>JAEEGH010024668.1_pt1 | contig 12121 bp, 13 predicted proteins | sample 9134181 | NCBI WGS metagenome assembly JAEEGH01 (sample SAMN16246544, study PRJNA631951) | gut metagenome | biome: gut microbiome; feature: rumen; material: DP-attached | host: Bos | place: Iran: Karaj | collected 2018-10
CAAATGTTAAGGTGGCTGTTCCTTCACATTCACTACTGCCCGGAAGCGCAGTAACGGTTACTGTTACCATACCAGCATCGGTATGGTTTGTTGAGTAGGCTACAGAGTAGTCGGTGCCTTTTATGAGAGGTTCACTCTGCTCAGTAATCTTTACGGTGACTTCCGGTTCTTTAGGTTCCCCGTCGTATGTGTAGGAGAACTCCGTATCCGCCTCGGGCAAGGTGATTATTGCGTCTTCAAGACTGGTTTTATCATCAGCCCACGCAACCTCCGGTCCCCAAAGAGAAACCGCACTCCCTGCAGGAGAAAAGCCAAAAATGCCGGCGACGACAAGCGCCAGAGCTGCTATGCACTTTTTATGTCTGAACTTCTTCATAGGCATCCTCCTATGTTACTTCACGGCCTTCCAAGACAGTGAATGGTTAGTCTATTTTTCAGGATCTTCTCCCTGAATTCCGAGCAGGCTGTCCATCAGCCCCACCAGAAGCCCGATCTCCGGCTTCGTGATCTGTCCGTCAGCGCCGAGCAGTTCGCCTTTGCGGCGCGTGGATTCGTTGATCATGGACGAGAAGATGATGACCTTCAGGTTCTGGGTCTGCGGATCCTCTTTGATCAGCTTGGTCAGCATGTGCCCGTCCATCTGCGGCATTTCAATATCGGTGATGACGCACTGCACATGTTCGTTCAGTGACCCTTCATCCCGCCATTTTTCGATCAGATCCCACGCCTCTTTTCCGTTCGCGGTATGCGTGAGGCTCGTGTAACCGGCGCGTTCCAGCGATTCCACGATCAGCCGGTTCAAAAGGAGCGAGTCCTCGGAGACAAGGATCGGGATGTCGATCCTGGAGCGGTCCTCGAGCTTGTCGATCTCGCCGACCTTGAGGCCTGTGTCGGGATTGATGTCAGCGACGATCCGCTCTACATCCAAAATGATGATGAGCTGGCCGTTGTACTTGACCACGCCGGTGGTCAGACTCCCTTCGTTTTCATCCACGGTCGGCCCGGGCTTCATGATGTCGCCCCAGGTCACCCGGTAGATCCCTTTGATCGTGTCCACATGAAAGGCCATGTTCAGGGCGTTGAAGTTGGTCAGGATGAAATCGCCCGTTGTTTCCGCTTCGTTCAGGTGAAGGACCCTTCTGAGGTCGATCACGGTGATCATCGTATCCCGCGACATGAACATTCCCTCGATCAGGTAATGCGATTTCGGGATCGGGGTCACTTCCTGGTATTCGACGATCTCCTGCACCTTTGCGACGTTGATGCCGAAGGTGCGGTTGTCCACTTCAAAGATCAGAAGATCCACGCTGCCGGTTGCACCGGCTTCGATAGTTGTAGCTTCCATTGTAACTACTCCTGTTAAATTTACATTTTATTTTGTCAAAACATATTCGGAAACATAGCGCCCGATCGCGCCGATATCAACGCTTCCGCGGAACTCGAACCTGGCGGTGAAGCCGTTGGAGAAGTAGAGCGTCATTTCCGAGTCGGAGAAGATCTCCAGAAAGCCCGGCGTCTGTACCGTGAAATACATTACATTGGCAAACGGGAGAGAGGTGTAGGATTTTCTCATTCCCGTGAGCCCCTGCACGTCGATGGCGATGATCCGTTTGTTCGTAAAGAGAAGCTGGTCACGAACGGTCTTGAAAGCGGATACGATCATCTCGCCGTTGACCAGCAGCCCATCCACTTCGCTGCGCGCTTTGGAGATGTCGATGGGGGTAAGGTTAAAAACGGTATCCTGATTAAAGTTGATCATTAGTTTTCTCCTTAAAAATATTTAAAAATATCCACCTTTAAAGTATTTCTATTTTCTGCAAAAGTCAATAGATTTCAATAGATTTCGCAAAAATTTAATCCTTGCTTAAAGGTCTGTGATTCGCTATAATCCATGTTGACTGGAGAATAGCAGTATGAGTATGGATAAAACTCTCAGAAAGACCTTTCGAAACGGTATGCATGACGGGGTACCCATTGCGCTTGGGTACCTCGCTGTTTCGTTTACCTTCGGCATGATGTCGGTGACCCGCGGGATCTCGATCTTTCAGTCGACGCTGATCTCGCTGACCAATGTCACTTCGGCGGGGCAGTTTGCCGGGCTGGACATCATCGCCGGCGGCGGTGCTCTGACCGAAATGGCGCTGACGCAGCTCATCATCAATTTGCGATACAGCCTGATGAGCTTTTCCCTTTCACAGAAGATCCGGCAGGAGACGAGCCTGGGGCATCGCCTTCTGATGTCGTTCGGGATCACGGACGAGATCTTCGGGATCGACAGCACCTACCCGGGGAAGCTGGAGCCGGCCTACCATTACGGGGCCATGGCGATCGCCATTCCGGCCTGGGTGCTCGGGACCGCGATCGGGGCGGTGGCAGGGAACCTTTTGCCGGAAATGATCATCAGCGCGCTCAGCGTTGCGATCTACGGCATGTTCCTCGCGATCATCATCCCGCCGGCCAAAAAGAACAGGGCTCTGATGCTGGTCGTGCTGGCGAGCATGGGTTTGAGCTGCCTGTTCCACTATGTGCCGCTGTTGTCAAGGATCTCTTCCGGCTTCCAGGTGATCCTGATCACCGTTATCGTCTCATTGGCAGCCGCGTTCCTTGCTCCGATCCCGGAAGAGGAGGTGGCCAATGAATAATTACTCTGTCTATTTATACGTATTAGTGATGGCGGTGGTGACCTATTTAGTAAGAATGCTCCCGATCACTTTGTTTCGAAAAGAAATAAAGAACCGATTCTTGAGATCGGCTCTTTATTATATGCCCTATGCTTGTCTTGCCTGTATGACGGTGCCGGCGATCTGGCATTCGACTGCGTCGGTGATCTCCGGCATTGCCGGGCTCATCGCAGCTCTGATCGCGGCCTTCTTGAACCGCTCCATGGTGACGGTCGCGCTGCTTTCCTGCGGAACCGTCTTTGTGGTCGAGCGGATCATAGACTTTGCTTCGTAGAGATATGTTACGGAGCAGCCTCCGGGCGTTCGTTAAGTATAAGGTTATTATTTCTGTTTCTTGCGCTCAACAAATGCGCGAACATATCTGTAGACGCGTTCGGTAGACGAAATGGAGAGGGTCTCTTCGGTGGTATGGATGTCGGCGATGTCCGGACCGATGGAAACCGCGTCCAAACCGTCGATCTTTCCCGCGAAGATACCGCATTCCACGCCTGCGTGGATCGCTTCGACCTTCGGCTCCTTCCCCTCGTACTGTTCCTTATATAGCTCGATCAGCGCATTGCGCATCGGAGAGTTCTGCTTCCATTCCCAGGCGGGATAGGGGGAAGAGAATTCTATTCTACCCCGGAACAGGCTCATCAATGCGGTAAGCTTATTTTCCAGCGCATCCTTTTCCGACTCGACAGAACTGCGTAAAAGCGTTTCCAGCGTCAGCGCACGCCCCTCCAATTTCATAATCCCTAAATTTAAAGACGTTTTAACAAGTCCGGAAACATCCGTACTCATCGATTGTACACCGTTCGGAAGGAGCGTAAGCAGCGTCAGTATCTGTCGCAGGCTGTCATCGGTGACACATAAGGCTTCCTTTTTCGCACCGTCCGGATTGAGATCGGCTTCGATGAAGATCCCGGGGTCGGAAGAAGCGAATTCGTTGCGAAAGATCCGTTCCTGCACCTTGATCGCGGAAAGAAAAGTAGTTTCCATCCCTTCCGGAATAAAAAGCGTTGCTTCCGCTTCCCGTGGGATGGCGTTAGCCTTGGTTCCGCCCTGCAGGGCATGCAGAGCAAAGGGAAGCCTTTTCTTCAGCGCATAGAGCAGCCGCCCCAGAAGAAGAGAGGCATTGCCGCGTTCCTTATCGATCTCCTGTCCGGAATGCCCTCCAAGGAGCCCGCCGAGCTTGATCTTGATCGGAACGCCTTTTCTTTGCTCCCACTCCACGATCAGGGACAATACGCCGGTGCTTCCGCCGGCGCAGGAGCATAACAGCACGCCTTCGTCTTCACTGTCCAGATTGAGGAGCCTTTTGCCTTTCAGCGGGGCTGTCGAAAGCCCGATGGCTCCCTCCATCCCGGTCTCTTCCGATACCGTGATCACCGCTTCCAGACGGGGATGCAAAAGCTCTTCGTCCTCGAAAAGCGCAAGGATCATGGCGATCCCGATGCCGTCATCCGCGCCGAGCGTGGTGCCTTCGGCGGTGATATGGTCGCCGTCTTTAATAAGCTTCAGAGGGTCTTTTGCAAAGTCATGCTCGGTCTCCGGCAGCTTTTCGCAGACCATGTCCATGTGCCCCTGAAGGATCAGAGGCTCTTCACTCTCATATCCTGCAGATGCTTCTTTGATAAGGATGATATTATATAATTTATCCTGGATATAATTTATGCCATGCTCTTTCGCAAAGGCGACAAGAAAGTCGCTGATCTGTTTTTCATTAAATGAAGCCCTAGGAATTTGGCTGATCTTTTCAAACCAGAATAAAACCCGGGATGGGCTTTCGGCAGATTGATCCATCTTACAGCGCTTCCTCCACGGCCTCGGTCCAGTCGATGACCATATATCCCTTTTCCAGAAGTTCCTTCATAATGAATTCCTGCGTATGGGTTCCGTCATAATCGACTCTGTAGAAAAACGGGGTGTCCAAAGGATACAAGCAGACAAAGCTATCCTGAAACTGTGCATCCCGAATGAAATAGATCACGTCTTCGATCCTAACTCTCATGACAATTCCTCCTGTCTAAAACATATTTCAAACGTCTGCTGACGTTCTTCTGTACAATATTACCATTTTTTTTGAGAAAAGAATAGGATTTTTTACACTTTTTTACATGTAATCGACGTTCATGAGACAAAGTCCTTTGGCGGGAGCCGTGGGACCGGCGAGGGAACGGTCTTTTGCTTCGAGGATATCCCTGACTTCGGCCGGGCGGAGCTTTCCTTCTCCCACAAGAAGGAGTGTCCCGACTAAAATGCGAACCATATATTGTAGAAAGCCCGTTCCATGAAAGGTAAAATACAGAAATGATTTCTTCTCTTTGATACTGATCTCATCAACGATGCGGACAGTGGACTTCTTCATGCGGGCGTTTCCGCAGAAGCTTTTGAAGTCATGCTTCCCGAGAAGGTAGGACGCGGCCTCTTCCATTGCCGGAACGTCCGGGCGGAAGGAGAGAGGGAGAGAGAATTTACGCCGGAAGACATCCTTGGAATCGCCGATATAGCAGGTGTAGCGATAGGTTTTGCCGACGGCGTTGTAGCGGGGATGAAAGCGGTCGGAAGCGATCTTTACCTCCCGGCACGCGATATCGTCCGGAAGGTAACGGTTCATTTCCGCCTTCAGTTCTTCCGGGGAAAGAGACAGAGACAGCCGGACGCTGATCACCATGCCCTCGGCATGGACTCCGGCATCGGTGCGCCCGGCTCCCAGAATTTCCAGTTCTTCTTTTTCCACGCCCGCGATGCGGCTGATGACGTTTTCAAGCCTGCCCTGGATCGTGTCCTTGTCCGGCTGGTGCTCGAAACCGTAGTATCTCGAGCCGTCGTAGGCGATGATCATCTTATAGTTCTGCGGTTCCATACTACTCTTTTACATCCCGTCACTTGCATAATACTATGGCCCGTAACCGCGCAGCCGGTGCGCGGTTCGGGAATTATTCTTTTCCATCCCGTTACAGTTCGGGAATTATTGCTATTCTTTTCCACCCCAACAATATGTGCACAGCTTGCTCCGGTCCAGGCCGACGGATTCGAGCATGTCGTCGAGGCGGTTGTAGCGGAGGGAGGTGAACCCGAGCTGTTCGCGGATCTTTTCGAGCATTTTTTCATACCGCGACGAATCCGGGTTGGCGTAGTCCTCGAGGATGTCCCGCGAGACGGAGTCGCCTTCTTCCTCCGTGATCACACGGCGGGCGATGAGCTCCTGCTCCGAAGTGGAACGGGAGAAGTTGATGTACTTGCAGCCGAAAAGGATCGGCGGACAGGCCGGCCGCACATGAACCTCCTTCGCGCCGCTCTGATAGAGGAACGCCGTGGTTTCTCTGAGCTGCGTGCCGCGGACGATCGAATCGTCGATCAGAAGGAGGCGGCGGTTTTCGATCAGCTCGTGCACCGGGATCAGCTTCATTTTGGCGATCAGATCACGTTTGTCCTGAACGGTCGGCATAAAGGAACGCGGCCAGGTCGGCGTGTATTTGATGAAAGGACGCGAGAAGGGCACTCCGGATTCATTCGCATAGCCGATCGCGTGCGCTGTTCCCGAATCCGGGACGCCGGCCACGGTGTCGATCCGGTCGATGCTCATTTTATCACGCCGCGCAAGATGCGCGCCGCAGCGGGTGCGCATGCCTTCCACGGTTACGCCCTCGTATTTTGTCGGCGGATAACCGTAGTAAACCCAAAGGAAGGTGCAGATCTTCATCTCTTTTCCGGGTTCCTTGAGCGTAGTCACGGCTTCCGGCGTCATCAGGCAGATCTCTCCGGGGCCGAGCTCTTTATAATCTTTATAGCCGAGATTTAAATAGGCAAACGATTCAAAAGATGCGCAATATCCCGTCTCTTTCTGCCCAATGACCAGTGGAGTCCGGCCCAGCCGGTCCCTTGCGCAGAAAACGCCCTTCGGCGTCAGAAGGAGTATCGTCATCGATCCGTTGATCTTTTCTTCCGCATAAGAAATCCCGTCGATCAGATTATCCTTCTGGTTGATCAAAGCGGCAACAAGCTCGGTCGCGTTGATGCTTCCGCCGCTCATTTCGAGGAAGTGGGTGCCGCTTCCCTTGATGATATCCTGCGCCAGTTCGTCGATATTGTTGATCTTCCCGACGGTCATGATCGCGTAGGTGCCGTGATGGGACCGCACAATAAGGGGCTGCGGTTCGTAATCGGAGATGCAGCCGAGGCCGAGCGTCCCGGTCATCTCGTGCATATCCTTTTCAAATTTTGTCCGGAAAGGAGAGTTTTCGATGTTGTGGATCGATCGGTCAAACCCGTCTTTTCCATAGACCACCAATCCTCCGCGTCGTGTTCCGAGATGGGAATGATAGTCAGTTCCAAAGAAAAGATCAAAAATACAATCTTCTCTTAATGCTGCTGCAAAAAATCCGCCCATAGTCTTTCTGGCCTTTCTGATTTATATATTTTACTTTTAATAATTACAATTTTACGGAATTACGGTCGCCTTCGAGGATCCGTGTCCGGTCGGAGGGGCTTACCGGGACGATCCGTCCGCGCGCGTTATAGCTGGTCAATATATCCGTGTTCCTTGCCGGCTTTTTCTGCCCATTCGCGGTCAGATACTGCATCAGCTTTTCACGGTCGTGGGACGCTATGATCTCCTGAAGCAGATCGTCTGCAGCCGGGTTTGCGGCCTTGGCTGCTGCCGGCGCTTTTTGTTCGATCTCGGTTGCTGCGGAAATTGCGGCGGGTTCTCCCGCTGCTTCTGCCGCTGCGATGTCTTCGACCGGGATTTCCCCGTCCGTTTCTTCCTTTGTCTTCGCCCCATCCGGCCCGTTCCACAGCTTGGAAAAGAAGCTTCGGATGGCGCCGAATACCTTTGATAACGCCGAACGGATGCTGTCGAGGAGCGGAGAGGAGGTTTCTTCCGCTTTTTCCGCGGTTTTCTCCGCTGGCTTTTCCACAGGCTTCTCTTTTGCCGTATGCTTCGCTTCCTTTACGGGAGCGGGCGAAGAAACACGTAAGGAGAGAGAACTTTTCTCCTGTGGCTTATCCTTCTCTGGCTTCGGCGTGGGAGCGATCTTTGTGGGTTCGTAAACAACCCCTTTTTCTCCGGGCTCCCGTAGAAGCAGCTCCGCGTCGTACGGGAGATGTTTTGAAGAGGGGTTAGAGGAGGAACCGGAAGATTTTCGGTATGTATTGTCCAGTCTGACTTTATCGATCAACCTTGTTCTCCTTCATTGAGCGCGGCGAGCGCCTGCGTCAGCTCGTCCCAGGTCTCCATGCAGGCAAGCACTTTTTCGTCCGCGGCGTCGATCTCTTCCTGCAGGGCGCCAAGCGCCTCATAATCGGTCTGGATCGCGGGATCGGCGAGCCGGCTTTTCAGCTCGTCGGCTTCTTTTTCCGCGTCAGCAAGCGCTTCCTCTGCCTTTTTGAGCTTCTTTTCGAGCCTGGAGCGCTCCTTGCCATAGATCCGGTCCTTATTTTTCGCGGGCGCGGAAAAGTCCTTTTCCGCCGCTTTTGCCGAAGCATTACGATCGCTTCCGTCAAAAGACCCATTTGCTTCTGCGGCCAAAGCCGCTGCCTGCCGCTTTTCCTCGTATTCCTCGTAACCGAAGGGGAATACGCTGACCCCGCCCTTTTCAAAGAGAAGGATGCGGGTGGCGAGCTTCTTTACAAAATAACGGTCATGAGAGACGAAGACAAGCGTACCCTCATAATCCGACAGCATATGTTCCAGAGTTTCCTTTCCCTGAATATCCATGTGATTTGTAGGCTCATCCAGAAGAAGCACGTTGGGCTTGGCTTTCAGGATCTTACACAGGGAAAGGCGGACCTTTTCCCCGCCGGAAAGCATTTCCACTTCCTTATATACGTCCTCCCCCTTAAAGAGGAAAGCGCCGAGGGCAGTCCTGGCCTCGGTTTCCGTAAGATCGGGATAGGTGTCCCAGAATTCCTGCAGCACCGTATTCAAGGTGGAGATCTGCGCCAGCTGCTGGTCAAAGTAGCCGAGCCGGACATGAACGCCGTAATGAAAATCCCCGCCCAGTGCGGGAAGCTCCGAAACCAGGGTTTTCAGGAAAGTAGATTTCCCAATGCCGTTTTCACCTATGATGCCGATCCGTTCGCCTCTTTTTAATTCAAGATTTATTTTCTGAAGAGGATGGGAGCGGTCATAGCCGATGACAAGGTCCTGCACCGACAACACATCATTTCCGGTTGCGGTTTCGGGCTGGAACGAGCTGTGAAAGCTTTCTTCATCATAGGGATCCGGCGGCTCCACGAGATCCATGTGCTCGATGGCCTTCAGCTTGGACCTTGCCATGGCGGCCTTCGTGGGTTTGGCTTTAAACCGCTCCACGAGTTCCGTCAGGCGCTTGATCTCTTTCTGCTGCGCCAGATACTCTTTTTTCTGGTGCTCATATAGTTCTTTTTTCTGCCGGACAAAGGCCGTGTAGTTGCCGGGATAGCGTTTCAGCTTTTCATTGCTGATCTCGTAGACCACTGAGACCACGCGGTCCAGAAACATCCGGTCGTGGGAGACCAGGACGATCGCTTTTTCGTAGTTCTGGAGCGTCTTTTCCAGCCATTCGATCGTGTCGGCGTCCAAATGGTTCGTGGGCTCGTCCAGAAGAAGGATGTCCGGTTTTTTCAGGAGCAGGCGGATAAAGGCGATCTTGGTCCGCTGCCCGCCGGAAAAGTCCGAAAGGGGTTTTTTGCGGTCGTCGTCGGAAAAACCGAACTTCCGGATCAGGGTATCGAACTCCTTCTCATAATAATAGCCGCCGAGCGCCTTGAATGCTTCTTCCTTTTCCGTGTAGGCAAGAACGGCTTCCTCCGTGTGCGTTGTCTGCAGCGCCGCGGATAATTCGGCCAGCTCTTTTTTCCGCGCCTCCATTCCTGCCAGCTCTTTACGAAGCTCCTGCTCCATGGTCAGGGAATCATCCGAAAAAGCGGCCTGCCGAAGGTAACCGATGACCGGCTCGTTCGTCACGGAAAAAAACGAGTCTTTCGGCTCGCCGTTCGGCACAAAATCGATCTCCCCGGCCAGGAGCTTCAAAAGCGTCGTCTTCCCGCAGCCGTTTCGGCCGACCACGGCGATCTTTTCCCGGTCACGGATCTCAAAATTGGCATTTTGAAAAATTATCCGGTCTCCATAGGCGACCTGTGCGCCTCGAATCGTTAACGGCATGGCCGGCCTATTCCTCAGCTTTGGCTTCTGCTTTAAGCCCTTTTCCCTTTTTCGGGCGTTTGATCTCGTTCCAGGTCTGATACGCCAGAACCTTGTCCCGGCTTAAAAGAAGTTCTTCCGCATTTTCTTTATCAAAAAAGTCTTCTTTTCTGGGCGGCAAGGGGTCTTCTGCAGGCTCTGCCGATGCGCCCTTTTCTGCCGGCGCATTCGGATCGATGTCAGCTGATGCGTCCACGTCTTCTGAAAGATCAGGCTCCTCGGGATCGGGGATCACAGGGATCGCGCCTTTCTGGATCTTGTAGGTCCCGCGGTCGAAGGAAAAGACATAAAACGAACCTTCTTCCTCACAGGTTCCCAGGATAAAGGAGCGGATGGCGTCCTTCCCGGTGTCGGGCTGGTAGCCCTTCTTCCGCGGGCGGGAAGCCTGCGCATTCTGTTTTTTCCCGCTATGCGCATTGTGGGAATTGTGAGAGTTGTGCGTATTATGTGAATTATTCCTGTTTTTCGAACGGTTCGGGTTCTGGTTCGCCTTCGTATAGCCCCCGTTGCTGCCGCCGCCGTTGCTGCGGCCTGCGCCTTCCTGCGAATTCCCGCGCTTCTCATTGCCGTTCCCTCCATTATTCGGACGACGGCGCCTGCGATGCGGGTGCGGATGCTTTTCGTTGTTCTTCTCTTCCATGTTTACCTCTTTAAGTGTCGTTGTTATACTTTTTACCATTATACCAGAGATATGGAAAATGGAAAGACTGATTGACAAGGTTTCTTGGGATTTGCTATATTGGGGTTACTGTTCACACCATCCGGAAAATGAAAAAATACCTCGGGCCGCGAGCGGAGTGTGTTTCATCGAAAAATTTTCTCGAGGGAACACCGCAGTGGGAGGCCCGCCAAGTGTGAACAGTATCTGTTGTAATACGAAGGGAGTTTTATAATGAATGAACCGAAACGGCTGAACCTGCGCTACCTGACGATGACGGCGTTGCTCAGCGCCGTGTCTTTTCTCCTCTTTTTTCTGCAGTTCTCCACACCGATCACACCGTCTTTCCTGAAGCTGGATGTCTCGGACCTGCCCGCGCTGATCGGGTCTTTTTCGATGGGACCGTTCTATGGCGTGCTGATCTGTCTGGTGAAAAACCTGCTGCACCTTCTGATGACCACCACCGGCGGGGTCGGGGAGCTTTCCAACTTTATCCTCGGCGCAGCCTTCTGTCTGCCGGCCGGACTGATCTACCTCAAACATAAAACGAAAAAACGCGCCGTGATCGGTTCCTTTATCGGAGCAGCGCTGATGGCGGTCGTATCGTTTCCGTCCAACCTGTTTTTGGTCTACCCCGTATACTATAACTTCATGCCGAAGGAAACGATCCTCAATATGTACCAGGCCATTCTGCCGCAGATCAGCAGCATTGAACAGAGCCTTCTGGTCTTCAACGTCCCGTTCACGTTCGTCAAGGGGCTGCTCTGCGTGATCATTACGCTCCTGATCTATAAGAGGATCTCGCCGCTCATCAAGGGAACCTGGCGAAAAGACAAAAAATAAGAAAGACAAATGTAATTATTTACAGCCGAACCGCGCACTTGCTGCGCGGTTACGGCCCAATGAGTTTCGATTGAAGTGGGTTTTGCCCATCGCCGAAGGCGATTTAATTGGCAAAACCCGTTACATTCACGGCCTTGAGAGGCCGTGAATGTAACTGCTGAATAAATAATTTGAGAAACCTTCGTAAGCGTGGTATTATAAAGTCTTACGGAGGTTTTTTTATGAAATTCGATGTTACGCTGACCGAAAAGGACATGGTTCGGTTTAATCTTTATCACAGTTATTCACATTTTTCGAGCTGGTTTGCCGTGGCGCTCGCAGTCGTCGCCATCGTGGTGTCGGTGATCACATACGGAAAGGTCTCCGGGACTCTGACCGTGCTCTATATCCTGGTGGCGCTTCTGATCCTGGTCTACATGCCGCTCAATACCATGCTTTCCGCAAAACGGCGGATCAAATTCATGCCGGATCTACTGGCCCCGCTTCATTATGAAGTCGGCGAGGAAGGGATCCATGTCACAAAAGGGGAAGAAGAGGCGCTTCTCGAGTGGCATCAGATCTTTCGCATGTGCTGCTTTAAGGACACGATCTACATCTACAGCAGCCGGATCTATGCATACGTGATCCCGATCGCGGCGCTGGGAGAGCATGAGCAGGAGTTTCGCGCCATGGCGAGAGAAAAGTGCGAGCCCCGGAGGCTGAGGCATATATGAAAGTGGAGAGCTTGAGCGCGGAGGATACGTTCCGGTTTGCAAAGGACCTCGGGGA
>JAEEGH010024669.1_pt1 | contig 12121 bp, 7 predicted proteins | sample 9134181 | NCBI WGS metagenome assembly JAEEGH01 (sample SAMN16246544, study PRJNA631951) | gut metagenome | biome: gut microbiome; feature: rumen; material: DP-attached | host: Bos | place: Iran: Karaj | collected 2018-10
CCGAAGGAGAACAAGGCTGCCAAAAGCAGCAACGCTTTTGTCTTGTGGAATTTTTTAATCATACTTTAGTTGGTTTAGTTAATAAAAATGGTAAGTGATGAGTTTTTATGGCTACAAAGTTACGGATTATTCTTTAAACCGCCAAATTTTCGCCGATTTATTTGATGAATACTTTCCTTCTGTCGATGATGTAGAGTCCCTTGGGCAGCTGACCGTTGGCGGATTTGACATGAGTGATGCGGCGTCCCTGCAGGTCGTAGACGGCAGAGGGTGAGAGCATAGCTGACGGTCTGGTCTCCTCGATTCCTGCCATGGCCTGGTCGAAAGTCTCGGGCGAGAGTCCGATGATGGGCGAGATGATGCCCTGAGCATCGACGAGGTCGAATGCGCTGACGGCGATGTAGGCCTGATTTGCAGGCACATTGACCTGCGTAGGAGCATCGGGATTGAGTATCTGGTCGGTATTGCCTATGGTGACGAAGGCTCCGGCGTCCTCATGGAAGGTGTAGACGTAGAGGTTCTCGCCTTTGACGGTAGCTCCCTTGTTGCCGCTCCACTTCACGAGTGGATCCTTGTCGCGTGCTATGCCATAGAGCATTTTATAGGCGAAGCGTGCCGTGCCGCGTCCATAGACGATGGTGGGGCATCCGTTCTGCTGGCCGACATCGATCATGGTGTCTTCCTTGCTCATGTCGAGATAGACTTTTCCGTCGTCGGTGTGAGTGAGGTCGTCAAGACTGAGCACGATGATGTGTGTGCCGGCACGCATGGTCTCTTCAGTCATCACCCAGGGAGCATTCAGGAAGATGACCCGGAAACCGCCTTCCTCGGGCAGCTCCACCTGCGGTCCGTTGATGGCTGTGAAGTAAGCATAGAGATGCTCTCCGCCCTGCACGGTGAACGTGTAAGGATTCTCACGGCTGATGATGTTGCCCAACAGTGACTCTGACTCCCAGTACTCGAACTGGAATCCGTCGGTAGGAAGGGCGCGCACGGTGATGACGTCGCCAGGCTCGTTGACTGGTTTGTCGCAGAACACGGAGCCGCAGTTGGCAAGGTCCTCGCCCTGGTAGTAGCTGATGCCGATGGTAGCACCACGGGTGAAAATGGCGAAGACAGCCTGCTGGGGGGCAGTGGGTTTGGTGCCGTTCTTAGCTTCGGCCTGCGTGGCATAGAGGGTGGCTTCTTCATCAAGAAGACTCATCATCATGTATTCGGTCTTGTCTGAAAGAAACTGGTCGGTGGCAATGTCGAAGATGCCGTTGCCGTCGGTGTCCTCATACCATCCTGCAAAGGTATATCCGTCGGCAGGACGTGCGAAGACGTAGTACATGATGAAATTGGTCTCAAACAAGCTGCCCACGGGAATGGTTTGCTGGAAATCTACTTTCTCCTTCCACGTCTTCAGCCCAGTAGCCGAGGTAGTAGCGCATACCATTCCGCCTTCGCCGGGTACCGCCTGCAGCGTCACCCAGATATTGGCGTAACCGGTGATGTCAGTCTCTTCCTGTGCTGTTGCTGGCTGTGTGATGAAGAGCATCAGGAGTGTTGAAATAAGAACAGATGTAAAGTTTGTCTTCATAAGTTATTTGTGGTTTACTGATTGACGTTTGACATATTTTCCTGACGAGGGCTGCCTTTCAATGCTTATGCCCTGTGTGTCTTGATGGTTGATGGGTCGGCCCAGCAAGTCGTAGGACTGGCGGTACGGAGGCTCGTTGCTGACCGCAGGAAGGATGCCGTCGGTGCCATAGGGGAGGATGGATGCCTTGGCTGCATTGACAATCTCGCCCGTCTGGGTGTTGAGCAGAATAGCCACTGCCGACAGCCGCTCCTTATCTTGGATGACGCGCACATTGATAGTCGTGACCAGGCTGCTGAAGGTCTGTGACTCACCGCTGACGATGGGCGCACTAATGCTGCCTGCAATGCCGTCCTTGATGCCCAGCGTGTTGACAGGCACATGGTCGTACACCATGTCAGAGACGAGATAAGGTGCCTCCCGCCAGACTTTCATGTCATCGTCGGAATAGTTCTTGCTATCGGTGAAGTCCGTCTCGGTGGAGAAATAGTTCACCTGCTGCCATGCTTTGCCTTCGCCTTTCATGCCGTCCTCCAGGAGGATGAAAGCCAGCCGGTAGGGGGCGTCAGGGCTGTCGATGCAGAAAGTCGTGGTAGCGGTGAAACGAACGTCCCACTGCTGCTGGTCATTCCATTGTGCGGTGAGCTCCAGCCCGGCCTCTGTGGGCTGGTTGAGACGGTAGGCAAACTCCACGTCGATGCCGTAATGAAACGCTCCCCGTGAGCCGCCGCCTGAGTAGGGGTCGAGCTTTCCGGCTCGGTCTATGGTACAGGCCGGTATGCCGCCTGCTCCAGGCACCAGGCTGGGGTAGGTGGGAATGACCATCGGCTCGCTGTCGCCAGTATGTATGGCAATGCCTATGAAGCGGTCGCCGAAGTCCTCTGCCAGTCGGTTGAGTCCTACGATGCCTCGCGGGCAGTTGCCGCACCACGTACCTGTGTATTCCTCCACCACGCAGCGTCGTATGAAGGCGGCTGACTGATCGGTCTGTGCCTGTGTGGATAGTGCTGACAGGAGCAGCGTTGTCGTTATGAGTATCTTGTTCATAGTTGTTGTCACTTACCTTTTATTCGTTCAAAGTAGTTCCCGGCGGCCCCACTCGCATCAGCCTGGGCTGTGCTATCTGGAGCAGTGTGGAAACCACCATTCCTCCGGCGCGTGAAGAGCGTATGATGAATCCTCCTAGCTCGTGGCCTGGCCAGTTGGACGCTGTCAGCAAGGTGGTGAGCTCATGACTTCGCTCGTCGTCGTCCAGGCGGGCGTCGGCTCCTATCGCATTGCTGGTGGCTATGATGCCGTTGGTATCGTAGAAATAGGCGATGTCGTAGCTTGAACCACTTTCATAGAGCCGTATGGCTGAAGGGAAGAAAATGGTGCAGGTGCTGGCATCGAAGCGCAGGGGTACCCATCTGTCGCGCCATAGATCTTGTCCCGGCCAGTTCCAGCACAGTTCGTCATTGTGCAGCACTACGTCAAAGTGGGTGGCTACTGGTGCTCCTCCTATGCCTCCGTTATAGCCTATCATGTAGTAGCTGCCCACAACATCATTCTGCATGTCATACTGCACGATGGCCATCGTGTCTTTCAGCTGGTTGCACTCGCTCACCAGCATTCCGCGACGCATGTGTCCGCTCTCGTTGGCGTCGATGTCGATGCTGAGCACGTCGCCCTCCATCGTGGCATGAATCCATTCCTCACTGGCGGTGAGCACCATGGGCATGTCGTGAGCGATGGTATAGGTGAAGTGCTCGCCCTCCATAGCTGCCCGACGACTTTCTACGGGCAAGGTGCCGACGATGACACCTCGCTGCTGGATGGGCAGCTGACGGGTGGCTTTGCCTGCTTGGATGAGCAGCATGGCCGTCCGCCCTTCATAGTGCGTGTTGGCTTCAGATGTTACCGTGATGACTTTGCCGCTCACTGAGGCAGTAGCCCATGTAGCGTCAGTCTGGGCAGTGGCAGTCTCGTCAGCTTGTATCTCTACGGTAGCTGATCCGCCTTGTGCACTGAAGAGCAGGTCGTTCTTGACAATGCTGATCGTCTCGCTATGTGGCACATAACCTGTCAGCTCGTCGTCGCCTGAGCATGCGACGAGAGCCAGGAGCATGGCGGTTGCGTATATGTAGTGTCGTATCATCATTCTTACTTATTCTAATCTGGAGCGTCGGTTCAGCGACTTCAGTCCCTGGAACAGGGGAGACCCGTTGGTCAGCCAGGCACCGTCGTCGACCACAGATGCCCGTGAAACACCTTGCTCGTCGACATAGACGTAGATGAGTAGTCCCGCCGTGCAGTCGAGCATCTTCGGATTGGTGGCAGTGAAGTTGTACATGGGGTAGAAGCGGTTCTTGTTCCATTTGAGGGTAAACTGCCCTTCGTCCTCCAGTGACAATGCACCGCTGGCGTAGTCGTAGCACACCCAGTAGATGGTGCGCCCCTCCGACTCGCCTGCGACCTGCGATCCCAGGGTGAGGTCGCCGCTGTCAGTGTTGTAGCGCAGCACCAGGTCGTACTTTGCGCTGAGTCCCTGCATCAGGTAAGTACCTTCCAGACGGTTGGGCTTCAAGTGAACAGGTACGTTGGCACCTTGGTACACCAGGTTATAGTCGCCTTCATATTTTGCGTAGCTCATGGTCGTCTCATCGTAGGGAATGCCCGTCAGCTGTATGCTCTCATGCCCAGGATCAGTGCAAGTGAACAGCAGGGTTGAAGGGTCGAAGTCGAACGACCTGACGCTGATGCCTCCTGCCGTGATGGGCCTGTAGAGGCGTATGCCCCGGTTCGTATAAGTGTAGGGCAGTACGACGGTAGTGTCGCCTCCTGCTTTCATGATGATGTGTTTGTCGGCAGGGCTGCACTTCGCCACTATCGTCGTTGAGCCAATGTTGCCGCGTATGGAGTCGACGAAGTGGTCGAACACGTCGATGGTCTGCTGCGAGTAGCTGTCGGCATTCTCTGTCAGCTTGCGCATAGACATGCGGTTGCCGGTCTTTTTGCCGTAGAGTGAGATGTAGTCGTCGGCAATGCTGTCGATGACAAATTCGAAATCGCCGCCCTTTGCCTCATATTCACTGCTGGAGGGAGTGGCATAGTAGTGGAGTAGGGGATTATAGGTGTCGAAGGTGAGCACCGGTCCGTTGTCGTTGCTCATCTTATAATAGGAGGTTGCCGTGCTGTCGGGGATAAGCGAGCATGCTGCAGTGACGGTGAGCGAGTCGAATCTTACCGTATAGATGATGCCGCCGTATTTCAGTTCTTTGCCGGGGTAATACTCCAGCTCCCATCCGTATGGGGCACTGCGCAGCACTTGTCGGGCGTGCACGAGTGTGGCCTGCAGGCGGGCTGATGCCGGCAGGTCGAAGTCGTAGCCGTCGTCATGGTCACTGCAGGCAGTGAGCAGGATGAGGATAAAAAGCAGGTATTTCGTCATATCATGTCTCATTCTCTGTTTCAGGAGGCTTCGGTTCTCAATCTCTGGTTCAAGGTGTTTCCGTTCTCAGGTCATTCAGGTCGATGTGCCCTGCCTCCACTTCGCTTTGTCGGCGTTGCATGGCAGTGCGCAGCTTGACGATGTCAATGCCAAAGGTGTTGCTCATGTAGCTTCTCACGATGTCGAGCTTGGCAGTGATGAGGCGTGCTCCCTCCGTACCTGCCTCGCTCATCCATGCCTGCCATCGTGACTCGGGATTGCAGACGAAGATGGAGAGCATCTCGGCAAAGTCCTCCTTGTCCGAGTGCTGGGCGTAGGCGCTGATGAATCCTCGCTGCAGGTATCCCTGGTCGTGGGGGCTCTCGCTCCATTTGTCGGCCACATAGAGCGAGCCTGTGATGAGCTGGAAGTCTGCGGGATAGTCCTTCGTCTGGTTCAGGATGTGGGTGAACTCATGGTGGACGGTCTTCAGGTAGTATTCGTTCAGGTCGTCGGCATTCTTGAGATACTGGTTCAGGTAGTTGGTCCCTGAGAGCAGGATCTTGCGTCCTCCCTCTGCTGTTCCCAGGATGTAAGTGCCGTTGTTGCGATACTCCCATTCTCCGATTGTGAAGATGAGCTTGGGGAAGTAGGCTCGCGTGAAGTCGATGCCTCCCACCTCGTCGTAGGCCTCGATGCAGAGGAACTTCACCAGGTGAGCCATTCTGATGGCATCCTCATAGCGCGATGGCACGGTGTAGTAGTTCATGTCCGACTCGATGTCCTCGTAGCGATACTTGAAACGTATGTTGTAGGGTGCCACGTAGTTGCGCTGCAGCCAGTAGTCGAACTCAGTGTATTCCTGCTGGTCAACGGTGATGACGCTTTCAGGACTCAGCTTGTCGTCGTCGGAGCATGCAGTGAGGGCTGCTGTGATACAGCAGCATACTAAACTGGCGATCAGGTATATACGTTTGTAGTTCATTGTTCTTCTCTTGTTTATCGCGGATTAGGAACGACGCCGGCTGAGCGCACCTTCAAGGGAATCTGGATAGCCCGGCGTGGATCGTCGGCACGCAGCACGTCGGTGCGCACTTCGGGCTTGCCGGCAGCATTGATGGTGCGCCTCACGATTTCTATGCCGTAGCGCTTCACGTCATACCAACGCAGGCCCGTCTGCAGCGTCTCGATACGTCGGAAGCCCAGCACGCACTGGAGCATAGCCTCGCGTGTGTCGCCCTCGGCTCCGATGTCGAACCGCGGGTGCAGGTGTTTCTTGATGGTCGACTTGATGCCCAGCGAGTCGCTGTAGGCATAGGTGGCTTCGTTGTAGAAGTCGGTGATGAGCTTGGGCGTGAGCCTGAGGTCGGTCTCTACAATGTTCTGCATCCATAGCGTGAGGTCGCTGGCAGCGTCATCGTATTGTCCTTTGAGCACGTATGCCTCAGCGCGGTTGAGCAGGCATTCGTCGGCAGTGAAGGCGGGATAGACCGTGCGGTAGTAGCCCGTGCCTGCCACTGCGTCGTAATATTCAAAGAGGTAGGGCAGCTTGTAGAAGATGGTCTTGTCGAGATTCGTAGCTGCGAAGGTGTGCATGCCCTGATAGAAAGGCGCGCTGCCCCAGATGTTGGCTGCCTCGCCGTCTTCGTTCTCTGCCAGATACTTGCCGTGTGCATAGCGCGAGAGATAGTTGTACGGCCCGAATACCAGTCCCATTGCCGAATAGGCAGTGACGAGCAGCAGGTTGGCATTCAGCGAGGCATCTATGTAGTGCTGCGTCAGGGCGTTGTAGGTCTGTGTCATGCCGGCCATGAAGCTCCAGTCGCGCAGCATGGCCTCCGGAGCTGTGCCCAGGCAGCGGTTGGCATAGTCTATGGCTTTGTCCCACTGTTCATAGTAAAGGTAGAAGCGGGCGGCAAAGGCATAGGCTGCCTTCTGGTTGAAGTGGTATTTGGGCACCTTGTACTCGCTTGATATCCAGCGCAGTGCTTCCTTCAGGTCGCGGTCTATCTGCTGATAGACCTGTGCCACAGTGCCTCGGTCGGGATTGGCATCCAGCTCTTCGGCAGGTTCTGTCATGTAGACGATGCCCAGGTCCTGCTGGCTCGTCTGGCTGTTGTATGCCTGGCAGAAGATGTTGGCCAGCATGAAATGATTGTATGCCCGGCAGAGTAGTGCTTCAGCCCGTGCCTCCTGTATGGCACTGGCTTTCGTCGTGCCTGCCTCGGCACTCAGCTCGTCGAGGGTCTGCAGGGCCAGGTTGGCGATGGCGATGGATGCATAGGATGCCGTCCAGAAGTTCTCCGTTCCCTCGTTGCTCGCTTCGGTGATGTCCTGCCAGTGGTACACCTGATCCATGAATCGGCTCGAGTTCGGGTTCGACTCACCGTAGTTGTCCACATTGTCAGATGAATATTCGGCAACGAAGATGGGGGCGCTGCTGGGGTAGGCCGACGTGAGCAGCTTCTGCACTTTCTCCAGCGAGGTGAGCTCCATCCGGTTGTCGGGCAGCTCGTCGAGGTATTCGTTGCAGGCGCAAGGGAGCATGAACGGCAACGGAAGCGCGACGGCCGTCAGCATGCTCCGTCCAGCCTTCTTCCATTCTCCTTTTCTCCAGTGTATGATTGCCTTTATCATAAGATATGTGCTCCTTTCTTCATTGCTCAAAGTCCTATCCTGAGTGTCATTGTCAGCTGCTTGGGCATGGGCACCGCCACACCGCCTGCATTGGTGAACTCCGGATCTTGTCCGTTCAATTTCTTGTCGCTGTATATCAGGAAGAGATTCGTGGCTTGCAGTTTCAGGCTCAGCGTCTGCAGTCCGGCTTTTGCGATCAGCTGTCGTGGGACGTCGTAGCTCAGCGATATCTCTTTCATCCTGACGAAATCACCTTTTGCCATGCGGGCCGTGCTGTAGTTGTAGGCCGAATAGGCATAGCCCAGGTCGGTGTCATTGCGGTTCTGCCGTTTGCTGGCTATCACGGGAATGTCGGTATGCTTCTCGTCGCCGGGCACCATCCACCGGTTCTTGAAGTCGCGTGGCATGGCCGTCAGGTCGCTGTAGCGGTTTGAGAACACGGGATCCATACGGATGACGTTGCCCAGGGAATAGGTGACGAAGACGTTCAGCGTCAGTCCCTTGTACTTCAGTACATTGCCCAGCGAACCCATGTCGGTGGGCTCGGCACTGCCCGAGTACTTCAGGAACTTCAGCTCCTCAGGGTCGCTCTCCTGGAAGTATATGCCTGTCGTGGTGGTCATGCCGTTACCCGTGCTGAAGGTGGGCAGTCCCTCGTGGTTCAGCCCTGCGAAGGGAATGCTGAAAATGCTGCGCACGGGGTATCCCTTCAGAGTGAATCCGTTGCCGCTCACCAGGTCGATGAGACGCTCTGCCGACTGCAGCACGGTGACCTCGTTCGACGTGTGCGAGTAGACCAGGCTGGTGCTCCACTGCCAGTCGCGTTTCTTGATGTTCATGCTGCTGATGCTCACCTCTATGCCGTTCGACTTCATCTCGGCCACATTGGCATACTGCCTGATGCCTGCGGCATAGCCCGCAGTGAAGCTCGGACCGATCAGGTCGAAGTTGTTGCGCCGGTACCAGTCGAGGCTCAGGTTCAGCCTGCCGCCCAGGAGTGATGTCTCGAGGGCCAGGTTCAGCTCGTGTTTCTTCTCGTAGGTCAGGTGCCGGTTGGCAGGCTGGCTCAGGTCGATGGCACTCTCCTTCACGCTGGTGAACGGGCGCCAGGGCGAGTCGGGCGTGAAGATATTGGTGGAGTTGGTCACTCCTGCCGGTCCTCGGTCTGCCGTCAGCGAGTAGGATGCTTTCAGGGTGAGGCTGTTCAGCGTCGTGGCGATGGTCTCGAACCAGGGCTCCTCGTGCATGTTCCATGCCGTCGAGATGTTCCATGTGGGCAGCCATCGTGCCGAGCGTGCGCGTCCCAGCCTGTTGGTGCCCTCATAGCGGATGGTGCCGTTCAGGGTGTAGCGTCCTTTGTACGAGTAGGTGGCATTGGTGAAGAACGCCACCGAGCGCTCCCTTGTGTTGCCCAGCGAGTAGTAGCTGTTGTTGCGCTCGGCCATCTGCTTGAATGCCAGATAGCTGAATGCCGATATCTCACCATCGTCGAAGAGTACGCCCCAGTCGCGGTTCCAGGTCGAGTGGCGGTTCACGTAGTTGATTTCCATTCCTCCGTATGCATTCAGGATGTGGATGTCGTTGAACACGTCGTTATAGGCAGCCGATGCGCGGAAGTCGTAGCCGAACATCGAGTTGTCGGTACGTTCCAGGATGCCGCCCTCGGGCAGCACCGACACGGGCAGGGCATAGATGTTGTCGGGGTCGGTGTAGAGGTATCTGTTGGTGCTGCGAATGGTCGAAGTCTCCATCGCGCGGTAGGCTAGTGCCTGGTTCGATTCGTCGAGTATGCTGTGCTCCTGCTTGGTAGCCGAGTATTTCACTGCTCCCAGTGCGGTGAGTTCCACCTTGCGTATGGGCTTGTAGGTGATCTTTCCCTGCAGACGGAAGTCGGTGACGCCCAGGTCGATATAGTTGTTGTCCAGTTCGTGGAAGATGTTGAACGGGGCGTAGTTGCGGGTGTAGTAGGCATCGGGGTCCAGTGTGCGGCTCGAGTTCAGGGCGTAGCTGTAGGGATTGATGTCGAACGAGCGCGACACCGTGCCCTGCACGGCATCGGTGGTCTGCGACAGGGTGCCGGGAGCCTCCTGTCCGCGATAGCTGGCGCTGGTGATGATGCCCAGTGCGAGCTGCTTCGAGATGTCGAAGTTGGCATTCACGTTGGCGGTGTAGCGTTCCACCTCGCTGCGTCGCGTCCAGCCCGGGTCATACATGGCCGACACGGAGGTGTAGTACTGGGCCTTGTCCGTACCTCCCGACATCGACACCGAGTGTGTGTGCTGTATGCCGGTGGAGAAGAGCAGGTCAAACCAGTCGGTGTTCCTCCATTCTGCAGCGCGCAGGTAGTCGGCCATCGCCTCGTTGGTATTGTCTATCGCGAAGGTCTTCGTCACCGGGTCGTAGTCCGACAGCATCTGGTACATCTTCCCGTATATGCCTGTCTCCGAAGCGTTAGCCGTCTCGGCATAGTTCAGGTAGCCCTTCTGCTGCAGTTCCTGATACACCGACATCTGATCCTGCGAGTTCATGATGTTGAAGTTCCGGTACGAGGGTTTCAGGCGCATGGTGTATTCACCCGTGTAGTTGATGCGGGCCTGCCCTGCCGTGCCTCGTTTCGTGGTGACCACGATGACTCCAGCCATCGCGCGCGCACCATATATAGATGTGGCCGATCCGTCCTTCAGTATCTGGAACGACTCGATGTCGTCGCTGTTCAGTCCGGCAATGGCCGAGGAGATGAGCGTGTTGGCATCGCCCGAGGCCAGGTCGTCGGCCGACACTTCCACCACATCCTCCATGATGATGCCGTCGACCACCCACAGGGGTTTCGACGAGCCGTAGATGCTCGTGGCACCTCTGACGCGTATCTTCGGAGCCGCACCGAAGGCACCGCTCACGTTCTGCACCGACACGCCTGCTGCCCTTCCTTCCAGCGAACGGCTGATGTCGGCCACACCGTCGATCTTCGTCTCGCTGGCATCGATCTTGGTGGTCGAGCCGGTGAACAGGCGCTTGTCCATCTTCTGCATGCCTGTTACCACCACATTGTCGAGCACCGTGCCTCCCTGTCCTGCAGGCTCCAGCTGTATGCGTCGCATGCCGGCGAAGCGCGCCAGGTCGATCTCCTTCGACTCATATCCTATGTAGCTCACCACGACGGTGCCTCTCGTGGCAGTGGTGCGCAGCACGTATTCTCCGTCCACATTCGTAGCCGTGCCCTCGTTCTGTCCTTTCAGCCTGATGCTGGCTCCTATCATGGGGTTGCCGGCCTCGTCTACCACCGTGCCGCGCATCTCTCTGACGCTTGTGCCCGAGGGCTGCTGTGCCAGCATGGGCAGCGGTGTCGCCACGGGCAGCATGGCGACAAGGAGAAAAGTGATGATTATGGACAACAGCCTGTTCAGCTTCATATTGGTTCTTTCAGTCAATGCTTATTGGTCTCCTCTTATCCTGACGATGTTCAACGAGTAGGGCGGCACGTCGAGCAGCATGCCGTTTCCTTCGGGCGAGAGCAGCTGCTCCACGGGATGGATCGCTGTGGGTGTGTCGAGCGTGTTCTCGTCCATACCGTCGTTGGCTGCCAGGCGCACCACGCGGGCCTGCTTCGGAGCGAAGTGCTGCAGGTTCAGCTTGGCGGTGGTTGCAGCGTCGCTAGTGTTGGCTACTTTCACGATGACCTCGCCCGTGGCATCGTCGATGGTGGCAGAGGAGAAGATGCCCTTCGTGGTGTCGTGCTTGAGCACCGTGTCGAACACCAGCTCATTGTCGAGCCAGGCCTTCACGCTGTCGCCTGCTACCTGCAGGGTGACGTCGTACCAGCGGCCCTGCTCCACGCGTCCGCGCTTCTCCACGGTCTGCAGCTTGCCTCCGTTGCTGATCTGCTCGATGGCATGCTGCGTGTTTGTCCATCCGCCGAAGTTTGCCCAACAGTAGTTCTTGTCATCCACATAGTTGAAGACGATGATAAAGCCCTCGGCACCCTCGTCCTTGCGGGCGCGGAACCTGCAGGTGTAGTGGTCGCTGTCGATGATGTTCTTCTCGATGCAGAGCGTGGCATCCTGACGGCCCGTCTGCCGCACGTAGCTGCCTTCCTTCTGCCAGTCGCCACGCACGAAATCCATCTCCTTGTCGGTCTCGAACGTGACGCATGTGTTCCATGTTCCGAAACCCACCCGGTTCTGCTTCGGTGTCAGCGGTTTGCGCGGCTTGTCCTTGTAGGGGTCGTCCTGCACCACTTTCACCACCTGCGTGCCCAGATGCTGCGGCATGAGCTGCTGCACGTAGTAGCTGGGTGTTCCCATCACGCGGCTGCTACTGAAGCGTATCATGTCAGGACGCCAGCGGGCATCGTTCTCGTTCACGAAGATAGGGGCATACGAGGCCAGCTCCACCACGTCGGCGTTGTTCTCCATTCCCATCATATAGACGGCCTCGCCCAGCGCGGCATTCATATTGCCTAGATTGCCGTAGCCATTGGTCACGGCATATTCGCC
>JAEEGH010024670.1_pt1 | contig 12120 bp, 8 predicted proteins | sample 9134181 | NCBI WGS metagenome assembly JAEEGH01 (sample SAMN16246544, study PRJNA631951) | gut metagenome | biome: gut microbiome; feature: rumen; material: DP-attached | host: Bos | place: Iran: Karaj | collected 2018-10
CCTTCATGGATGACGACATTGCTCCCGTTCAAGACAAGCAGATTCGTTTCCGTCGTGCTGTCGCCTTCTGTTAATGCAAAGCCATGCCAGCCATCCTCCAGTTTAGTCGTATCATATTGCAGTGCAGATACATTCCATCCATCCGCAGCTGCACCGTTCACCGTTAATGTTGCAGCAGTATTTTCGCTTTCCGCAACCGATGAAATCCGTTCCGTACCGTGCAGGAGAGTCCCGCCGACGGATGTGCGAACGTCCAGTCGAACAGTCGCCGTTTCTGCAGCATCGTCTGTTTGCCTAAGAGCGACATCACGACTGTCGCGAACACCCGTTACATTAATTGCACCATCGCCGATAATCTCGTAAGACCGATATGTGAGCATGTATGACACGCCATTCATGTCCGTGTCGCCACCGACAACGTCATCATATATATAGGTAAAGATGGCGTCGGCAGCATTCAACGTGCCATCGACCTGAAACCCTGTATCTTCACAGAATTTCACAACCGCCTGTGGCGCAATGGTCAGCGTCACGTCCTCCGACACACGGACCCAATGGCGGACAATGTGTACTTTGTCCGCGTTCCACGTTTCGTTTGCAGATAAAACTCCTTCATGAATAACGACATTGCTTCCGTTCAAGACAAGCAGATTTGTCTCCGTTGTGCTGTCGTCCACCGTCAACACGAAATCATGCCAACCGTCCTCCAATTTAGTCGTATCATATTGCGGTTCAGACACATTCCATCCACTTACGGACGCATCGTCTGCCTTCAATGTCGCCGTGGCGGCCTCGCTTTCCGCTACAGGCGAAATCCGCTCCGTGCCGTGCAGAAGGTTCCCGCCAACGGATGACCGAACGTCCAATCGAATGATCGCCGTTTCTGCGGCATCGTCCGTCTGCCGAAGAGCGAAGTCGCGGCTGTCGCGAACACCCGTCACATCAATTTCTCCTTCACCGACAATCTCGTATGCCCTATGGGCGAGCATGTACGACACGCCGTTCATGTCCGTATCTCCGCCGATGGCGTCATTGAAAATATAGGTGAACACGGCATTAGCGGCGTTCAGCGTGCCATCCACAAGAATGCCAGTATCTTCACAGAACTTCACAATCGCCTGTGGCGCAATCGTCAGCGTCACGCCCTCCGGCACACGGACCCAATGGCGGACGATGTGCACAACGTTCGCAGCCCACGTTTCGTTTTCCGTCACCCCCCCTTCGTGAATGACGACATTGTTTCCGTTCAAGACAAGCATGCTTGACTCCGTCGTACCATCGCTCTCCGTCAACACGAAGTCATGCCAGCCATCTTCCAGTTTGGTCGTATCATATTGCGGTGCAGATACATACAATCCACCTGCGGACGTGCCATCCACCGTCAGTATCGCCGTGGCGGCCTCGTTTTCCGCAACAGACGAAATCCGTTCCGTGCCATGCAGAAGGCTTCCGCCGACTGATGACCGGACATCCAGTCGGATGGTCTCTGTCCAGCCGACATCATCCTGTTTTCCTTCCGCCCACAGGACAGAGGCGATTCCCGCGAAACACAACAGCAACAGGAGTTGTCTTTTCATGATGGTTTCTTTATCTGGATGGTTGATGATACTGACGTTAAAACAACGGTACAAGCATGGCCTGTCATCACAAGAAATGTGTTACAATGCACTTGAGACTACCGCCATGAGACTTTTGAAAATCATATTGGCTTAGGGACGGCAAAAAACGCGGAAGCCAATATTGCGGTTCCCCTCGCCGCCAATACGACAAGCAGAACGGCAACCAGCCGCATTGTCCGAATAACCGCCGCCACGCAACACACGATAATTTCTCTCCGCTGTTGCCGGGCCAGTAGGATCTTCTGTTGGTGATACACTATAATAATCCTTGTTGTATAGGTCGCTACAGAATTCCCAGACATTGCCATGCATGTCATACAGCCCCCAGGCATTGGGTTTATAACTACCGACGTTCTCGGTAGATCCACTATTATAGTGTCCAAATCCGTTCATTGCCGGATCGCTTCCAATATCCGCTAAATTCTTCCCTGAATTGTGGGAAGTCGTAGTTCCCGCGCGGCAGGCATACTCCCACTGGGCCTCCGTCGGGAGGTCAAACGAAAGCCCCGTCTTTGACTTCAGGATTCCACAGAAAGTATCGTGCATCGAAGCATAGCCATAAGACTCGACAGGTCTCAAACTACCAGTCCAATAAAACCTACCTCCTCCCGTAACCAACTGCCATTGTCTCTGCGTGCATTCGAAGACACCGATGTAGAAAGACTTCGTGATGGTCACTTCATGCTGCAACTCCTCATCTGAACGTCCCATTTCCTCCGCAGGCGACCCCATGGTGAACTTTCCGGGGGAGATACGGCGCAGCCATAGCTCCGTCGTGCGGCAGGTGTCATCGTTAAGATTCGGAGCCTCGCCCGTATAGCGCACGGGATAGCTGTTGGCATTTGGGCCAGCAGACAAATCGACGACCATGTACAGCGGGACGCACGCATGGATTTTCACCTTGAAAGCGGCCGTATTGATGGTCGGATAATCCTTGGCGGCGTTCCATGTCGCCGTATTGGGCTCGCCCAGCTTGATGGGAACGCCGACGCCGTCGCCCGTCAGCGTCTTCAGCTTGATTGTCTTGTCCAACACCGCATCATATCCTTCGAACTACACACGGACTTCAAACGGCTGGGCGTTGCTGTCGATTTCATCGCATGTGACGGAATAGACGATATCGACGAGCCCCTTCCAAGGATAGCGCGGCTTCAGTTCGACACTTGTCACTTTCACGTCCGCCAATACCAATGGAGTCATCAGCAGCCATACAGCCATTCCGACAAAAAAGCCATTCCAGTGTTTCCTGTTCATCATGAGTGTTCCTTTTTGTTTGTTTTTTATTGTTATGGATTTAGTTCATTAATCAGGGTTTTAATGTCCATACAAACAGGCATTTCAATTATGAAAAATTAATATAATCTCCTCCCAAAGTAATTGCAATCACCTTTTTTCCATGAGGCATTTCATTACGACATTTACCATTTCAAGAAATCTCATCGGCAGGGGGAATCCCATCAGTAGAACGCATACGCCCCTGTTGTCCATTTCTTTTTATGACTTCTTATGACTTTCTATGACTCTTTATGATTTCATATGTTTTTTATCATTACATTTGATAAAACATCATACACTATAAATTTATTTTAAAATATATACAGATTTTACACCCCAGAATCATCAGCTATATTATTCAAAATTCGCAATAATAATGTCTATCCTATTAATGAATAATAATGATGAATAAATTCCAAAAGGGAATGAAGGAGGTGACATGAAGAAAACCAGACAACCGACGGAGGTAGCGAAGACGCTTTCGGGTGGAGATGCACAAAAGGATACGGTCGCGAAACGCCTCTTCTCAATCAACGAGATCATCGCATGGATTCTCAAATTGTGCGTGGAGGAATTCAGCACAATCGATGTGCAGTATATTGTCAATGAATGGCTTGCGAAGGCCGACAAACGGATCGGGACAGAGCCCGTCCTGCCGGATGTCCCGCCACGGCAGTCCGCTGTCGGGACGGAGGACAAAAGTAAAACAGATGGAACGGTCTATTTCGACTTCCGCACGGAGATCCCGCTGCCGAACGCCCCGCCGAACGCGCCGCTGCTCGTCATCGATATGGAATTGCAAAATGAATATAAGAAGCGACTTGCATTGCACAAAAGAAGTGTATATTATAATTGTCGTCTAATATCATCACAGCCGGGGAGGCTGACGGGCGGCAAGGTCGTCTACCCTCGGTTGTGCAGGGCATGTGGCATCTGGATCTATCCGAATTCGCCGCGGCGGCTCGCCAACCATGTCCGCCAGACATGGCTGGTGGAAAAAAACGTCGTCGGCACGGCACCGCTGTCCGACGGGGAGGATGAGGCGAACAGGCTGATGGGCATCTGGAAGATCTACATCCGCGACGGCATGCCGCCGTCGAAGAACCAGAAGATCCTATGGCTTTTCTACGTGCTGTTCACGCGCACGATGTCATGCGACGAGAAGATGAAAATTCTGGTAAGAGACTTTGGCATGAAGGCGACAGAGGAGGTCGAAAAAATGTGTACGTTTGAGGAAATGATTAGCAGAGAAGGTGAAGAAAAAGCCCAATTAAAAGCGTATGTCAATATGAAGAACGCCGCTTTTGATGACCAAACCATCTGCTCTATCTTGGGTATAACTTTGCAGAAGATACGGAAATTCAAAAAAATACTCTCAGGCGAGACAACTCTTACTCCGAAGACCGTCTAACCAACTTTGGCATGAAGGCGACAGAGGAGCTTGAAAAAAAGTGTGATTTCACAGATATGGTAAAAGATGAAACTCTTCTTGTTGTATATTCCAACATGAAGAACGCCGCATACGATGATACCACCATCTGTTCCATGCTGGGCATTTCCATGTAGAAACTGCGGCAATTCAAAAAACGCCTCTCACATAACACGATTCACCAGCAGAAGACTGTCTGACATGTGAAGCAGTTTCACAGAAATGGTCAGAAGAGAACAAACTGTAGTACGAAGATGAAGAAGAAAAATATGGCAAGAAGAAGTTGATTTGCATGGGATTTTGAATAGATTATGGATTTATCAGATATTATGATAAGTCGTATCGCCGTCCAAAATCCATCCCAAAAAGCAATCGCCATGTTCAAGCAAATCTTCAGATACGGATTGAGTTCTTTGGCCTTTCTCGCCCTTCAAGCCTATTCGGAACCTATTACATACCAAGATCTTGTCAATCGTTTGACAGATATGGAATTTCTTGCCACGCTTCCCGCAAAAGGCGAGACGATGGCGCAATTTTCCAGCTATGACCGTCGAAGCAAATACGACGAGAAAACTGGCAAATACCTTCAATGGGACGCCAATGACGACGGTCGCGGCTACATCCGCATGGAAAACGGCGAAGAAGTCTTCGCCGAAATGAACGGTCCAGGCTGTATTTGGCGGATATGGTCGGCCAATCCGACGGGGCAAGGCAAAATCCGTATTGTCATTGACGGTCGTGAAATCTTCCACGACTGTTTTCAGAACCTCTTCAACGGCAGCGTCAATGGCTTCAATTTTCCGAATTTGACTTACGTCGCGTCACGTGGATGGAATTCCTATGTGCCGATTCCGTATCAGAAATCCTGCAAAATCACGGCGGAGCCCGGCTGGGGCAGTTATTTCCATTTCAATTACGCCACCTATCCGCAGGGGACACAAGTCCCTTCCTTCACGCTACCTATGTCGCCGAACGACATCGCCCTTCTAAAAGTCGCTAATGACAAATTGGCGGCGAAACTGCCGTCGCCAGCGGATTTGTCGTCTTTCAAACTTGCGCCATCCCAAACAGTTACGCTCTTTGAAAAGGATTCACTCGCCGCCATAACGGGATGGACGCTGAAACTGAAACTTCCAGAAGATGTGGAAGCTAGACGCGCCCTTCTCATGAATCTCGTCGTGCAAATGAATTGGGACGGTAGCGACAAATCAGCTGTCTGGGCTCCATTGGACGCTTTCTTCGGAACACAGCCCGGCGTCAATCCATTCACCACCTATCCAACTGGCGTTGAGGAAGATGGAACATTCTGGTGCCGTTGGTTCATGCCGTTCAAATCCGCCCGTGTCACATTGCTCAACCGCGGCAACGAAACGGTTGAAGTCGCTTCAGCCGTTCAAGTTGCTCCATTGCAGCGCCCTATCGAAGCCTATGGTCGTTTCCACGCCAAATGGCATGGCGATGATCCTGAACCGCTACCCGAACCTGAACGGCAGGCCATCGACTGGCGCGTTCTTCATACCAACGGACGCGGCCGTTGGTGCGGCATGATGCTCCACGTCTGGAATCCGCTCGGCGCATGGTGGGGCGAAGGCGATGAAAAAATCTACATCGACGGCGAAAAATTCCCCTCCACGTTCGGTACGGGTTCGGAAGATTATTTTGGCTATGCGTGGTGCAATCCGAGCCTCTTCACAAAGCCTTATCACGCACAGAGCATCTCCGAAAACAACGCCGGCCATGTGAGTGTCAATCGCTTTCACATCTCCGATCAAATTCCGTTCCAAACTGCCATTGAGACCGACATCGAAAAGTACTTCCCGAACAACCGTCCCACCCGATACTGGGCCATCGTCTATTGGTATCTAAGTACCGATGGTATAGACACCTACGAACCGATTGCACAGCTTCCAGACTACCCCCTGCCAGACGTTTGGGTAAAAGGCGCCTTCGAATGTGAAAACCTTCGCGTTCTCTCCAGCACGGGCGGACGCCATGGACGGCAGGAAATGGGTGGATTCATGCCCGCCGATGGAAGCAAACCAACCTATTCGTGGAGTGGCCTTGCACAGATTCTCTGGCGGGATGGCAAGCCAGGTGACTATCTCGAATTCGCCGTTCCCATTGAGAAAAGTGATGATTACAACCTTGAAATCCAAATCACAAAGGCCCGCGACTACGCCAATCTGCAACTTTGGCTCGACGGAAAACGGATTGGCCCGGAAATCGACGCCTATTCTCCGAACGTCATTGCCAGCGGCCCTATTCCTTATGGAATAGTCCATCTCGAACCTGGCACCCATGTCATCAAATTCGAAATCATCGGCAAAAATGACCAATCCTCCAACTACTTCGCAGGACTGGACTACATCCTACTAAAACCAGACAAACCATGACAAAATATTCAAATAAAACTGTCAAGAAATCATGAAAAATGATGATTTTTTGACAGTTTGATGCGTTTCATCCGGATAATTCTCCTAAATGAATATGACCTACACCATTGGACTTGATTACGGCTCGCTTTCCTGTCGCGGCGTTCTCGTTTCCACGATTGACGGAACCATCATCGCGGAAGATGAATTCGTCTATCCGCATGCCGTCATCGACCATGAATTGCCTGACGGCACGCCGTTGCCGCCGCAATGGGCGTTACAGGATCCAGACGATTTCCGTCAAGCTTTCCATGCCATCATTCCGAATCTTCTGAAAACATCACAAATCTCTCCGACGCAGGTTATTGCGATTGGCATTGATTCCACGGCCAGCACGGTCATTCCTGTCACAAAAGGACTGATTCCGTTGTGCGAACAGACCGCTTTCCGCAACCATCCGCATGCTTGGCCGAAGATGTGGAAGCATCACGCAGCGGCGAAAGAAGCTACGGAAATTACGGAGGCGGCTGTCGCCCAAGGGCTTCCCATCGTTAGAAAATCCGGCGGGGCGATTGGTTGCGAGTCGTTGATGCCCAAGGTGTTGCAAATCTTCCATGAGGATCCGGAAGTATTCGAAAATGCCGTTACATTCTTCGAATTGTGCGACTGGATCGTCAGTCTGCTGGCGGGACGCGAAGTCCGCAGCACGCCGTTGCTGACATGCAAATCGCTATGGACGCTGCAGGACGGTTATCCTAAAGGACAGCCGTTCGATTCCATCACGCCAAAACTCGCTTTTCACGACGATATCCACCCCGTCATCGCCGCCCCCGGTGAATCGGTCGGAACATTGCATCCATCTATGGCGCAATCACTTGGACTATCTGAAAACACCATCATCACAGCGGGTCAGATGGACGGCTACGCCGCCCTGCCAGGCGTCGGCATCGCTGACGAAGGGACGCTTATGATGATGATTGGAACCTCCACGGCGGACATGATTCTCGGCCGTGAATGGAAGGACATACCAGGCGTCTGCGCTGCCATGGAAGACGCCAACCTGCCCGGATTCACGAACTACGCAGCAGGACAGGCATGCGTCGGCGACATGTTCAAATGGTTCATCGACAATTGTTTACCAGAGAAATACACGTTGGAGGCACGGCGGCGCGGCCTGTCCAACCACGCCTATCTTTCCGAACTCGCCGCTGTCTATTCACCTGGCGATACAGGACTTATCGCACTCGATTGGTGGAACGGCAACAAGTCATGCATCAACGACATGCGGCTGTCCGGCCTACTCATTGGCATGACGCTTGCTACGCGGCCTGAGCATATCTACCGCGCTCTCATTGAAGGCACCGCTTTCGGCGCACGGAAAATCATAGACAACTTCAATGAGCACGGCCTTCCCGTCCATGACATCGTCGCCTGCGGCGGCATCGCCCTCAAAAATCCTTTTCTCATGCAGATTTACGCAGATGTTCTCGACATGGAAATCAAGACGACCGCCTGCACGCAGACCGCCGCTCTTGGCGCCGCCATTTTCGCCGCCGCCGCGGATAGTTGCCACAGCGGCCATCGCAATGTATTTTCCGCCATCCGCGCCATGGGGGCGAAAGCGGCGGTTTCCTACAAGCCAGTCACTGAAAATACCAGAAAATACCATGACATCTATAGACAATTTATGACTTTGCATGACTTTTTTGGCATCACTTGCAACAACACCATGCATTTTCTTGGTGACTGCCACAAATAATTGAAAATCAACGATATTAACTTATTGCCCAATCATTACATTCATATTTTTCGATTAGTATTGACATTAATCGATTTAACATTATATTAAGAAATAGTAATGTTTTTTCTTATTTAAATTGTTTCATCAACCCACAACCAAGGAGAAAGACCATGAAACGTTTCCTTCACTTCACCCTGATCGAGTTGCTGGTGGTTATCGCCATCATCGCGATTCTCGCCGCCATGCTGTTGCCCGCATTGGCCAAGGCCCGTATGAAAGCCCAAGCCGCTTCCTGCGTCAGCAACCTCAAACAGCTCGGTCTGGCCATCGCCATGTACACGGAAGACAGTGACGGTACCATGCTCGACGCTCGTACGAATAAAGTCAACACAAACGCCGGTGGCTGGCCATCCAACATGGACAACTATGACAAAAACTCCTTCGGAACGAACACCCTCTACTGGGGCATTGGCATCTACAGCTATACTGGCGACAAGAAGAACTTCGGCTGCCCTGTCGCTGGTGATGTCGATAACTATCCTAGCGGATCCGTCGACGGCCTGTTGACCGGTATTTCCAACTACAACAAGTACTCCACTTACGGTTATCCGGGTTGCTTCTTCCAAGGCGGCAAACGGGTTGACCAGCCCAAACGCCCCTCCGAAACCGTCTTCACGGAAGATACGTTCGAACATCTGTATGACAACAACGGCGACATGCCCTTCGAAAACATGACGCAGTGGGGCTCCAACGGCAGCAAACGTGAGCAGTACTTCCGCCACAACGACATCGGTAATGTCTGCTGGCTGGATGGTCACGTCAGCGGCATCAAGAACTACCTCAACCATCCCCGTCAATGGTGGGACTTCTCCAAGCAGAATCAATAATCTCTATCTGCTGTTTCTGATTTAATTGCCTTTATGGCTCGTGTTGAATTTTTCGGCACGGGCCATTTTTTTGTTTGTCATATGCGATGACAGAATTTTTTGTTGTCTCCTCCAAAAAAGTTTCTAATTTTTCCATTTCAATAAGAAATTTTCAAAAATAGCGTTAAATGTATAGTTGAATTATATTTTTTTGTATTAAATTAAAATGAAGAATGGATTTATGTCCATTCAGAAATGCATCCGTCCCAATTGAAAACCACAACCAAGGAGACGACAAAATGAAACGAATTATCAACTTCACCCTGATCGAATTGCTGGTGGTTATCGCCATCATCGCAATTCTCGCCGCCATGTTGCTCCCTGCCCTCTCGAAAGCCCGTGAAAAGGCCCGCTCAGCCTCCTGCGTGAGCAACCTCAAGCAGCTTGGAACGGCCCTGTTCATGTACACGGACGAGAACGACGCTCGCATGCCGGACGGCAAAATCCCCGGTGTCAACCAGAACGGCGCCGCCTGGCCTGTGGACTTCTCGACGTTCTCCCAAGCCAATTTCTCAAACGAGCAGCTTTACTGGGGAGCTCTTACCATTTATCACTATACTGGCGACAAGAAGACATTCGGTTGCCCCGCTGCCACCTACGTGGACAATTACCCGAGCAATTCCATCAATGGCCTCATCACAGGTCAGGACAACTACAACCAATACTCCGCCTACGGCTATCCAGGCAAATTCTTCGAAGACGGAACGCGGATTTCTAAGGTCAAGATTCCGTCCGAGACCGTCTTCACCGAAGATGCCTTCGAGCAACGCTTTGACGGCGACGACATGCCCTACAATGGCATGAGACAATGGAACAGTAACCCTATCTACGTCGGGGAGTACTTCCGCCACAACGGGATCGGCAATGTCTGCTGGATTGACGGACACGTTAGCGGCATCAAGAATCAACTCTATCATCCTGAAAAGTGGTGGGATTTCTCCAAACAGTAATAATAGCCTCCCTCTATTATTTCTGATTTGATCGCTTTTATGGCCCGTGCCGAATTTTACGGCACGGGCCTTTTTTCGCTTGACCTTTCCGTTTGAAAATGTAATGTAAAGCATAACCATATCCATTATCATCAAATCAAACGGAGACACCATGCAATCCTTCAGTTTCTACCACGTCTTCTCCTCCCACATGGTCCTGCAGCGCGAACGCCCCATCGTCTTCTCCGGAAAGGGCGAGCCCGGCAAAAAATTCACCGTCACATTTGCAGGAAAAACCAAAAAAGGAACCATTGACGAAGACGGCGAATGGTCCATCACCTTCCCGTTCATGAACGCCGGCGGCCCCTATACGCTCTCCGCAGGCTATGATGGCGCCAAACCGTCCGTCAAATTTGACGACATTCTCATCGGCGAAGTCTGGATGTGCACAGGCCAATCCAACATGGAAATGCCCGTCTATTCGGAAAATCCGTTCTGGCAAACACTTAACGCCAAGCAGGAATTGAAGAAGGCGAAGCATCCGAACATCCGTCTTTTCAATTCCTTCCTGACGCGGCGGCTCGCTCCGGAAGGCCCTCTTGAAGACGAAAATCCAGACAATAAAGGCTGGCTGGTCTGCGACGCCAAAACCGTCGCGGATTTCTCCGCCTGCGGTTATTTCTTCGGCCGCAAGCTCAACGACGATTTGAACATTCCTATCGGTCTCATCAACACCGCATGGGGCGGCACTCGTATCGAAGCATGGATTTCAGACGAAGCGCTCTATTTTAATGGCTGGGAGCTCGAAAAACAAGATCCGAACAACGACAAAACATGGGCGGAACTCTATAACAGTCCTGACTGCAAGCCGTTGCGTGACTGGCTTGTCCAATTCAACAAGCTCGGCAAAGCCCCTGCTAAATGGCTGGCTGAAAAATTCGACGATTCAGATTGGACGGCCACACCTGCCGGTTTTGTCATGCTTGACACGATCGGCCGTTATGTCACCCGCTTCCATTTCAAACTTCCAGCCTCCATCGCGGGAAAGGAACTCGTGATGAATCTGGGCATCATCAATGACGTTGATCAAGCATACGTCAATGGAAAGCTCGTCGGATCAACAGGATGCGACACGGAAACCTACTGGGCGAACATGCGCCGCTATACGATTCCCGCTGGTGTGACGCATGCGGGAGACAACGTCATCGCCGTCGTGGCGGACAACCATTATATGGTAGGCGCTGCCAACTACATGGATTTTGCCATAACTTGCGGAAAAACAACAGTTAAAGGCATCACAGGGCTTCGGTACAAACTCCTGTTCGCCGTTCCGAACGACTTCCCTGTCCGCCCGAATCCGCCGCAGATGGGAAACGACATGTCGTCGCCCACATCGCCCAACTATCCATCGACGCTGTTCAACGCCCTGCTCAATCCATGGTTCCGCTACGCCGTCCGTGGTGTCATTTGGTATCAAGGCTGCACGAACGCTGGACAATTCACCTATTATCCTCTCCATAAACTATTTATCGAAGATCTTCGCGACAACTGGCATGATGCCGACATGCCGTTCCTTCTTGTCCAGCTAGCCGCCTTCCATCAACACACGCCCGATCATCCTGTCAAGGCGGAAGATATTGACGCTCTGCCATTTCCAGAGTTTTCCGCATACGCACTCACACGTGAAATCCAGGCGGAACTGCCAAAAGACATGGAAAATGTCGGCATGATCACCGCCTTCGATTGCGGCGATCCGTCGGACATCCATCCGCGTGACAAGCAGACTCTCGGTCTCCGTCTCGCCCTCAAGGCTGAAGACATGCTCCGTT
>JAEEGH010024672.1_pt1 | contig 12120 bp, 8 predicted proteins | sample 9134181 | NCBI WGS metagenome assembly JAEEGH01 (sample SAMN16246544, study PRJNA631951) | gut metagenome | biome: gut microbiome; feature: rumen; material: DP-attached | host: Bos | place: Iran: Karaj | collected 2018-10
ATTTTCTTTAGCGCAGATGAAGGCGCATCTTCTTTTGTCACAGAAAGAGGATTTACAAGTAAGGTGCTTGGAAGCAGGTGGGATGATCTTAAGACCGAGATACCGCTTCTAAAAAGCATGGAAGGGTGCGATGTCATCCTTCTTGATACCTACTACGTAGTACCTGAGTATTTTGAAGCGCTTAAGAGCCTTGGAGTGAAAGTAGTCTACATAGATGATCTTCACAAGTTTCACTACAAGGCAGATGCACTTATAAACTACAGCCCAAGCTATACAGAATATGATTACAAGTCAGAATATGAGGCAGATGGCACGAAGCTCTATCTGGGAACAGATTTTGTACCACTAAGGCCTCAGTTTTCTATGTATGAAGATAAAGACCATGAAGGTGATGATCTGCGGATATTCATAACATCCGGCGGCATGGACAGCTTCGGGATCTGTGAAAAGATAATTCGAAAGATCAAGGCAGAAAGCGAGAACTTTTCAAATGGTGATCGCAAGAATATAAATGTTAAAGTAGTCCTTCTTGCAGGAAGATCTTTTAAGATAACGGATTATCTAAAAGGACTTATCGATGAGTCTTTTGTAGAGATCCATCAGAACGTCACAGACGTTGCATCTATCATGAGATCCTGCGACATAGGCATAACACCTGCGGGAACAACGCTTTATGAACTCAGCGCATGCAAGGTTCCGTCAATATCCTACACATTTACGGATAATCAGATGGCGGACGCACACTTTTTTGATGGTAAAAAGCTGATTGCATATTGCGGCGATTTTAGAGATGGCGAAGAGAAGTTTTTAGATAGCCTCATGAATAAGATAAATGATCTTACAAGCCTCAGCCATTCTGAAAGAAAAGAACTTGGGCAAAAGATGCACGACATGATAGACGGAAAAGGCGCTGAGAGGATTGCCAGTGCGATCCTTGAATAATAGAAGAGATAATAGTTGTAATTCTTTGATTAAAAAGATGTGTTAGGAATAAGATAGGGAACGATATGAGTAAATCGATATTTATTCTCGGCGGAAGCATGTTGCAGATGCCGACAATACAGAAAGCTAAAGACAGAGGGCTGTTCGTTTACGTTCTGGACTTTGATCCTGAATGCGTAGCAAAGGATGTTGCAGACAAGTTCCTTCTTGTAAGTACGATCGATAAAGAAGCAGTACTTGCGGCAGCAAAAGAGTATAAGCCCGACTATATAATGACATCAACAAGTGACATGCCTGTAAGGACAGTAGCATGGGTATATGAGCAGCTTGGAAGAAAAGGCGGCATTGCTTACGAAGATTCCATATGTGCAACCGACAAGTCTATGATGCGCCTTAGAATGAAGGAAAAGAATGTTCCGATCCCTGATTTTCATATCCTTGAAAGCTTTGAAGATTTTGAAAAGCTGGTAAAAGATCTTCCCGAAACCCTTAAGCCTGTATTTGTGCTTAAGCCTGCTGATAATGCAGCAAGTAGAGGGGTTAAGCTTGTAAGCACCAAGGAGCTTTCAGATGGCGGAACTAATAAGCTCAAAGATCTGTGGGATTTTACACATGAGTATTCAAGAGGCGGAAGAGTTCTTGCAGAAGAATACATGGAAGGGCCTGAAGTCAGCGTAGAGTCAGTGACTTCCCATGGAGTAACTCACATAATTACAATTACAGATAAGAAAGTAACCCACGTTCCATACTTTGTAGAAACAGGCCATACAGAGCCAAGCAGACTTTCTAAAGATCAGCAGGAAGATATTAAAAACGTAGCTCTTGCTGCGATAGAAGCAGTAGGCATAGTAGATGGCCCTTCTCATACTGAGATAAAGGTTACAAGTTCGGGAGCAAAGCTTGTAGAGATAGCTGCAAGACTTGGAGGAGATTTCATCACATCCCGCCTTGTGCCACTTTCAAGTGGAGTTAACTTAAATGAGTGCGAGCTTGATGCTGTACTCGGTAGTGAACCTGCCTGGGAGAGAACCATAACAAGAGGCTCTGCTATCAGATTCATTCCTGCTAAGGAAGGCAAGATAGCAAAGATCCTTGGAGTAGAAGAAGCCAAGGCTATGCCAGGAGTAGAAGAAGTTGTCCTTTATAAGAAGGAAGGAGATACCGTCCCACCTCTTCATTCAAGCTCTGACAGAGTTGGCCACGTTATCGCAACAGGCGCTGATGCAGATGAAGCAGAAAAGAACTGCGAAGAAGCCCTTTCTAAAATTGAGCTGGTTATTGAATAAAATTTGTGACATTGTTGTGGCAACCGAATAACAGCTCGTATTATAGATTATTGTGACTATTACTCTTGATGCTTTTTTATTATTAGATCTATAGATAGTTTTTATTGTGAAATCCGCGTTTGGGTATTTGGAGGAATATGTACGAGATCGGAAGTGAATTTAATTATATAGATAAAGAAAATTATGCGATGCAGGACCTTACTGCAATGTACGAAGGTTTTGGAGACGTCAGGTTTCTTCGCTGCGGACGAGATGCCATAGGCTATGTCTGCGAGGATATCAAAGCTATGAGAAAAGGAAGCTGCGATAAAGAAACAGATTATGTGGCTCTTCTTCCTGCTCTTTGCTGCGATTCCATGTACAGACCGTTTGAAGTTCATGGAGTTAAGGTCCTTTTCTATGGAATAAATGAAGATCTGTCAGTTGATACTGACAGCCTGAAAAAGATTATAGAAGGCGCCTATAAAGACGGCGGCGATAATACTGTAGTTATGGCCCTTACAGCAGTGTATTACGGCATTACTGATATAAAAGAGCTTGATGCATGCATTAAATCAATGGATTCCAAAGTCATAGTGATAGAAGATGTAACTCAGGGAGTTCTTGCTCCTGATACCTTTGATAAGGAAAATGCAGATTATATCATAGGAAGTATCCGTAAGTGGATGGGAGTTCCGGACGGAGCAGTAGCTATCAAGAATTGTCAGTTTAGAGGATCTAAAGAAGGTGATTCTTATAAGAACACTTGTCAGGAGAGTTTTGATAAGAGCGAATCTTTTGAAGGCAGTGCAAAAGTATTTACAATAAAGCCTGTAAAAGGCGAAAATTCTTTTGCCACAGAAAGATCAAAAGCATTAAAGATGAAGACAAGGTACCTTGAAAACGAAGATCAGGATCTTAAGGCAGAGTTCAGAGCTCTCCTTGGACATGCCGAGGATACCCTGACTGACGGCGCCGACATATACGAGATATCTGATGAGAGCAGAGAATATCTGCAAAGCGTGCCTCTTAAAAATATAGTATCTACAAGAAACAATAATTATGATACACTATATGAGCTTTTGGAAAAATCTGTACACAATAATGTATATTTTAAGCTTTTTCCCAAGAAGAACGCTGAGAACCCGGCATTCATGCTGCCTGTGCTGATGGATACAGACAGACTGTCCCAAGATCTTATTAGCGGACAGAGCATAGACAGAGATGAGTTTGAAAGACTTCTTGCTGCAAAGGGTATTTATGCTCCGGTACTGTGGCCTGTCTGCGATGATGCAGCTAAAGTAAGCCCCATATCAAAGAATATCTCAGATCACATTCTTTGCTTCTGGATAGATCAAAGATATGACCGCTTTGACATGGTTCAGACCGCAGAATGCTTTGAAGATGTTATAGGTAAGCTTATTAAGAAAAGCTAAATAGAGGATGATAATGCACGAAAGAATTTACGTATGCCACACCTTTTATCATGTGTATGTGGCATGCCTTAAAGAATTTCATATCTTGCATAAGACTGGCGTTGCCCAAAGCGTGGCTTCTAATGGAAGTGATAAAGCGGGACGAGCTACACTTGTTCTTTCCAAGATGTCCAATAAGTTCGGTACCATGGTTCAAAGAGCCAGGGAATGCGGTCTTTTTGAAGAAGTGATTGAGTATGACGAAAAGGTCGATACTTTTTTCCCGGAGCTTGCTCCATTAAGGACCAATACAGGAAGTCTTGTTAAGAACATGTTTAACAGGATAAGGTTTTGCAAGAAGTTTGGTAAGCTTCAGGAAAAGTATATTCCGGTGGACTTTAAGAAATATAAGGATATCTATGTGTTCTGCGATTCAGACCCCATTGGATATTATCTGAATTATAAGCACATATATTATCACGCTCTTGAAGATGGCCTTAACTGCATTAAGTACGGCGATACTGCAAGGTATGACAATAACGGCCACTTTAAGTTCAAGGCCTTTATGAGCGCTATAGGTCTTATCTTTATCCAGAACGGATACGGTAAGTACTGCCTTGATATGGAAGTCAATGACATATCGATCCTGGATTATCCGTGCAAAAAATATATAGAGTGCCCAAGACAGACCCTTACAGATGAGCTTCAAAAGGCTGATAAGGAACTGATGTTAAAGCTCTTTATTGAAAATATGGATGAGCTCAAAAAGCAGCTTGATGAAGGCAAGGATAAGCCAAGAGTACTTATTTTATCAGAGCCTTTGTGCGAACTTCCAGTAAGGCAGCAGATATTTACAGACCTTGTAAATGAATACAGCAAGGTTGATGGTAAGGATGCCATTGTTATGATCAAGCAGCATCCGCGTGACTATCTTAACTACAATGAGATTTTCAAGGACCTTATCATCTTGTCAGGTAATTTCCCCATGGAGATGCTCAACTTTATCGAAGGCCTTAGATTTGACAAGCTTGTATCTGTTTATACAGTAGTAGATTCCATCAAGTTTGTAGATGAGAAGATCTTCCTTGGAGATGACTTCATGGACAAGTATGAAGCGCCCGAGATCCACAGAATCAACGAGCAGATCAAGGATTAGTGATAAAGAGAATCTGTAAAAAGATCTAGAAGAATAATTATAAAAAGAATCTGTAAAAAGATCGAGAAGAAAAAATTATAAAAAGAATCTGAAAAAGATCTGGAAGAAATATTTATAATAAGAATCTATAAAATAGAAATTAGCTCCGGAGGATTTAGTAATGCCCCAGAATTACGTTCTTTCTGTTGTGATTCCATGCTACAACGAGAAAGAGAATATCATCAAAATTGTAGAAAGAGTCCGCAAGGCTCCGATTGAAAATATCGAGATCATCATAGTCGATGATATGAGTACTGACGGAACAAGAGAGGTTCTTGAAAAGAGTGTTAAGCCTCTTGTAGATAAAATCGTCTATCATGAAGTCAACCAGGGTAAGGGCGGAGCTTTAAAAACAGGCTTTGCTCATGCAACAGGTGACTATGTTATCATTCAGGATGCAGACCAGGAATACGATCCTCAGGAATATATCAAAGTTCTTCAGCCTATTTTAAATGGCAAGACAGATGTATGTTATGGCTCCAGATTCCTTGCAGGAGTATCCAAGGGTTATAGAGCTAACCAGATGGCTAACAAGTTCCTGACAGCTCTTTCCAATATTTTCACACATCAAAAGCTCACAGACATGGAGACATGCTATAAGTGCTTCAAGCGCGAGATTATCCAGAGCGTTGATATTGAGGAAAAGAGATTTGGATTTGAGCCAGAGATTACAGAGAAGATCAGTAACAGAGGTATCAAGATAGTAGAAGTTGCGATCTCCTATGATCCAAGAACCAATGAAGAAGGAAAGAAGATCGGCTTTAAGGACGGCCTTAGAGCTATTTACTGTATCTGGAAGTATAGGAATAAAAAATAATAAAAATGATAAATAGTCCCCGGAAAATAATACATAAAAAGCAAGTCATGTATTGATTTGCAGGTTTTATTTAAGGGGAAGAAGACTAAGATATGCCTATGGGTGATTATCAAAATGACAATAATTTAAATAAGAATATAGGAAATGGTGCGATAGATAATAAAGACGCTGATAGGTCAAAACAGGTGCAAGGCCGGAAGTCATCATTAAAAGTGCTTACCGCTTTTTTGAGTACGGCTATAGCATTACTACTTGTAATCGCTATACTTGTAGTTACGGTCGATCCTTTTTTTCACTATCATAAGCCTATAGAAGGTTTCCCATATATAGTTGATAATCAGCTGTCACAAAATCCCGGAATGGCTGTGAACATGGTCTATGACAGTGCTATTGTCGGATCATCCATGACAGTTAACTTTAATACGGGTGACTTTGCAAATGTCATGGGCCTTAACACACTTAAGCTCAGCTATAGCGGGGCCCTTCCAAGAGATGATTACAATATCCTTTCATTCGTATATGATGAAGATTCCTATGCAAGGCAGACTAATGATGTCAAAGCCATATTTATGGTAATAGATCCCAATGTCATGACAGCAGACATAAATGCCACCAAATACGAGCTTCCTGAATATCTATATGATGATAATTATATAAATGATATAAGCTATCTTTTTAATAAAGATGTATTGTTTCAGTATATATTAAAACCTATCATTCAGCGTCAGGGCACAGACCTGGCTACAGTGTATTACAGCTGGTGGACACCTGAGTACTATAACGAGCAGTGGGTTATGCCTAATTATGTTCCCGCAGAAAAAGTGGATGATGTTACTGATAGGGATGCCTATATTGAGGCAACAAAATTAAACCTTGAGACTAACATTCTCCCCTTTATTGAGGAGCACAAAGAGACTACTTTCTATATCTTTTTTGCCCCATACAGCGTACTCTACTGGTACGATGTAATGCAGGAAAATCACCTTGATGCCACGCTTTATCAGGTTGAATATATAGCAGGCAGACTCCTTGAATGTGAAAACGTAAGACTCTTTGACTTCATGGACAACGAAGAGATCATAACGGATATAAACAACTATGCCGACGAAATCCACTATAAGCCTGAGTTCAATTCATGGATGGTGCAGTGCTTTAATGATGGAAACCAGGAGATCTTTGAAGGTGATATAGAAAAAGATATGCAGCACCTTAAAGACATAGTTACTACATATGATTACGATTCGCTATTCAAAAAGTATGATAAGTGATAGGTAGCCGCTTTTAGGGACGAAACTTGAAGATTATAGATTATATAAAAGGTGTCATCTGATGCTATTTAATTCATATGCATTTGTATTTGCATTTTTGCCGCTCTTTATAGCTGGCTTTTATACAGTTTCATATTTAATGCACCAAAAGCCCGCCTGCGTGCAAAACGCAGTCGAGCTTTACTGCGTTATTTTGTCATTCATATTTTTCGCCTTTTTCGGAATCAAGGTTTTGGGTGTTCTGGTACTTAGCCTTGTATGGAACGGCATTGTTTTATATTTATTAAGATCTGCTTCAAATTCAAAGCCACTACTTATCGCCGGGATCTGTGGCAATGTTGCGATGCTTTTGTTCTTCAAATACGCAGGCTTTTTTGCTGAGATCATAAACGCCTTTTCAGGAAGCACCATAACTGCATCAATACTACTTCCCATAGCAATCAGCTTTTATACTTTTTCACAGATATCACTTCTTGTAGACGTATACAGAGGCGAAGTTACAGAGTTGTCGATAGTTGATTATCTGGCATACATAACCTTTTTCCCAAAAATCCTCCAGGGTCCGATAGTAAGATATAATGATATGAAGGACCACTTTATAAAAGGTGCTGAGCATAAGTGGGATACAGAAAGTTTCATGCAGGCTGTGATGCTCTTCGTGCTAGGCCTTTCCAAGAAAGTCATAATAGCAGACACCCTGGCAATAGCTGTAGACTACGGTTATGGGAGCCTAAATACCCTGACACCAATGGATGCCATACTTACAGCCATATGCTATTCTTTCCAGATATATTTTGACTTTAGCGGATACTGCGACATGGGAAGAGGAATCTGTAAGATGGTTGGAATGGACCTCCCCGTAAACTTCGAAAGCCCATACAAAGCAAGAAACATAGACGATTTCTGGAAGAGATGGCATATGTCACTTACAGCCTTTTTTACCAGATACGTATACATCCCTCTCGGCGGCAACAGAAAAGGAAAAGTAAGAACCTACATCAACTTCATGATAATATTCATCCTGTCCGGCTTCTGGCACGGTGCAGGCCTCACCTTCATAGTATGGGGAGCCATGCATGGACTGTTGTATGTTGTGACTAGGGCAATATCTGGTAAAAATAAAGCTGCTTCAAAAACTATTGCATCTGCTCAAGTTGCAGATATTAAGAGTAATATCAAAGCAAATAAAGACACAGCAGAAAAAGCAAAAGCTAAAAAGCTCATACCGTACCCTATAGCACTGATACTTACATTCATTTTTGTATCAATAGCCTGGGTATTCTTTAGAGCTGAAACTGTAACAGATGCAGTAACCCTCATATCTGCTATGACAAGATTTAAAGACTACGGTGCTGCAGCACTTATGATAAGCCCCGATTTTATCAAGTGCTTCCAGATAGATGAACTCTGGTATATTTTCAAGATAACCCCAATCGCTCACATGCCATGGGGCCCTAAAGTATGTATGTGGCTTATAATACTTATAAGTGCCGTATTCGCATTCGTAACACCAAATGCAGCAAAGCTCACAGAAAAGCACAAAGTGAATGTTCCAGGAGCTATAATGCTTGCGGTATTGCTGGTATGGTCTATTATTAAGTTTGCTAATGTAAGTACATATATATATCTTGGTTTCTAAGAACAGATATTGAAACTCGCGTCCCTTTCTTTATCGCTTACCAGTGAGCATATACTGCTATATACAATGATATTCGCCGATTTTGAAAATGTTCTTGATTTTTCTTAGGTCGTGCGAAGCTGCAGTATGGCATGTTCACGGAAGCGTAGCAGGACCTTAGAAAAATCAAGGTTATTTTCACTGAGGCTAATATCATTGTATATAGCAGTATATGCGGCCTCTCGGATAACCAATAGGAGGATGCTTTGAAGCTAAGCATTATTGTGCCTGTGTATAATCAGGCCGCAGATGATAAATTGAAGTGGTGTCTTGATAGTCTGGTGGGCCAGACCTTGCCCAAGGACCAGTATGAGATAATTGCAGTTGATGACTGCTCTACAGACGATTCCTTCAAGATTATGCAGGAATATGAGAACAGCAACAGCTCTTTTTTCCATGCAATTCACTCTGATGTCAATCATCACCAGGGCGGAGCCAAGAACATTGGCCTTGCTGTAGCAAAAGGCGACTGGATCGGATTCATAGATGCTGACGACTGGGTTACTCCAGACTTTTATGAAAGGCTTATTAGTAAAGCAGAAGAAACAGGCGCTGATATGGTGGGCTGCGACTATCATCTTACAGGTGAGCATAACTGGGAAATAGGCCAGATAGTTCACAACAACACTGATGAGCAGGCAGGAATCCTTGACAGGGACAAGTACAAAAGGCTCATACTTGATACAGGAAGCCTTGTAGTTAAAATATATAAAAGAGATATAATAATAAAAGATGGGCTAAAGCCTATAAAGCCCCCTGTGAAGATAAGAGATGGGAAGGAAGTGGAGGAGCCGTACAGACTTCATATTTTCCCTGAAGATATTTTCTATGAGGATAATGCAGTATCTAATTCATGGATACTTCGTGCTACGCACTTTGAATATATCAAAGAGCCCCTGTATTATTATTATCAGCATGACAACTCCACGGTTCATACTATTTCTAAGAAGAATCTTGAAGACCGTATGGCAGCAGGACGACTTTTGCTTATGGAAGCCATTAAGGAAGGTTATATAGAAGACTATCGTCCTGAGATTGAGTTTCAGTACACAGTGCTTTTTTACATAAACACTCTGTTCTCGGCTATGCCAAGCGAGCAGCATGTTAAGGGATGTTATAATTTTGCAAGAAAGCTTGGCCTTGAGATGAAGCGCACATTCCCGAACTTTCAGAACAATGTGTATTATCAAAAGCGCATAAATGCTGAAGAGAAGAAACTCATAAATATGCAGATGAAATCGCATTTTGCGTTTTTCGTTTACTATAGATTATTGTGGTTTTACAGAAAACTAAGGAAGAGGTTTAGTAATGCGTAAGATTTATAAAGAGCTGATGGCTATTTTGTCCGCAAAGCAAAAGCATCAGATGGTAGGAATCGTACTTATGATGCTTATAGGCGGTATACTTGAATCAGTTGGAATATCCCTTATAGCTCCTGTTATCACTGTTGTAATGGATGAAGATGCTATAGAGAAAAAGAAATATCTAAGCTTTGTATACCATGGACTCGGATTTGAGAATCCGATGCAGTTTACATCGGCGATACTTTTGCTTCTTATTTTCGTATTTATTTTTAAGAATATATTCCTCTTTTTCCTGAATAAGATTCAGCTTAGATTTGTATTCACCAATCAGTTCGCGACATCTCAGAGGATGATGGTGAATTTTATAAATCGTCCTTATGAGTATTATCTTAACGCCGATACTTCCATTATCCAGCGTATGATCACGTCAGATGTTATCAATATGTACGGACTTATACTTAATGTATTGCAGCTTATAAGCGAAGTTATCGTATTCGTATGCCTTGTAGTGCTGCTCTTTGTACAGGACGCAGGCATGACTGTATTCATCGCATCTATTCTTGTAGTTACTCTTCTCGTTATCAAAATATTTATTAAACCTGTTATGAAAAAATCCGGCGAAGAGAATCAGAACTTCTACAGTGGTCTTTTCAAATGGATCTCAGAATCGGTAATGGGAATCAAGGAGATCAAGATCGCATCCAAAGAAGGTTATTTTATCGATGAATATTCAGCATGTGGTAACGGATATGTTAAGGCTGTTCAGAGATATAACCTCTTTACTGCAACTCCAAGACTTCTTATCGAGACTGTCGCAATCTGCGGAATGATAGGATATATCCTTGTTGTTATGCAGAGCGGAGTTGAAGGAGTTGATCTTATTGGTAGGCTTGCAGTTCTTGCTATGGCAGGAAGCAGACTCCTTCCAAGTGCTAACCGTATCAATAATTATCAGACGTCCATCGCTTATTTTGAGCCATTTATAGATAACGTATACAACAATCTCCAAAATGAGATTCATGATACAAGTATTAAGTACGATCCTACTGCTTATACAAGAGCAAGAGATGCAGTCAAGATGCCTGTCAAAAATGTGATCGAGCTTAAGGATATCAAGTATCGTTATCCGAACGCTGAAAGCTATGTATTAAACGGTGCAGATATGACTATTCCTGTAGGTAAGTCAGTCGGTATCGTTGGTTCATCAGGAGCAGGTAAAACAACTATTGTTGACGTCATGCTTGGCCTTCTTAATATCGAAGGTGGAAATGTACTTGCAGACGGCGTCAATGTTCGTGATAACTATCAGGGCTGGCTCAAGAACATAGGTTATATTCCTCAGACTATTTTCATGATAGATTCAACCATTAGAAAAAATGTTGCATTCGGTATTAAAGATGAGGACATAGATGATGAAAAGGTATGGCAGGCTCTTAAAGAGGCCAGCCTTGATGAATATGTAAGAAGCCTTCCGGAAGGCCTTGATACTACTATTGGAGAAAGAGGTATCAGACTTTCAGGCGGACAGCGCCAGAGAATCGGTATCGCAAGAGCTCTTTTTGAAGATCCTGAGGTACTGGTACTTGATGAAGCTACATCAGCTCTTGATGGCGAGACAGAGAAGGCTATCATGGATTCAATCAATTCACTCCACGGAAGAAAGACACTTATTATCATCGCACACAGACTTCAGACAATAGAGAAGTGCGATATGGTATACAGAATTGAAGACGGTAAGGCAGTAAAAGAGCGCTGATTCTATTAAGCAAGAGGATAACTATGGAATATAAAAAGAGGCAGGGGAATTTTGAGATATTAAGAGTAATAGCTATAGTCATGGTTTTGATACTTCACTATCTAAGCCAGACAGGTAGCTTATTAGAACTGGGAGTATCTCCATCGTCAAGACAGATCACAGGCCAGTTCATCGAGTCTTTTTGCGTAGTAGCTGTTAATGTCTGGATACTTATCAGCGGATATTTCCTCTCAAAATCAGCATTTAAGCTTACAAGGATCTTGCAGCTTCTTGCAGAAGTATATTTTTATACACTTCTCGTAACCATAGTAATGCAGATAGTTAATACTGCAAACGTTGCTGAAACAGACAGGATATATAAGACGACTCAGTATCTTTTCCCAATATCTTCCGAACATTATTCCTTTGCAACAGCATATATACTCTTATACGTGATCGCGCCGATCCTTAATAAGGGCGTACAGTACATGACAAGAAAGC
>JAEEGH010024673.1_pt1 | contig 12120 bp, 4 predicted proteins | sample 9134181 | NCBI WGS metagenome assembly JAEEGH01 (sample SAMN16246544, study PRJNA631951) | gut metagenome | biome: gut microbiome; feature: rumen; material: DP-attached | host: Bos | place: Iran: Karaj | collected 2018-10
GCTGGATTCCGTCAAGGAGGCCGCCGTGAAAGGCGTCCCCGCCACCGGTATCCGTGAATCACTTTGTGAGCTCATCAAAGCCTACGTCGTACCCGAACCGGGCGTCAAACTGACGGAGGCCGACATCCGCCGCCACTGCTTCAAAACGCTTCCATCCTACAAAATCCCGCACATCGTCCAGTTCATGGACGCCCTGCCCCGCAATCCCGCAGGCAAAATCCAAAAGAATCTATTGCCGTAAAGGGCGAGCTTCCGCTTACCCCGCAGAACAAGGCAGGTGGTCATTCGCATCACAGAACAACCGTCCCAATTGTCCCATCTGTCTCAATTGTCCCATCTACCATGTACCTTTCAGAGAAAGCCAAATTCATCCTCTTAACCATCGTCATTGTCGTGACACTTGCTTTCCTGTGGCCTCGTTCGTCAAACGAGCCTTCCAAAACCAAGCGTCAGGCGATAGAGGAAGATTCGTCTTCAAATCATGTTCTAAGGCGGCCTCGCTTCACGCTCACGGACGATGATTCCACAATGACAAACAAGCTCCGTCCGTCTGAACAAAAGCACATCGACTCCACGAAAATCGCTCCCGGCCAGACAACGCTCATCGCGAAGGACGACGAACAGTATCTCGCTATTCTGGAACGACTTGAAGAACTCGGCATCCGTCCACGGGGGACGTTGGACAAGCTTCGTTCCATCAGTGTCATTCTCGATGATGCCACGCTCGCGAAACTAAAAAATGAATTCGACGAAATCAGCGCCGCGCAGGACACCATTGTCTGGATTCCGGAAGATTCTTTCGAACCATGGTCCGGCAGGCTTGGACCATCCTTTGGCTCCCGTCTGCTGGATTGGCTCGGCATCGACCCCACAAAGGAAAAACGCGGCGACGGCGTCACCGTCGCCGTACTCGACACCGCCATCTCCAAATCCGTCGTCAATCAAAACGCCGATATCAAGCAGATCGATCTCTTCAACTATGCGCAAAGCGAAGGCGAAGAGGGCCATGGCAACGCTGTGGCCTCTCTGCTCGTCGCTGACGACCGCGAGCTATCCGGCCTCGCTCCCTCCATCGAACTGCTTTCCATCCCTGTGCTTGACAATAACGGTGAAGGCAGCGCATTTGATCTCGCAAAAGGCATCATCGCCGCCGTGGATGCAGGAGCCGACGTCATCTCCATGTCGCTTGGCTCCTATGCGGGCAGCACCTTGCTGAAGGCCGCCATCGATTACGCAGCAGCCGCAGGCGTCGTCATGGTAGCAGCTTCTGGAAATGACGGTGTCAACCAAGTCTTCTATCCTGCGGCGTATGATAACGTCATCGCTGTCGGAGCCGTTGATGCCAATGGGCAGATCGCAGGTTTCTCCAACACAGGCTCTGAAATCAGCCTCGCCGCCCCAGGTGTCGGCATCAATTCCGCATGGACAGATGATTCTGGAGTTGTTTCTTTTTCAGGTACTTCCGCCGCTGTTCCATGTGTCGTCGGCGTTATCGCGAACATCTTGTCTGATTATGACGGCGACCTCACGCCAGCAGAAGCCGCCGAACAAGTCATCAACTACACCATCGATAACGGCGCTCCGAACAAAGACGATACCTACGGGCAAGGTGTGCTTGATTATTCACGCGCCGCAGAAGCCGATACACCAGGTATCATCGATGCCTCGGCCGCTGGTCATTTTCTGGATGTCGAAAACGCCACGGAAACGGCCGTCCCCCTCATTGTTTCCGCACAAAACACAGGAACAGAAACACTTGCCACGATGACTCTGACTGCCAACGTGGACGGTGTCTCCCAAAGCTTCACGTTTGTTGATGTCAAGCCAGGCGAAGTCGTCTCCTCCATTCTTTCCATCAGCGTCAGCCAAATTGAGACCAATGGCAGGGTAAAAATTTCCACGACCGTCTCCACGCCAAACGACAACCGCCCCGGAAACGAGACAAAAACTTCTACTGTTTCCATTTCAGAGGACTAGAGCTTCTAGAGCCTCTAGTGACTAATTGAAATCACAAGATTCTCCCGTTTGGCAAGATATGCCTCCACAGCGTCGCGCGTCATGATCTTCGTGTCCCGCGTATGGCATTCTGGCTTGTCCAAAATGCCGCGTAAAACCGTGAACCGCCCAGAACCAGCCGCCGTGTGGTTGTTCAATGCCAGTTTCACGCGACCGTTCGCGGGCCATTCGCCTTTCCACAAAGCCGTAATGTCTGCGGATTCAGCATCTTTTGTGATTTTCGCGTCCGCTCCCCAAAGGCCGCAAAAGCTGTAATGCGTCTTGTGTCGCCACTGTTCGGCCACAATCGCCGCCAATTCCTCCCGCGTCACGTCTGCCGTCACAATACTGTTTTCATATGGCACGAGTTCGAATAAATCCTGTGCCGTCACATGGCCAACCGGCAAATCCGCTTTCGACAACCGTCCATGCAACACGACATCCGCGCCAGTGGCCTCCGCCAACGCACGGCAAATCAATTCGCTCGTTTCACAACTGACGCCAGGCCGCCCATACGATTTCACGGGGCGTGCCAAACTGCCTTTTATCAATCGCTTGCGTTCCGTTTTGGCTACCTCTAGATAATCCGTCAAAGCGTCCCGCAACTCAACGTCTTCATCATAATCCGTCGTCACGGCCTGCATGTTGCCTTCGACTGCCACGACCGCATGGCGGTCCGTATCAACTGTTACTCTCACGACGCCAAGATACTCGCCATGACAGCCCGGCTGCATGTACCATGAACGTCTGCCAAGCCGCTGGCCAGGCAGCAGCCGATGGCTGTGCGCCCCCAAAATCACATCGATTTCCGGAAAACTTTTCGCAATCGTTGAAATCTCGTTGACGCCACGCGTGTCCGATCCTTCAAACCACGCCTGATGCGCCGCCAAGACAATCACATCTGGCTTGGCCTGATGGACTTGCGGCATGATTCGCTCCAACGTCTCAAACGCCTTCTCAACATGTAGCTTTTCGTATTCATCCGCCAAAAGCCAATACTTCGCATAAGACGCCGTCATGCCGATGACGGCCACCTTCACGCCGTTTCGCACAATCAACTGCCATGCGGAAAATGACTCTCTACCTTTTATATATAGATTCCCGCAGAGGACGATATCTTTCACGGCATCGGTCAATTCACCGAACCGTTCCACACCATAGTCCAATTCATGATTGCCGGGCACCCACACGTCATAATTCATCGTCTTCAACGGGACGATTCCCGCCATCCCCCGAGACAATGCCGTTGTCAATGTCCCTTGCGCATTGTCGCCACAGTCAATGAGAATACACCTTCCTTCCTCCCTCTGACGGATCCGCTTGACCATGGTCGCGATCCGCAACCAAGAACCCGGCTGCGGACTGTCGTCATCTTCAAACACGCCATGCATGTCCGTCGTCTGCATGATGACAACATCCCGCAAATCCGCCCGAAGCGACCATGCCAACAGAAAAACAGCTACAAGACAAATAATGCGATGCACCCTACCGCCCTTCCCGAAACTGCGTCCTATCGCCTTATATACCACCAACCAGCCAAACCGTCTGTCGTGGCTTTGGCAGGCACGAATCTCCGTCCGTTCCAAACAAGACCGTCAGTGCGCCAATCGGCGCCAGGATCGGTTCCGAAATACCACGTATCGCCTTCCGGCAATCCCATGTTGATTCTGTCATCCAAATCAACATCATCCATCGTCCCGTACAGAGTAATCACACCTTTTTTCTCCGCATGCACCCAATATGCACACCCCGCCGCCAGCGGCCCATCATACGCGACATAGCTATTGCCTTCAACAGTAAATAGTTGTCCATTGCATTGCTCACGAAGCAATTGCTCTTGATTCCATGCCAGCTCCTGCATAGCCCACGGTATCGCCAGAAGATTCCAGCCTGGACGGATATCCAGACGACATGCGACGGAATCCGTCAACCGAAGCTTCAACGGCTCGCTTTCACGATACGCGCCCGACATGTCAACACGATGGATTTCCCACTCGCCCGCCGGCAAGGCCACGCTGGAAGACGAACCAAGCCACACAGCCGTCCCGTCGCCATCGACCGCAACAGTCTCGCGCACACCATCAAATACCATCGCGTCTTCGCCGGCTGATAGAAACTTCTCATCCAATTCATCCCCGGAAACTTCCAGATCGCCATATCGTACAATATCCAATGGCGGCATTGGCGATCTGATGGTATTGTCAAGCCATTCAAGGATTTCATCATCAAGCAACAGGGCGCCCCCCCAGAGAATCTTCACATCATAACTATAGAGACGTCTGTCCTGTCCCTCCAGCATGAAATATCCGCAGCCGACGGGATAATTGTATGTGCTACAGCAATCGGTATTCGCGCCGATGAGCACGCCACGAACAGCCACCTCCTGCGTAAAGCTCGTATTTGAAAATGCCCGCGAATAGATTTTCATGCTACCGGAAAACGTACCATCCAATTCGCCGCCACCATCAACGACGCCAAAATCCAGCGCCACCCCGAAAATGGAAGTTTCGCTTGCAAATGCCCGCCCGTTTTCAACCATCCTGCATCCCTTCGGCGTAAGCAAAGCCTCCGTGCCACCAGGGATTTTAGGCGGATTCTCGACAATCAGATAATACAAGTTGACATACTGCTTGCTGCCGCTCAACTGCTCCGACAGGCTTTTTCCCATCTGGAACTTGCTGCCGCTGAAGCTAAAATGGCGTTTTCCACCAGCACGACGCCAAACGGCGGTGTCATCGTACTTGTCATATTCGTCGTCATCGCCGCGGTAATTCCACAACGGCCTGCATTGTACGCAAATGCTCCTCTTTTCACTCGCATCCATGTCGATTCTCACGACGCCGCCAATCCATTCATCTTTCCATATTTCCCCAGAATGCGCCCTCGCAAAGACCGTGAATTCGCAGTATTCCATTTCGATATTCGTACCTATCTCCAAATCGAATACATGCCGCAACGCAGCCACTCCTTCGAACTCCGATTTACCGTCAGGAAGGAAACCACGGTACGTTACCTGGCACGCCGCAGCATCGATGGTGAATACCATTCCCCCATGTCCTGACACCCCCTCCGTTTCACGTGGATTGAGCGCCATCGTGTAATCCGCACTAAGAGCCTGTATTTCCTCAAGCCGCGCGTTCCTGTAAAAATCCATGTCATAGCGGGCAACTTCCACATTCGTCGTCGTACGTTTGATAACCAGTTGGCTCTCTTCCAAACTATACCCAGCCGTGTCAATTTTCACCGTCATCTCCAGATGAACGGCTTCGGTCATGCCGTCCAGATGCAAATCCGTCTCCATGACCGCCGTCGCGAAACCGTCGTCGTCGATGGACTCCCATTCATTGGAACAAAGCTCCGCCTCCACAGTCTTCGCCTTCCCGTCCACCGTGACGGTCGTATGGACAATTGTCTTCACCTGAAGGCCATCACCTGCTTCCTCGACCATTACGTCAACCACGCCAATCGGTTCATCTTCGTCCAGCAATGTTCCGCTGAAGCGGTTTCCGGCATAGCTATAGGGATTGTCACCACCAGCCGGTTTGCGTATGATATGAATGGTCACCGTGGCATTCTCATCCGCCGGTTCAGCCATGCCGCCCTCCACAAAGGACAACGTCACCGTCCGTTCCGAAATCCCGTTCCGCCAGTATTTATCTTTTTCCGCACCACGCAGATACACCGCCACGGTCTTCGGTGAAGGTTCGCCCTGTCCTGGATTTTCAGCCGCCGTCCATGTCAGCGTTGTCTCCGTCTTGCCGCCCTTCAGCATGATGACTCCTTTTCCAAAACTGCTGTCATCCAATTTGATCCCCACATGGATGGCCCCCGCCAAATAGCCCTTCTTCTTCAAAATCACCGGGATGTCAATGGCGTTCGCCTCCGCCTCAACCGTATAGTCCGAGGCTCCGAACTTGGCCGTGACAACGGCAGTACTAACCGGTTCTCCCGAATCCGGCTCCAGCATCAGCCCGTATGTCTCCTTCCCTTCCGCAAAATACGACTCAAACAGGTTCTTGAAACTATCAAAGGTATTCTCCAGCTTAACGCCGTTGATTGGCACTCCGAGTGCATAATAGCTGGCTCCAATACAGTCCACGTTGCTCCTGTCAAGAATCTTGCTAATAGCCGTTGTCGTACAATCAGCCGTATCCTTCACATGGAAAAGAGCATAAACAGGATATCCGCCTGAATACTCCAAGCGATGCTGGTACATACAATACATCATCCACTCTTCCCTCTGAGACGGATTGATGTACAAAAGGATGATCTTCTTCGACTGTGCATAATCCGCCCATGGATGGTCATTTCCCGCCAATGGGCATGAAGATCCGATGCATTTGTCGCCGCCATCGCATAACGCCCCTTGCCAGAGGGCTCTGCAATGCGAACAGTCACTGCCAGCTTTAGAATACAGAACAAGCAGTGGACGTTTTTCTTCAATAGCCGCCTGCTTCGCGGCATTGACAAGCTGCGGATCGTTCGTGACATCCACCCATTCACCATAATGCTGCCATGACGCACCGCAGATCATAAAGGTCCAGATCATGATAATCAACGACAGCCGCGTACTAATTCGTATTCTCGTATGCATTTGTTTCCTGCTTGATTCTATGGCTCCCTACTGGCAAAACCATTTTTGCAGTCTTTGGTCATCCCTCCCATACTTTAGAAAAAAACATTCCCTGTCGTCATCATTGATGCAACCTCTTCAGGCCACAGTGAAGACTCTGGAAATCGCATGACAGGACAACTGTCAATCAACAACGGCCCACGAAAAACGCCGTCGTATTCTCACCCATCCATTCAGGAAAAAATCCCCCCCCATTTCTTGCCAAAGTTCAAAAATATTGTAATAAATGTAGTCTGGCCAGTATGGTTTACTCCATCATGAGGGTTTGGTATTATTCAAGATTAATGTAATAATATAAACCACTTTCGCGATTTTTCCATCACGGGAGGGTCGCGCTCCCGTACGACCGCCTTGGGAGGGGCGCGCTCCCGCGCGACCGTCGCCGCATTTCCATGATTGCTTCACCACAACATCCGCTTGTGTTTGTCCATTATGCGCGACTTTCCCCGACACCCGTCTGCATTTGCTTTAAGCTTTAAGCTCTTAACTTTTAGCTCTTCATCATCAGCAACATCACCACGCTCAGTACCGCAAACAACACCGCCATCAGCACCTTCGTGGCGAACACATGCTTTTTCGCCCAATCACCCAGCGCCTTCGCACCTACGCCATACGCGGCCAGAATCGTAATCACCGCCAACGGCATGATGAACAAGACATTGTATAACAGCAACAGCCATAGCGCCCGCGCCGTCACGCCGTCCTTCATCAACACCGTTAAGACAGGCAACAGGATCTGCCCCGTGCACGCCAGCTCCATCGACGACACAATCGCCCCCAAAACGACCGCCGCCGGCCCCAGCAGCCAGGCATGTACCGTCGTGAACTTCTTGATCTTGTCATGGATTCCACGATGTGTCTCCTTGGAAAGCCCCATGTCCATGTCACTGGCCTTTCCTGTCTTGCGATAGCGGAACGCATCCCGCAAATGCATGATGCACAACACAAAACCACAGGTGGCAAAACCTCCGTAAATCACGATCTTCACCCAACGCCATGCCTGGATTTTCTCCAGTACATACGACAGGGCAAGACCATACATGAAATACGTCAGAAACACGCCGATGCAGAAGCAACCGCCGACGATCAATATCTCACGCCGCCGCTTCTTCAAATACAGCAGATAACTGATTAAAAACACCGATGTCGCGAATGCGCATGGATTGATACCGTCCAGCAGTCCCCCCAAGACGACCGATCCTATCGTCATCGTGTCCAGAAACGCCTTCATACGGCTTCTCTCAGCCTGCAATTCGTCTTCCGTCAACGCCTCCAACCAGAACTCCTCGCCTGTCAACGGCGCTGTCAACGCCGTCTGCAACTCATCCGCCTTCGCCAGCCGCCCTGTCACAAATCCTTCCGCCCAAACGACCATTGGCGCCAGATTCTTCGCTTCATCTCCAGGCAGTCCAAAATGGCGGCGAACACGCGCCATCATCGCCATGCCTTCAACTGTCGCGACATTGTATTCCGCAATCTCCAAAGACGGCATCGCCTCGCGCAGCAGTTCGAATTCCTTGCTTTGCCGCGAACATTTTTTGCAGCCTGTCAGCATGAAAAACAGCAGTTTCGGTTGACGTACCGCCTGCGGTGCCGTTTCGTCCTTTCCGTCGCCTTTTTTCGGTTTCTGATAGTCGTAGAGAACCAGCGAGCCGTTACCACTTTCCGCCGCAACCTGCGCAACCCCTTCAAGTAACGAATGTTGGACATTTTCCGCCAATAGTTCATCCAATTTCGGTTCCAGCGTCTTGAATTCAGCTATTCCATTGACCATTTTCCGACCGACCATCACGACAGGAAATGTGCTCCCCTTCGCCATGATCCCGATTTCGTCCTCTATCTTATTCAAAAAACGATAGTTGGCCTTCTTGTCAACATTGACGAAGACCAAGACGGGATCCGTCGGCTTCGTATAGGTCTTCACCCAGTATTTCTTCAGCGCCGCGCATTCGTCGCAGTCACCCGTACCGAACAGCAGCACCCATGGACGCGCTCCCGCCACGGCGGCCAACAGCAACATAATGACAATCAATCGCTTCATACTATTATTATCGCTCATTTTCTTGTTTTCTGAAAAATATTTTATCTGCGGCATTTCACATCCAAGCTCCTCTGAAACAAGAACATGCATGTGGTATCCGTGTTCTTTCCACAAACACCGCAGCCGCCAGAGCCGTTCCACGCCATTCTTCTTTCAGATTTCCTTGTCCACATACAAGACCTTCGTTGACTGTCGGCCCAGCGGCGAGGCATTTTTTGTGTGGAATATGAATGGAGAATTTGTGTCCACTCGTGGTTCACAATCAATAATTTAGATTATATTTTACCACTTCAGGCTATCTTTCTCCCTATTTCCAAAAACATCCAGCTTTCAACAATGATGGCACGAATGTTTTTCCATTCCAACTCCAACCAACAGACGCCTCCTTCGGCGGATAGCAGAAATTCCATGTTCCGACTTCAATGTCGCCTTCCACGGAATCATCCACGCAAAGTTCCAACGAAAGCGCCTCAGCCTTTTCGGCATAAATCCAATAGGCCATGCCGCCTTTCCATTCCGTCGCACGCACGTATGACTTATTCTCCAAGACAAACGGATTCAACGACTTCAGCAACTCCCACGATGCTTCGGACATCGCCATCGCCCCCCACGGCAAGCCAATGACATTCCAGCCGGCGCGCAATGGAATCTCCAGCGTCGTTCCGCCGACAACCGTCGTGGCCACGCTCTCGCGGCAGCCGTCACCGACCGCGCCCAGTCCATATACCGTCCATTTGCCCGAAGGCACGACACCGTCTTCAGAATACTTGAATCCATCATCCCCCACGGCCAGTATCCGCTGCCCAATGCTTTCTCCAGGCAATTGGACTCCAGACACTTCCATAACCGCCCGTTCCGGAATGGGATAATCGTTGGCCATGCAGAACAAAACGACTCGCATCGTCCGCCCGTCCGGCAATTCGCAATATCCTTCCGCCTGCGGGCGTTCATCCACGGCGCAGCAGTCAGGCTCAACGACTGCCTTCGACAAGCGTAGCGCTGCCTTCACAACCTCCATATTCACAACATCATACAACGGCACCGTTCCCACCAGCCAGCCGCCGTAAGCAGCCGCCAACTCCGTCCCCTTCCACAAGTCGCTATCCCTCAATGTCAAGAAACCTTTCCTATCTCCGTCCTTCGTTTCCCTCAACGCGATACCGTACGGCAGCACCATTCCTTCCACATCGCCTTCAACCGCCAGATAAAACACGGGCTCGCTCATTTCCAAAGCCGTGGCCATGACAGGCGCATCTTCCGCTCCGACACAAGGATACGTTACGACACTCTCCTCTGTCGCAATCGTCGCCATCGTCCCGTATGCAACATTGACACAGTATAGTTCTGGTTCGCGGTTTTCCTTCGCCGTCAGCCGCAGCGCGACGCCGAAGCTCATTCCCAATTCATCTAGCTCATGCAGCACGACTAGCCCCGCGCCATCGCGTTTCCATACGTTGCACACCCCGCCGCATAACATCGTCGGGAACTGGACTTTCCAATAGCATATCCCGTCTTCAACGGACATCATCAGAAGCCCGGAACCATTTTCAGAAGAAAAGAATCCAGAATATACTCCATCGCAAATAGTTCCAATTTCGTCAACAGGCCGTGCCGTTAATGCCAAGCCCATTCCATCTTCATCCAAACGCCCCGTTATCGCACCGTCCGCCGACAACTCCACCAACAACGTCAAATCGCCAGCTTCATTCTCCATGACGGCATAGATCGTCCCGCCATCAGCCAAACCGCTCCATGATTCAGCCTTAAATGTCTCAACTCCCAAACGGCTTGATACGTCTGCCATCAAACCATCATCGGAAATGGTGAATTCAAACCGCCCCTGCACGCCTTGCACAGATGCGCCTTCCGCATACAGCCATCCACCAAACCGTTGCCCCACAACAGTGTATGGATTCACATCCGTCAATGGCCGTACTTGCGGCAACCGCAACGTCGCCGTCGTCTCCAGAACCGTATCGCCCTGCGTCAACTTCAACATCAACGGCACATCCTGCGCCTCCGCAAGACTGTTCGGGACGGCGACAATCCACAACCGCCCGTCCGAAATGCTCACATGGATCCATTCGGGCAAACCTTCCTCCACCACCGTCAAATCACCAGGCAGACCGACATGAACCGCCTTCGCCGTGCTCGCAAGCACATTCTCAAACAACTGTCCGAAAACGATTTCCGAATTTTCAAGATACGGTTTGGACACGACGGACACCGCCACCGCGTCGTTTGCGCCAATCAGGCAGTCCCCTGCTTCCACGTTTAATTCCACACGGAACGTCTTCAAGCCATCCCATGCCGCCAACGCGCCGTTCGCCAAATCCAGCCGCAACTCTTTTTCAACGCCTACCTGGATATCTTCCGCCGTCCACGTAATCGTCTGCTCCATCGGAGATATCTGCAAATCAGATAGTTCAGGAAGCGATACGACGGTCTTGATCGTCACATCGCCCGTCACCGCCGAATAATTCCGCAAAACCACGGGAAGCGACAGCGTTTCATCGCTCTGGCCAATCATGACGGCTGTCTCTTTAAACTCGACGACATTCACCAACGGTTCCTCCCGCCATGAAAGATCGTATCCGACAATTTCCTCTATATCATTTTGTTCCACACACAGACGGCAAGTTGCCGCTTGTGTTGCGTCCGCCATGAGCGTCAACGTCACGCCATCGTACAAATCGCCTTCAGCCCTTTCCAAAACCTCTCCGTTGGAACCGTCCTCCGCAACGGAATACACAGTCATGACGACTTTTCCAAACGCATCGTAACGACCGTTCACTGTAAAAGTCCAGCGTGTCGCCTCCGTTCCATTCGGCGTAAATCCATACCAGTCCTTCCTGTCCACGCCGCCAATATACTGTCCCGCTATCGGAGAAAAGGCTTCATTCAGTTCCGTCGCCGGCGTCTCCCGTTCGTAATTGTTCCGCCATTCGCCCGTCTCCCCCGCCAGCGACGCAAACTGGTAGAACAGCTCCTTTTCGCCTTCGTTCGACATATAGGCGGATGTCACGACATAGCCGCTGCCCGGCTGCGGCGTGAACGCCCCGTCGTTGTTCGTCAGACAGCCGATCTTCTGGCCGTCCGTGCCACGGATGTATATCAAGGTAGGATAGCAGATCGGCTTCGCGTCTTCCATGGACGCCACAGGCTCCAGCAGACTCTCCAATATCGTCGTCGTATTCAACTCCAGACGCGCCGCGCCTTCTGCCGCCGTCAGGCCGTTCCGCGCCAAATAGCCGGTCTCCGGATAATCATCGACCAGAAGCGACGGCCCATACAGCTCGCCGTTCATGATTCCCGCCGCCAGCCGACGACGGTTGTCAATGACAACGCAGTACGCACGATTCGCACTCCACGCCTTGAACGAGTCCGTTTCCACAAAGTTCCGCTCCATTTTCATGCAGTACGGACCCGATATCACGCCGGACACCCCGAC
>JAEEGH010024676.1_pt1 | contig 12118 bp, 10 predicted proteins | sample 9134181 | NCBI WGS metagenome assembly JAEEGH01 (sample SAMN16246544, study PRJNA631951) | gut metagenome | biome: gut microbiome; feature: rumen; material: DP-attached | host: Bos | place: Iran: Karaj | collected 2018-10
TCGCTCTTCGCCCTTGCGCCCCTCTACCCCGCCGAATTTATTTGCACTAACGGCGTCAAAAACTGACTTGCAATAATTGCACCTCAGCTTTCCTTTTTTTGCATCGAGCGAGACATCGCTTGCCCCACAATGGGGGCAGCGATGAATCTCTCCTTTTGGTTTATCCACCATTTCCAAAGGCTTTCAACCTTATTTGGCTTCAGTACCTTCTGCTGGAGTTTCTGGTTCTTCAGCGGCAGCAGGAGCAGCTGGTTCAGCCGGTGCTGGAGCGGCCGGTTCGGCAGCTGGAGCTGGAGCGGCTGGCGCAGCGGCGGCAGCGGCAGCAGCTTGTTGCTGTGCCATTACTGGGTTTTCGCCAACTGGCTGGGTCATACCATTCATACCACCCATCATGCCAACGCCCATGCCCATGCCCATCATATTGCCAGCACCGCCGTTGTTGCCAGCAGCGTTGAAACCTTCGGCAATTTGAGTCTGCGCATAAGCAGCACCAACACCACCTTGCATGAGGTTGCCGGTGTTGAACTTGTTGATGAGTTCGACGGATGGTTCGTCCCAGTCGAGACCAAGTGGTTGTACGTTTACAACTTCGAGACCATACTTAGTACCCCATTGGAAGTTAGCCTCAACAGCTTCGTTAACATTCTTGGCGAACTCAACCGTACCGCCCTGGATATCGTCGATTGACTTACCGCCCTTAGTATAAGCGGAGAGTGCTGCCGCTAAGGAGCCTACAAAGCCCGAGAAGAGCGAATCTTCTACACCACCAGTATCGCCTTCACCGCCAAGCTCGAAAATACCACGGCCCTGACCGGATACAATATCAACAGGTACTAAATTCTTAAATAAGAGAATCGGATCTACGACCTTAATTGTGTAAGTACCATTGCTCGTTACGGAAAGCATCAAACCACGATAGTTACTATCCTTATAGCGAATCACATTTTGCGTACCATAGCGAAGACCAGCTACATCTTTCAAGTTTACATAGTAAGCTTGCTGTTGGTTACCTGGTTGACCACCAAATTTAAACTGGTTCCAGCTCTGACCAAAGGTCGAGGCAAAGAAGCCATCACCAGCAAACATGCTTTTAGCTTCTGGAACATTTTGAGTAGTATAAGTATAACCACCTGGTTCAGCGATAACGGCAGTAATACCACCATTCTCTACCGTAATCAAACAAGTGCCTTCTGGTACCATAAACTTGCTACCATCGGAAATGACGCTGGCGTTCTCCTCGCCATCATTATTTTCACTTCCGTTAACCTTTACAGGTGTAGCACGTGCCAACAATACGTGATCGCGCATCGAGGCTGGTGGTGCCATATATTCGAGCCACTGGTTGGCAAAGCTGCCACTGAGAGCGCCCGTAAAAGCTTTAATAAAGCCCATGGAAATCCTCCTTACTTTTCTTTCATTTTAGCATATCCAGTATTGATATGCATAAGTAATTTGAGCAAATAATTTGTTCAAATTACAAAAAACATCTCCCCATAAGAAAGATGTTTTTTGTATCTATTGAGTTTTAGAAGCGCTTAATTGCGTCTTCGATAACCTTCTGAGCCTCTTCAAGGCCAAAGAAACCTTTCACATGGGTTGTGCCCGGCTTCTTCAAATCCTTGTAATGATTAAAGTGGAACTCAATTTGTTCAATCGTGCGCTTCGGTAAATCTTCGAGCGTCTTGATTGCATCGCCATTATTACGATCATCATCGACTACCGCGATAATCTTGTCATCTACTTCCCCATCATCCTCGAATTTCATAACACCAAGAATGCGGGCTTTCACATAAATACCAGTGGTTAGAGGCTGATCGGTAATTACAAGCACATCGAGCTCATCACCATCTTCATCGAGCGTTTGCGGAATAAAGCCATAGTTGCAAGGCTTTGCAAATGCCATTGGTTCAATGCGATCGAGCATAAAGCAAGCACGCTTACGATCCCATTCAATTTTATGATTACTACCAGTTGGAATCTCAATTACGACATTAATCTCGCCGTTTTTGTAATCTCCAGGTTCAAGTACTTGGTTAAAATCTGCCATTTCACTCCTTTCAATTTTTGCGCCCAAAATCGGGCCTTTCCACTATCATAGCACAACCTATATGGTATAATAAGCATAAGTACCATCTAATAACTATTAGGAGAAAACTCAATGGTAAGAATTGCTATTAACGGCTTCGGACGTATTGGCCGCAATGCATTCAAGATTGCCTTCGACCGCAACGATGTCGAAGTGGTCGCTATCAACGACCTTACAGATGCCAAAACTCTTGCGCATCTTCTAAAATACGACTCTAACTATGGCATCTACTCTGCCGACGTTAAGTCCGACGATCAAAATATTATCGTTAATGGCAAAGCTATCCGCGTCTTCGCCGAAAAGGACCCAGCCAATCTTCCATGGCGTGACCTTGGCATTGATGTAGTGATCGAATCTACCGGTTTCTTCACCGATCCAGCCGCCGCTCGCGCTCATATCAATGCTGGCGCTCGCAAGGTTGTCATTTCTGCCCCAGCTAAGGGTGAAGGTGCTAAGACCATCGTTCTCGGCGTAAACGAAGATCAGGTTAGCTATGACGACGAAATTATTTCCAACGCTTCCTGCACCACCAACTGTATTGCGCCAGTCATGAAGGTTCTCGAAGATAACATTGGTATTGAAAAGGCCATGATGACTACGGTTCACAGTTATACCGCTAGCCAGAAACTCCAAGATGCTCCAGCTAAGGATATTCGCGAGGCTCGCTCTGCTGCCGAAAACATCGTCCCAACGACCACCGGCGCTAGCAAAGCCGCTGCTCTTACTATTCCTACTCTTCAAGGCAAGTTTAATGGTCTTTCCGTTCGCGTTCCTACCCCAGTAGTTTCCCTTTCGGATATTACCGCCGTCACTAAGCGTGACACCTCCGTCGAAGAGATTAATGAGCTGTTCAAGAAAGCCGCCGCTGATCCTTATTATCAAGGCATCCTCGACGCTACCGAAGAAGAGCTCGTTTCTATTGATTATCGCGGCAACTCCCACTCTTCTATTGTCGACCTAAAGCTTACCGATGTTATCGGTGGCAATCTCATCAAAGTCGTCGCTTGGTACGACAATGAATGGGGCTATAGTAATCGTCTCGTAGAACTAACCGTAGATCTTGGCAAGATGGGCCAAGAACATCAAGAGGGCCAATTCTAATATGCATGTCTACCTCGGCGCCGATCATCGCGGCTACCAATTAAAAGATGAAATCATTAGCTGGCTCCAGGGCCGCCAGATTCCATTTACCGATTTTGGCGCCAACTCCTACGACGCCGAGGACGATTTTAATGACTACGCCAAAAAAGTTGCCATCGCTATGACATCAAATACCGATGACACCGATTTTGGCATCTTACTTTGCGGCTCTGGCCAAGGCATGGCAATGCAGGCCAACCGCTATAAAGGCGTTCGTGCCGCCATCTGTGATTCCGCCATCGAGGCCATGGAAGCTCGCGGCCACAATAACGCCAATGTTCTCTGCATTTCCGCAGACGAGAACACGCATAATTACGCAGAAATTATCAACGCCTTCATGGATACGAAACCTATCCAAGAAGAAAAATATCAACGCCGTTGTCGCAAATTAGACGAGGATTAATATGGCAATTACAGTAATCGCTCCAAGCGTTCTCAGCGCAAACCCAACTGAGTATAAAGAAATTATTAAGCGCTACTACCCTTTCGCAAAGCGCGTCCATATTGACGTCTCCGACGGCACTCTTACTAATAACACTACTCTTCATGAATCTGCCGTCTGGTGGCCAAAAGGCTGGACGGTTGATATTCATATGATGACCGCCGAACCATCAAAACATCTCCAAGATCTTCTTAAATTACATCCGAATATGGTCATTTTTCACGCCGAAGCTCGTGAAGATTTATTGCCAATCTTTGATACTCTTAAGCAAAACGGCATGAAAGTTGGCGTCGCTATCGTTAAAGGTGTCTATCCAGGCTCCATTAAAACGATTCTCAAAGCGGCCGATCACGCTCTTATCTTCTCTGGCAACCTCGGCGAATATGGCGGCGAAGCTAATTTATTACTACTAGAAAAAGTTGCCCTCATTGACGAAATTCATAAAGGCATCGAAATCGGCTGGGATGGTGGCGCTAATCTCGAAAATGCCCGCCTTATTACCCATGCCGGCGTAACCGTGATTAATGTCGGAAGCGCCATCGAAAAGGCAGAAGATCCAGAAGATGTCTTCAAGAAGCTCAATGCCGAAACCGAAAATGAGGATATTATTTAATGGCGCGCATCGTTAGTATCGGCGCTGCTTTGCAAGACGTTTATCTTGTTGACCATGACGATTTTGGCACCAACTCGCGTGGCTTCTTTAATCAGCTCGAGCTTGGCACTAAAGTAGATATTGATAAGATTCAGTTTAGCACTGGCGGTGGCGCCTCAAACGCTGCCACTACTTTTGCTCGCAACGGCCATGAGTCTATTTTCATGGGCTGTATTTCTAATGACCCAGCGGGCACTGCAATTATTAATTCTTTCGACGACGAAGGTATTGATTCAAGCTACGTTACCTACACTGACCGTGCTCAAACCGGCTATTCTGTCTTATTATTAGCCCCATCCGGCGAACGCACTATTCTCACCTGCCGTGGCGCATCAGCGAAATTTGACTTGCTAAATCCAGATGACCTAGACACCATCCATCCAGATTGGGTTTACGTTACTACTTTTCGCGGCAATATGGATATGCTCGATCAATTCTTTACTAAAGCAAAGTCTCTTGGCGCCAAAATCATGTTCAATCCAGGCAATCTCGAGCTGCAGTATCGCCGCAAATTACTTGGCTTATTATCCGATGTTGATGTCTTACTCGTAAACAAGAAGGAGTCTAAGATGATTGTCGAAGGCACTTCTCTAACTGAATTAATTGGCCGCCTCCGCAATTATGTTCCAGCCGCAATCATCACCGATAGCAACCAGGGCGCTATTGCCACTGACCAAAACGAAGTTTATCGCATCGGCATTTATGAAGATGTTCGCGTTAAAGATTCCACCGGCGCTGGCGATGCTTTTGGCTCAGGTTTTCTCGCCGCCTACGCCAACGGCAAATCATTTAAGGATTCTCTTATCTTTGCTTCCGCTAATTCCACTTCGGTGGTTCAAAAAATTGGTAGCAAAGCCGGAATTATTAATCAAAATACAAAATTACATACCATGCCTATACAGGAGATACGTTAATGGACGATTCCGTCACCAACTGGCTTGACCAGATAGCCCAAAACAAACTTAATACCGAGGACGTTGAGCGTTCTCTGCGCTATGCTAAAGACCTCGAGCAAGGCCTCGCCAAAATTCGCACTTATTCTCAAGGTGTCTCAATTTTCGGTTCCGCCCGCCTACCAATGAATGGTAAATGGTGTAAACTCGCCGAACAGCTTGGTTACAAACTTGCCCAAAACGGCCATCCGGTCATTACTGGCGGCGGCCCAAGTATCATGGAAGCTGCCAACAAAGGCGCCTACGAAGCCGGCGGTCGCAGTATTGGACTCAATATTCAGCTCGCCCACGAGCAACATATTAATCCCTACGTCACCGATGAAATGGAGTTTCATTATTTCTTCGCCCGCAAAGTCATGCTCACTATGAGCTCTAAAGTTTATGTCTTCTTCCCTGGTGGTTTTGGCACACTTGATGAGTTTTCCGAAATTCTTATTCTTATGCAAGAAAACAAAATGCCAAAAATGCCGATGTTCCTCATTGGTAAATCTTTCTGGAAACCACTTGACCATTTCTTTGCCACTAAGATGCAACCGATGAAAACCATCAACGGCGAAGATCGCAAAATCTACCGTATTACCGATAATATAGATGAAGTTGTAGATGCCGCAAACAAAATCGGTCATCCAAGTATCTACGACAACCTCTATAACGATAAGCCAAGCAAGTTTAAACTTATCTAAAAACAAAAATCTCCCCCAGGGGAGATTTTTTGTTATCTATTTTACGACGACGTTTTCTTCGCCGATTATTTCATTCAGCTCCTTTATCAAAGTCTCTTCCGGTTCACAACGGAATGGCATCCGCATCGCTTTTTTATCGTCGCCAATTACCAAAATCACTTCCGAAAGTCCAGGATAAACACTACAGCTCTGTTTAATTTTTATGAGCGCATCCTTATCGCTTCCGTCCAAAATCCGCAAGTAAATCTTCTTCGGCTTAATTGGCTGCGCATTTACATCGCTTTCCGTCGTTCTAAAATGCGTCGCGGGCTTATCTTGACCACCCTTGCGATAACCACCCCCATTACCATCCGCAACACCTGTCGCCGCCACTTTCCCGCGTGATTTCTTTTGCGATACGCCTTTTGTCGGAGTTTTCAGTTTCGCACCCGTCGACTGGTAATTATCCAATTCTTCGTCTGTTATCACATCAATCGTTTCAGCATTTATCTTCGCCTCGTCGGTCTTATTGCCATCCCTATCCGACGCATTAACCCTGCCAGTCACCTTTACGACGGCATCCTGCACCAACTTCGCCCCCACTTCCTCGAAGGTCTTCGGGAAGACAATCACCTCAATCTCAGACATCTTATCTTCTATCTTTACGAAGGCCATTTTTGAACCGCTCTTCGTAATTAACGAACGCACATTTGTAATTATGCCGCCCACAATTACACTCGCACCATCAATCGCTGGCGTAATCTCGCGAATCGGCATCGTCTGCTCTTCGAAATAAGTATCATATTTATCAAGCGGATGCGCCGAGATATACAAGCCCATTAAGTCGCGTTCCCACATCAACTGTTCCTTGTCGGAGTACTTCGTTGGCGCCGGCGCAATTTCTACTTCTGGCACCTCTGCAGCCGTACCCATCGCACCAAACAAATCCGTCTGGCCATTTGCGGCATCTTTTTGCATCTTGTTGCCATAAGCCTGAATTTTGTCCAAGTTGAATAATAAATCCGAACGATCCGCAAAGCTATCAAAACCACCAGTCTTAATCACTGATTCCCAGCTCTTCTTATTAAACTTCACTCCAGACACACGTTTCGAAAAATCACATACTGACTTAAATTTACCGTTTTTATCACGCTCATCAATCACTTCTTCAGCCAGTGCCTTCCCCATACCCTTAATTGCTGCTAAGCCAAAACGAATCGTTTTTGATTTACCTACCGTCGCAAAGTCCGCGTAGGATTCGTTTATATCTGGGCCTAATACCTGGATTCCCATACGCTTGCATTCTGTCATTTCAATCGCCAAACGTTCCGTCCAGCGCATATCCGCTGTCATCAACGCCGCCATAAAGGCTTCTGGATAATAAGTTTTCAGATAAGCCGTCCAGTATGCCACTAAGGCATAGCACGCAGCATGACTCTTATTGAAACAATAGTTAGCGAAGTCAAGCAGCTGGCTCCAGAACGTCTCCGCAATCTCCTCCGTAGCGCCACCGACTTCCACCGCACCCTTAATAAATAGCGGCTTCATCATGTTCATGAGATCAACTTTTTTCTTACCGACCGCCTTACGCAAAGTATCCGCCTGGCCGCCCGTAAAGCCGCACCATTCCTTAGACGCCTGCATGAACTGTTCCTGATAAATCAAAATGCCATAGGTATTCTTTAGGGAATTTTCTAGACCAGGATGTAAATACGTAATTGGCTCTTCGCCATGTTTACGTTTAATGAAGCTCTCAATAAACTGCATTGGACCCGGACGATACAAGGCATTCATAGCGATTAAGTCGTCAAACGCCGTCGGCTGCAACTCGCGCAAATATCGTTTCATGCCCGCCGATTCAAACTGAAATACGCCCGTCGTATCACCTCTGCGGAATAACTCATAAACTTTATCGTCGTCTAGCGGCAACTCGCCCATATTAATGACTTTGCCATGTACCTTCTTAATAATGCGCAAAGCCTGCTGAATCACCGACAAGTTTGATAGACCCAAAAAGTCCATCTTGAGCAAACCTAGTTCCTCAACTTGTGGGCCCGGATATTGCGTCGCCAGTGGCCCTTTTGCGGAAACCTCTAACGGCATAAATTTCACTAAATCATCCGGTGCAATTACCACGCCACAAGCGTGCACGCCATGTGAGCGAATCGTTCCCTCTAGCTTCATCGCAAAATCAATCACTTCCTTCGCAGTCGGATTCGTCTCATATTCTTTTTTCAAATCTGGCTCATTTACAATTGCATCTTTCAGCTTCACGTGATGCCCCATCACTGGATCCGGCACCAGCTTCGCAATCCTATCCGCTTCCGCATATGGCACCTCCAAAACACGCGCCACATCGCGCACGGCGTTCTTCGCCATCATCTTACCAAAGGTCACAATGTTACTCACGCGACCTTTACCGTATTTCTGCGTACAGTACTCAATTACTTCATCGCGGCGATTATCTTGAATATCCGTATCGATATCCGGCATCGAAATGCGATCTGGATTCAAGAAACGCTCAAATAGCAAGTCGTATTCTAGCGGATTTAAATCTGTAATATGGATTGCGTAAGCCAGCAACGAACCAGCCGCCGAACCGCGTCCTGGACCATAAATAATACCTTGACCCTTACCCCAGTTGATAAAGTCCTGCACAATCAAGAAGTAGCCGTTATACCCCATCTTATCGACGGTCGCCAGTTCATAATCAATGCGTTCCAAAATCTCTTTAGAGAGTAATGGCCGAATTTCTGCCACCGTTTTCTTGGCCGCTTCTTCCTTCGATAAATATCCAAAGCGCTCCGCTAGGCCCTGAAAAACTATGCGATCCAAATATTCCTTCTCAGTCTCGCCAGTATCAATCGGGTACTTTGGAATCAAAATTCGCCCCAATTGAATCTCTACATTGCAGCGATCCGCAATTTTCTTCGTATTACGAACTGCTTCCGGACAGGTCTTCTCCCAGTGTCTAATAATTTCTTCAGGCGGAATCACATGTAAATCGAAGTCTTTCAAAGACATACGCTTTTCGTCTGAGATGTTACTACCGGTACCAACACACAACAGAACTTCGTGCGCATCTTGGTCCTCTTTCTTCAAATAGTGAGCATCACAAGTTACCACCAAGTCCAAGCCCGTCTCTTTCGACAGCTTCATCAAAGCTTCGTTTACCTTTTGTTGCTCTGGATTATGCGTCGTCGAATCTGGATGGCCATGATCCTGCATCTCAAGATAAAACCGCCCATCAAAGGTCTTCGCGTACCAGTCAATCAACTCGCGCGCCTTTTTTAAGTCATCATTCCGAATCGCCATCGAGATTTCCGAACCCATACAGCCTGACAAACAAATAATACCCTCGTTGTATTCTTCCATTACTCGATGATCAATACGCGGTTTATAATATTTACCTTCTGTTTCTGCAATCGTCATCATTCGACAAAGATTCTCAAATCCTTTATCGTTCATTGCGAGCAAGGTAATATGAAAGCGCTCCTTATCATAAGCCGGATCGCGATCCTCCAGGCGACGCGCCGCCACATAAGCTTCAAGCCCCAAAATCGGCTTTACTTCCGCATCTTTACAAGTTTTATAGAGGTCAATTAAACCCGACATCGTACCGTGGTCCGTCACGGCCACCGCTTCCATGCCACTATCCTTCACAAATCCAACAAGTTCGTCAATCTTCGTCAAACCATCAAGCAAAGAATAATGTGTGTGATTATGTAGATGCACATAATCACTCGGTTTTAACTTTTCCTCCGTAGCCATGCTCATATTTTACCATGTTTCCCTTTTATCTAATGGAAGATACCACTCTTTTAGAAAACCGTATTTAGTTGCAAAGTAGCGAGTAGTTACTATCCTAGACTATTACGTTTTAGCTATAGAACGGGATAGTAACTGCTCGCCACCCCTTGACAAAACATAAGTTTTTTGATATAATGGACTTATTGGGTATCATTCTTTGATATAAAACAAAAACGGAGAAAAAATGAGCGAGAAAATAAAAACAATCGGTACTACTAGTGGTGCTTCTGATGCCGAAACCGGTAGTGACGAAAATATCCACACCGAGACAAAGGAAATTCGTGTCGATTTGACCGAGCCAGAGTATACTGAGCGTTTTCAAACTGCTGAATATTACATTAAGAAAAAGGTGGTTAGCGCCATTCAAGTCACCGAAACCGGTCTTGAGGCTGGCGACTATGCCCATCTTGATGTAGCCTACGACGAAGAGCATCAACAATACATGATCACAACATGGGTCATGCGCGGTGAAGGCGAAAGTCGTGAAGCGGCAATCGAGGACACGCGCCCAGTCGTTCCAGGCGAATGGATTGTCACAAACCCACTCCAACAACCTGGCGATCGCGCTAATAATTACCCTGTTCCCGATGAGACATTTAAAAAACGTTACGAAGCTACCGACGAACCGGGTCGCTACCGCGCCAAAGGTAAAGCACGTATCATTAAAAATCCAACGGGTAAAAAAGTTGTCATCCAAGCTCCTTGGGGTGGCGACCAAAATGGCGACGAAGAATGTTATTTCTGCGCCGTTTGTGATGACGCAACTCTTGAAACTATTTCCAAGACTAATCGTTACATCTTAAGTGCAAACGATTTCGCAACCTATGAATTAGTTGCGGGAGCTGCTGAAACTCCAGAACAAGAAAACGAGAAATTCGGCGAAGCAGTTATTGCTAAAGCCGAGTCCGAATAAACCCGTCAAAGATTAAAAAATATATCCTCATTAGAGGATATATTTTTATTTTGCTATTTTTAGATAATAAAACCGTTCAACATTCCCGAAGCGCCCCGCCAACTCATTATCTCTCTTCCCCAAAATCACGAATCCATTTTTCCGAATCTTCGCTTCAAAATCCGCAATAATCTCGCGACGCATCTTATTATTCTTAATTACACCTTTATTCAACTGCCATGGCTTCGCCTCAAACTGCGGCTTTAGCATCACAATAAACTCCGTATGCGCATCGGACAAATTATCGCGCGCATAGTCTAACACTTTCACTAGGCTCACGAAACTCACATCCGCCAAAATCACATCCGGCGCATCACAGCTAAATTCAAAAATATCCGTTTTTTCATGCAGTTCCACCCGTTCATCAAAACGTAGTGGCGCCTTCATTTGGTTTGTACCTTTTTCGACCGCAATCACCTTGACCGCTCCAACGCGAAGCGCCATCTCGGTAAAACCGCCCGTCGACGAGCCAATATCCAGTACGGTTTTCCCGTGTAAATTAATCTGAAATGCTCTCAGCGCATTCTCAAGCTTATATTCTGCTCTACCAACAACATCCATAGTTATTTCATGATGGCCAGAAGCGGCTTCTTAGATTTGGAAATCTCTACTAGTTCCACATTCTCAAGCTTTTTATACTCCCCTTCGGCCTGCATCATTATTTTAGCCGGCTTCGGGAATACGAGGCAATCATAATCACTTTCCGTCCCCGGAATTCGGCGGAACACACTACAAATCATCATTCCAGCCAATCTAAAGAACTTCGACATCTTACCATTAAAGCTCAGGAATGACTCCTTCTGAAGATAAAATTTTCCGCCCCGCATTAGCTTCGCCACCGTTTTACCATTTACCGCCATATAATCCGATGCGCCCTGGCATTCAATATATTCATCCGATGAATTACCTAACACAAATCGCGGTAACCATTTCTTGCGGTGCTGTTTCAACCACCATCGAATCAGTAAACCGAGACTAAAATAGGTACGCTTGCGTCCACTCTGCAAAGCTTTACGAGTTTTTGGATGGTCGAAAATCGCACACGCCTCTGCAAACATACCAATCGTAAAATAGCACATCCCATAGCGCCAATGTTCGCGGTTTATTTTACATTCAAGCGGCCACACTTCTTTTGCGTCGCCCTTAATTATTTCTTCAAACTTCAAGTTGCCAAAACTGCGCGCTGTGTCATTAAAATTTCCAAAGCCAAGCACGCCAATTCGCACATTTTTCGCGCCGGACAGCATAATACCATTAATTGCAATCGTTGCCGTGCCATCACCGCCTGCCGCGATAACTAGGTCATCATCTCGGAATACCTTTGCTAGACGATGCGAATTATCGTCCACATCCGTATCTGCCACCTCAAACTTACCAATCATCCCGCCTTTCAGTTTTCGAGCAGGCGTCAACACGTCTCT
>JAEEGH010024678.1_pt1 | contig 12117 bp, 8 predicted proteins | sample 9134181 | NCBI WGS metagenome assembly JAEEGH01 (sample SAMN16246544, study PRJNA631951) | gut metagenome | biome: gut microbiome; feature: rumen; material: DP-attached | host: Bos | place: Iran: Karaj | collected 2018-10
TCTTACCGCCGCCTGAAGGGCCAACAATCGCAACGGATTTACCTGCATCCACATGAAGATTGATATTAGAAAGAACTGCCTCGTTATTCTCATAAGAGAAGGAAACATTCTCGTAGTCGATCACGCCCTTAACATCCTTAAGCTCTCCAGCGCCCTCTTTATCTACGATTGCAGGCTCAGTTTCTACAACTTCCCTGAATCTCTCAAAGCCTGCAAGGCCTTTCTGAAGCTGCTCTGTGAACTCAACCAGAACGTTAACAGGATTTATGAAAATATTGATATACAGCGCATAGATAGCAAGGTCCTCACCTGTCATCTGGCCCTTGGCAATAAAGAAGCCACCAGCCACGAGAACTGTAATGAACATCAGTCCCTCAAAAAAGTTATTACCCGAATTGAAGATACCCATCTGCCTGTAGTTTGCCTGCTTGGAATCAAGAAATGCAAGATTGCTGTTATCAAACTTCTCTCTTTCTATATCCTCGCCGGTAAAAGACTTAACGACGCGGATTCCGCCAAGTGTGTCCTGAAGAGATGAGTTGATTCCGGCTATCTTTTTCCTGTTATCCCTAAAGGTAACTCTCATTCTCTTATTCTGGCCTATTGCAAAGATTGCCATGCAGATGACTACTGCCACAAGGCAAAGAGTCATAGGAACATTGATTCTCATAAGGAGTATAAATGAGCCAAGAATCTTAACTACAGAAATAAATATATTCTCAGGGCCATGGTGAGCCAGCTCAGATATATCAAAGAGATCAGAAACAAGCTTACTCATCATTTCGCCAGTGTTGTGAGAATCATAGTAAGAAAAAGAAAAGTCCTCAAACTTATCAAAGAGCTCTCTTCTCATACCAGATTCCATCTTAGCCCCCATCATATGTCCCTGATAGGTTACATACCATCTGCAAAATGATCTGACAGCGTACATCACTATAAGGGCAAGAGCTATAAACCCAAGTCTTTTAAGGATTACTTCAGGAGCTTCCAGAAAAAGAGTTGACCTTAATATCCTGAGAAACTGAGGAAATGCCAGGTCAATAATAGACAGTATTGATGCGCATAACAGATCTAACAGGAACACCCCCATATAAGGTTTATAGTAAGGCAAAAACTTCTTAACCAGCTGCATTATCATTCTCCTTAGCTTTATTATTCCATAATATCAAACGAATCAGGAACAGAATTCCTCTTACGCATAATTCAGTGCACATGGCAATCCATGCGCCTTTAAGTCCAAATCTTGAACCAAGATACCATGCAAGTGGGATTCTGACACACCATACACTAGCAAGATTAAGTACACTTGATAAAAGAGTCTCTCCCGCTCCTCTGAATACGCCGGCAGAAACAATAGCTGCGCCGTAAAAGGCTTCAGCAAAGGCTTCTATCCTAAGTATCTCTGTGCCAAAAGCTCTGATCTCAGCATCAGGTGATAAGATGCTGATCATCTGAGGTGCAAAGAGCCACATGAGAAATCCGCTAAAGCCCATAACAAGCATACCAAGAATTACCGCCATCCAGCCAAGTCTTTTGGCTTCATCTCGTCTTCTTGCTCCAATGCACTGTCCAACTATAGTTGTGGCAGCAACGCCTATTCCAAAGCCCGGCATATAGCAAAGGCTCTCTGCTGTTATAGAAAAAGAGTTAGCTGCTACTGATACTGTGCCATACTGAGATACGATTCTTGTAAAAGCAACGTAGGCAAAGCCCATGATTATATTATCTATAGCAACAGGAACTGCAATTTTAAGAGCATTAGGTATTTCTTTATACAAGAATTCTGAAAATCCAGTTCTGACCTTGTCCTGTCTTCCCACCAGATAAAGAGAAGGCGTCTTAACAAGCAGAATATACATCATTATAAAAGAAATGATCACTATAGAAATAGATGTTCCAAGGGCTGCACCCACTACGCCCAAAATAGGGATAAAAATCGCATTAAACAGAACATCAAGTCCGCACATGATAACACTTAAGATGCTGGGAACCCTAATGTTTCCACTAGACTGTATCATTCCCTGAGACAAATAGAGCATCTCATGAATCGGAATAGTCAGAGCATATACAAGGAAATAATTAGAAGCATCTCTCCTTATAGCCACATCTCCTCCCATCCAGGTTGGAAGGAAACCACTAATAGCTACGCAAACAGCCATGAGAACAAGTCCAAAGCCAAGTACGCAAACAAGTCCCCATTTAACTATTACTCTGGCTCCTGCTTCATCCTTAGCTCCTATTCTGTGAGCAACGCTAACAGTAAAGCCCATACTGGCCGCTGTCATAAGACCGCCAATAAGCCATGTAGTACTGGTCACAAGTCCAATAGCCGCTGAAGCATTTGCTCCCATATGTCCTACCATGGAGGCATCTATATATTGCATTATTACTGATGATAGCTGTGCTAGAATAGCTGGAAGAGAAAGCCTTATTATCAGTATGATTTCCTCTCGAAGTGAGATCTTCTCTCCGTTCCTGATAGTTGCAAGTTGATCGTTCATTATAACTCCATAGATTCAATAATAATCGTTTTTCATCTAAATAGTTCATAGACAAAAATCAGTGCCTTACTTGATCCAAGAAAGGCACTGATACATTTTACATTGCACACTATTTATTTGCAACAAGATTGATGAAATTTATCCTTAGATTGCGTACTGGATAAGAAGACGAAGTGTATTCTCTGCTCCATCTCTGTGGCTACGCTCATAGCCATGAGATGCATAAACGCCAGCACCAATAAGTCCATGTTTAAGATCATTACCAGATCGAAGTGTAGCTTCTACGTCACTTCCGTAGTGTGGATAGATGTCTACTGCATAGTCAGCACCACTATCTACAGCAGCCTTTGTAAGAGCCTTAACAATCTCAAAGCTGTAAGGGCCACCACTGTCCTTGGCACAGATAGATACCTGTTTCTCTGTGCAGGTAAGGCCTTCGCCTACACAACCCATATCTACAGAAATAGCCTCTGTGCAGCCCTCTGGAACGCTGCCACAGCCGCCATGTCCAACTTCTTCATATACTGTAATGTGAGCATAAAGAGCTCTCTTAGGAGTAACCTTCTTTTCCTTGATATACTTGGCAAGTCCAAGGAGAATACCTACACTGAGCTTATCATCAAGGAATCTTGATTTGATATAGCCAGTCTTGGTTACTCTTACGTTTGGCTCGAAGCAGACGATATCACCTACTGAGATGCCAAGCTTTTCTGTATCCTCTTTTGTCTTAACATCTTCATCAAGAACTACTTCACAGGTATCCCATTTACGCTTGATATCATCATAGTCGCCATTAACATGTATTGAGGCGTTGTTGAGCTGGAATGTTCCTTCATAGATACCATTAAACTTAGTCACTACTCTTACATTCTCAGTCTCAGCGTTGTTAGGATTCATGCCGCCAAGGTTTGTAAGCTGAAGTCTACCATTTCCCTTGATTGTAGCAACCATTCCACCAAGAGTATCAGTGTGAGCCTCAAGTAAAAGGCCATCCTTTTTATCCTTACCTGTAAGATCAACGATTACGCCGCCTTTATTAGTAAGGGTTGCCTTAAAGCCAAGCTTCTCGAACTCCTTTTTAACCCAGGCTGCAGCTTCCTCAGTGTAGCCTGTTGGTGAATCGATGTTAAGGAGCCCCACAGTCTCCTCTACTATAAAGTCAGTGTATTTTGTAAGATCGATTTTCTTAACTGTAGTCTTACCTGTTGTTTTACCTGTAGTTTTCTTAACTGCCATATCTATAATATCCTTTCATTTTTATTCTTAATATTTCCAATAACCATACCTTCTGATTATTCAACGATCACTTCATAATTCTTAGCTTCTTCATGACATTAACCAGCAGATACGCCTTAGGAATTCTCCTGATCTCAGACTCAGAAGCTCCGCCAATCTTAACCAGCATTACAAAGTACACAATTACTGCCACTATCATAGCAACCATAGCAGAAACAAGGTTAACAAAGTAATTTGTATACATATAATCCGCAAACTTAAGCTCCGCTGCCACTGTGCCAATACTCTGAATACGTCCGATTGAATAAGCAATAAAGCTCACAAGCACGTATGAAAGAAATGCAAATACTCCCATAACAACAGCTGCAATACCAGGAAGTACATAGGTTTTCTTGAAATCATTGTTAGTAGTTATGCTCTTCTTAAGTGACATACTATTAAGAATACACATGAGAAGTGAGTAAACTATTGTAACTATGCAAAGAGCTGCTCCGCCAAGATCTGTGAATACCAGGAGTGCACTCAACACTACTGTCTGAACAATAAGAGCAAGGAACGCATTAACTACAGGTGTGTTAACCCTTCCTATTCCCTGAAGCACTGCATTGGAAATAGTTGAAAGTGAGTAAAACACTACAGTAATTGCAAGTATCTGGAGTAGATACGCAGCCTCTCCAATAGATGCTCTCTGTGGGAACAATATCATGATAAATGGCTTGGCAAGGACAAAAAGTCCAACGGCACTTGGAATAGCAATGAGAAGGATTACCTTGGTAACCTTGGAAATGGTCTCACTTGCTTTTTCCTTATCTCCCTTAGCCAAAAGAGCAGATACTTCTGGAAGCATTGCAGAAGCTGCTGCACTTGCAAGTGCTATAGGAAGGCTTGTGATAACCTTGGCTTTCCTAGCGTATATTCCATACATTGATGCCACCTGAGCTTCATCCACATGTCTCACATACATGAGAATTCTAGAAAACAGTGTAGCATTAAGTGATGATGACAGATTGTAAATTGCAGTACTAAGAATAAAAGGGGTTACGATCAAAATGATCATGCTGTAAATCTTTTTATCTGGCAGTACCTCATGCTGGTCTGAGTCAATTCTCTTATGAATCTCTTTTCTGTTAAAGAGATAGATATGAAGCATGAATAAAAGAGCTACCAGTACACCAGAACCTGTACCAAGGGCGCTTCCTATAGCGCCGTATACAGCTCTTTTGGACATATCTTCTGTCCCTGCAATTCCAGTAAGTATCCAGGCTGCGCCCACACTGACAATAGCGTTAAAGACCTGCTCTAAGATCTGAGAAACAGATGAAGGAACCATTGTCCTCTGGGCCTGGAAATAACCTCTCAAAACTCCCAGGAAACCAAATACAAAGATCGTTGGAGCAAAGAACCTAAGGACTGTTGCTGCTCTTCCTGCTGCAAGAACATCTGCTCCAAGGAACAACAAAAGACTTCCTATAAGTCCAACAATTGTTACATAAACAAGAGCACATCTAAATATCCTCTGTGCTGTCTTGAACTCTCCTACAGCAAGCCTTGCAGAGATGATCTTGGACATGGCAGATGGAATACTGTACGAAGAGATCAAAAGAATGATCGTATAAATCTCGTAGGCAGTTCCATAGTAGCCGTTACCCTCATCCCCGATAATAGCCGCCAGAGGACTTCCATATAAAAGACCTATGATCTTACTGATAATTCCAGCAGCAGCCAGAATACCAGCATTCATCAAGAGGCTTTTTTTCATTTCTTTATTACCAATATTGTTATTCATTACAAATCAACTTTCATATTATCAAGCATTACAGCTTGTATTATGATTCACATAAATAAAGGTGTCAACAGCCGTTGACACCTCAAATGTTTAATAATCAAGGTTTTAACCAGTCGTACATTTCCTGATACTTCTCAGCAGATACCTTCCAGGAGAAGTCAACTGCCATAGCTCTGTCGATCATCTTGTTCCACTCGCGCTTCTGATCGTAGTATACTCTCTCAGCTTCTCTGATGGTTCCAAGCATCTCATGAGCATTGTAGTTGAGGAATCCGAAACCAGTTCCTGTGCTCTCGAACTTGTTGTATGGTTCAACTGTATCGATAAGTCCGCCTGTCTGACGTACAATCGGGATTGTACCATATCTAAGTGCCATGAGCTGTGAAAGTCCGCACGGCTCAAAGAGTGAAGGCATCAGGAATGCATCAGATGCAGCATAAATCTTGTGTGACATAGGCTCTGAATAATAAATGTTAGCAGATACCTTGTCATGATACTTCCAGTCAAAGTGACGGAAGGAATTCTCATACTGCTCTGTTCCTGTACCAAGTACAACCAGCTGAATAGCATCCTGACAAAGCTCATCAAGAACATAGTTGATAAGATCAAAGCCCTTCTGATCAGTAAGTCTTGATACGATACCGATCATCATGCACTTCTCATCTTCCTTAAGGCCAAGCTCCTTCTGGAGTGCCTTCTTGTTCTTAACCTTCTCTTTACGGAAGTTAATAGCATTGTACTGATAAGGAATGTATTTATCTGTCTCGGGATTGAAATCTGTGTAATCAATACCGTTGACAATACCTCTAAGGTCATTGGCTCTTGCTCTAAGAAGGCCATCAAGCTCCTCACCATAGAACTGAGTCTTGATCTCCTCTGCATATGCCTTACTAACTGTAGTAATGGCATCAGCATAAACAATTCCGCCCTTAAGAAGGTTGGCATCTTTGAAAAGACCAAGCTTATCTGGTGTAAAGTAATAATCAGGAAGTCCTGTGATATCCTGAACTGCCTTGATATCCCACTTACCTTGGAACTTAAGGTTATGAATTGTCATGATTGCCTTAATTCCTCTGTAGAACTCGCTTCCCTGGAATCTCTCCTTGAGATATACAGGTACAAGTCCTGTCTGCCAGTCATGGCAGTGAATGATATCAGGTCTGAAATCAATAACAGGAAGAATTGAAAGTGCTGCCTTGGAGAAGAATGCAAACTTCTCAATCTCGAACTTAACATCGTCTCCATAAGGTTTGAAACCATTGAAATAATATTCGTTATCTATGAAATAATAGATGATGCCGTTAACCTGCGCCTTAAAAATTCCTACATATTCTCTTTTCCAGTGGAAATCCATATAGAAATTAGTGACATACTCAAGCTTCTCCGTCATCTCCTTAGACATGCATGCATACTTGGGCATTACGATCCTGACGTCGAAATATCTGCGATCGATATCGCGGGGAAGAGAACCTACAACGTCAGCAAGACCACCTGTTTTAATGAAAGGAACGCCTTCAGATGCTACGAAAAGAATATTCTTCATGATTAAATGTACTTCCTTTCTGATGATATCTCTTTATCTTTTTATCTATACATTATATCACACACCATTATTAGCCACAAAGCAAAGAATCATCATCTTTTATTTACAAAATCTACAAAATTTACTGACAAGAAAAATATTTTTAACCGATATTTTTAAAATTTTCTCATCTACAATATCATTTATACCTATGCTAAAATTATTTTTGTAAAAAACAGCCAATTAGTTCAGGATAAAGTCCATTTTATCGAGCAATTAGTCCAATACGTGCACTAAAGCAATAAATTTTTAACTATATTATTATCAGCAGTATTGATGCATATTTCATATTTTGCGAACGATTTGAACTACTACTGACCAACGTTCAATATTATTTTTTATACAATTATCATTATTTCGATTGTTTTAAAAATGAAATTGCGTGCGAATTCATTTTATATTTACTTTTTGTTCACATTTTGTTCATATAATTCAGATATCATAAATTTATCGGAAGTGTTTTTAAATACTTCTGACTCCCCCAATAAAACTTTTTTCATACCGGGTCGTTCGGTTCCCCGCCGAGCGGCCCCTCCTCCCAAAAGAACAGCCGAAAGGCTTTTATTTTTTGAATATAGACAATAGACGGTATACCAAGACCAGGATAGGTCAAGAGCTTCACAGCTCTTATTTTTTTGCCAAAAAAGGACTCCCAGAAAGTGATCAAGAAGATCAGCCATCCTGAGAGTCCTTTTCTTTGTTGGTTAAAAACAGGTTACAAGGAGATGTTCTTCATAATAATGAAGGGCATTTCCAATAGAACACTTAAGCAAGAGCTCTGCCAAGACCTTTACAAGCCTCAACAGCTTCGTCATCTGGCGCATTGTTAGCCATAACGCTTTCGCATGCAAGATTAGCGCCAACGCCTTTCGCATCAGCTTCCCAAAGGCGCATCCACTCTCCGTCTCCCCATCCGTATGAACCAAAGAGCGCGATCTTTTTACCAGAAAGAGATCCCTTAACATCTTCGAACATAGGATCGAACACGCTCTCTTCAAGCTGTTCTGCACCCATTGCAGGGCATCCAAACGCAATTGCGTCATACTCTGCAACGTTGTCCTTAGAAAACTGATCTGCAGGGATGATCTTAACTTCAGCACCTGTAGCTGATGCGCCATCTGAAACTGCCTGCGCCATTGCTGCTGTATTTCCTGTACCACTCCAATAAACCACTGCTACTTTTGACATAACCTTATGTCTCCTTTCATTATTACGTAATATTGATAAGTTGAACGTATTTTTAGAAATCCCCACTACCAGCGAATTTCCTCGAATATGTCGTTTTATATCTTAACTGCGAGCTTGGAAAGCTTAGTCCCCTTATTCCACTCGCGGCAATAGATATCAGTACATTTGCTGAAAGACTCAAACCGCTTTCTGGCAGCCTGCTCATCGCCATACACCTTCCAAGTCCCCACACACTTGCAGCCATCCGGATCTTCAATGAATCCCTTCACATCTTCCGGCGGATAACTTAGGAAAAGACCTATCTCATGAGGAAAAACTTCCCTGGATTTGCAGCTGCGAAGCCTCTTTATAAGCTCCATCATGCAGGACGTATACTCTCTTCCCGCATATCCAGCAGCATCAAGGATCTCGCGTGCCTTATTATCTTTTAAATCTCTCTGGAGAAAAGAAGGTCTGAAAACATAGACAAGAACTCTTCCTTTGTGAAATCTAAGAGGATAAATGCACAGTCCCTTCGGGATCAGCTCATCATTAAGCGCCCTGATCTCTTCCATGGTCTTTTCTTTAGACTCATATGGAATGGACATAAGATTCCCAGTCTTAAGCCCCGCAAGCGTTGGCGCCCCATAATAGACAATCTCTTTTTCAGACATAGCTCCTCCCTGTGATAATCCCGGCCTCCGGGAAACTAGCATTCCCTTAAACACCTACGTTAGCTTTGACTAATTAGCAATTGCTAACACGTGGTTAAAAAATGCGGTCAGCGATTAAACTGGCCGTATTTACAATACTAATTTTGAGAATGATTGTCAAGTTCATTTACACAAAAATATTTATCTTATTACAATCACTCATATTTTAAAAACTTCAAAAATAACCATTAAAAAAGGATTTTCGAGTCTATAAAAGTGACTCGAAAATCCTTTGTATTTTTTCATATTCAAAAGTTTTCCAGTTATGCAATTTACAACATCTGCCTCTGGATCATACGCACAAACTCATGATTGTTACGCGTATGCGAGAACAGATTGATAACCTGATCTACAGCGTTATCAGCCTTAAGTCCGTTGAAGCCCTTACGCATATGGTTAACTGCCTCAAGTTCATCCGGCATAAGCAAAAGGTCTTCTCTTCTTGTCGAAGACTTCGGAATATTGATAGCAGGGAAAATCCTTCTTTCCTGGAGCTTTCTGTCGAGGATCATTTCCATGTTACCGGTTCCCTTGAATTCCTCGTATACAACATCGTCCATCTTGGAACCAGTCTCGATAAGCGCTGTTGCAAGAATCGTAAGGCTTCCGCCCTCTCTCATATTTCTTGCTGCACCAAAGAATCTCTTAGGCATATGAAGCGCTGCAGGATCAAGACCACCTGAAAGCGTACGGCCTGACGGCGGTACTACCTGGTTGTAGGCTCTGGTAAGTCTTGTGATGGAATCGATGAGGATCATAACGTCTTTCTTGTGCTCGACAAGACGCCTTGCACGCTCGATCGTCATCTCCGCAACTCTCGTGTGATGCTCAGGAAGCTCATCGAATGTAGAGTAGATAACCTCAGCATTATCGCCTGTTATGGACTCCTTGATATCCGTAACTTCCTCAGGACGCTCATCTATCAAAAGAATAATAAGATGGATTTTAGGATAGTTCTTCTGGATAGACTTCGCAACGTCTTTTAACAGAGTGGTCTTACCGGCTTTAGGAGGCGAAACGATCATACCACGCTGGCCCTTACCGATAGGACATATCAGATCCATGATACGCATAGCAACACTGCCGCCTTCACGCTCAAGGGTGAGTTTCTCATTTGGGAAAATAGGTGTCATCTTCTGGAAGCTGGTTCTTGTAGCTGCCATCTCCGGAAGATATCCATTAACGAGATTTAGTTTAATAAGAGCACCAAATTTATCGTTACCTGTCTTCTCTCTGGCAATGCCTTCAAGAATATCACCGGTACGAAGTCCAAGCTTTCTGATAAGCGCCGGAGCTACGTATACATCATTATCTCCGGGCAGATAGTTCTCACATCTGATGAAGCCGAATCCATCAGGCATAACTTCAAGAATACCGGAAGCTGAAACTCCGGTTACTTCCTGAGGCTGCTCTGCTTCTTCCTTAGGTGCTTCTGCAGGCTTTTCCTTGTTTTCAGGCTTGCGGTCCTTGCCCTGTTCCTGACGTGTATCTTTTATAAATGGCTTATGCTTTTGACCATGTCCTTCATGATGACCGTTAGAAGGTGCTGCATCCTGAGCCTTTTTATTATCGGAAGATGCTTCACCGGCCTTCTGGCTGTCATCATTTGATACGATCTTAATCTGTGGTTTTGATTCTGGCTCAGCCTCTTTAGTCTTAGGGGCCGGTGCTTTGGTCTCTGCGGGTTTACCGGCTGCTGCCTCTTTCTGGTCAAGCTCAACCATAGCATCAATGATTTCTGATTTCTTAAGAGTAGTCACTGATTTGATGCCGCGTATCTTGGCCAGTGCACGAAGATCAGGCAGTTTCAGAGTTTCATATCGCTCTCTCATAAATCTCCTTTTTTATGATCATTGGAATTCTTATAGATGCCACAGAACATACGAAAGTAACTGAATAATAATTCCGTACATTCATATTATCGGATTATCGTTCGGATTCATTAACAATTTTGGCGTGGGGATAAATGATTTAATGCTCAAGAATTAACTATATATTATATTATCACAATATCGTTATGAAGTGGATAGATTTTCAATCAAAACTTCGCGGATTTAAAATTGGCTGGTGCCTCGCGGATTCCTGGGGATGGCAGTTAATAATCAACTTGCATGAGGCATAATCCTTGAGCCTTAGCTGTGGGGCCTGCGAGCTTTCTGTCTTTGGCTTCAAGGATCTCGCCGACACGCTGAGGGGTCATGTTGCCAAATCCTACTTCAAGTAAAGTTCCTGACAAAATTCTTACCATGTTCTGGAGGAAGCCATTGCCATGGAAATACATTCTAATGTAGGGGCCGTCTTTCTCGATTTCAATAGAATCCACACATCGAACCGTGGATTTTCTCATGCGGGGATTGGCGCAAAAGCTTTTGAAATCGTGTGTACCAATTAAATACTCTGCTGCCTGTCGCATCTTCTTGATGTCGGGTTGCTGGTCAAGGACTGTTACGTACTTACGGTCAAAAACAGGTTTGCTGTCGCCATAGTAGCAGGTATATCTGTAGGTCTTGCCAAGGGCATTGTATCTGGCGTGGAATCTTTCGGAAGCGTCTTTGAGGTCTTCTATTGCTATATCTTCTGGAAGGTATTGATTCATATAGCTTTGGATATCTACAGCAGACATGGTGGTATCAAGATGCACATTTGCAACTTGCCCCAATGCATGAACACCAGCATCCGTACGGCCTGACGCCATGAGCTTAACAGGTTCTTCAGAAGATGATTCTTCCTCAATCATCCTAGAAAGGACCTTCTCAATCTTACCCTGAATAGTCATTTCAACACCTGGCTGAGACTCCCACCCCTGGTATCTTGTACCATCATATCTAATTGTCATCTTGAAATTTCTCTTCATTCCCGAAATCCTCATATGCTATTTATATTTTTTAACTACTACCCCAATTATCACTCTCTCAATCTTCGCACTTATAAAATCTGCTCACTGTCTTGAGGATTCCTGCGGATGGTAGTTGATAAATGATTTTTTTGTCTTTGAAAATTATATTAAATTCAAGAGCTTGATAGATGGATTAATATATTCTTCTTGGGATTCATCTGTCTGAGCAAAGCGAGTTTATGAATCCCGGAATATATTATTCCAGATATCATGCCTTGAATTTTATATAATTTTCA
>JAEEGH010024681.1_pt1 | contig 12117 bp, 5 predicted proteins | sample 9134181 | NCBI WGS metagenome assembly JAEEGH01 (sample SAMN16246544, study PRJNA631951) | gut metagenome | biome: gut microbiome; feature: rumen; material: DP-attached | host: Bos | place: Iran: Karaj | collected 2018-10
GGGAAGAGGACCTTTTCTCGATGAGCGGGAAAATGGTGAAAGCCCTGATGCGGCTCGCGAAGAAGACCGGAACGGAAACGATTCCTCCGGTGGAGATGGGGGAGCCGGCAAAAGCGAGGTTTCAAAACTCCCCGGCTATGGCGCATCTGGAGAAAAATCTTTTTAGGACCAAGCCGGAGCGGTATCCGAAGGAAACGAAAGGGATTTGCCTTATGCCCTGCAAAACGCCGTATGAGGAGCTGGTCGCTGCGGCGCAGAAGATACGGGAGCTCGTTAGGGAGGAAGGATGGCGCTATCGGGATATCGCCGTTGTGTCGGCGGATCTTCCGACCTATGCCGCGCAGGCGAGGGAGGTTTTTGACGCGTATCACATTCCGATCTTTCTGGATCAGAACGAGGCCGTGCATTTCCATCCCCTGACCGAAGGGATCCGCGGGATCTTAAGGATCCTGAAGGAGGACTGGTCTGCGGAAAGCGTGTTTCATTTTCTTCGGACGGGACTGTTGCCGTTTGGCAGGGAGGAAATAGACGAGCTGGAAACCAAAGCGCTGGCCACAGGCGTCCGGGGGAGCCGTTGGAAAAAGGAGTTTACCTCGAAGGATGAAAAAGAGGAGGGAAAAATAGCGCGCATGAATGAGATCCGGGAGACGCTGCTCTCGGAGATCAAGCCGTTTCAGGAGGCGTTTCGGAAAAAGGACCGTACCGCGCTGGAAGAATGCCGCGTGTTTTATGAGTTCCTTCTGCATATCGGAGCGGAAGAGAAGATGGAGGCGCTGGCAGAGGAACAGGAAGCGGCAGGAGAACTCAGAAAGGCCGGAGAGACACGGAAAATATATGAAATCATAATTGAATTTATTGATAAAACATCGAGTTTACTTGAAACGGAGCCTCTTTCTGTCGAGGAATTCCTGGAGCTTTACGAGGCGGCACTCGAAAACGCCAAAGTGGGGATCTTGCCGGAAGGATATGACCGGGTCATCATCGGCGATATGGAGCGAAGCCGCTTTGGTGAATTAAAAGCACTTTTTATTTTAGGAGTAAACGACGGAGTAGTGCCGAAGGTCGTACACAGCGGCAGCCTCCTTTCGGAACCGGAGCGAAAAGTCATGGCGGAGCAGGGCTATGAACTCTCCCCGTCGCCGAGAGAACGGGCGTTTATCCAGCGCTTCTACCTTTACATGAATACGCTGAAGCCCTCCGAGCGGCTCTATCTTTCCTGGTCGGCGCTGGATAAGGAGTGGAAGACCAGAAAACCGTCCTATTTTGTGAACACGATCCGTTCGTTGTTCCCGAAGGCGCGGGTAGAAAATCCGGTTCTGTCGACGGAGACGGCGGAAAGCGGGATCCGGAGCCTGATCAGCGGCTTGAAGGACTTTAGAGACGGGAAGGAGGACGCCTCTTTCCTCACATTGGCGGCCTGGTATGATGCAAACAAAGCCTGGAAGGACCGCGTTGTGCCGCTTTATGAGGCTGCGTTTCTGACCCGGCAGGAGAAGGCGCTGTCGAAGGCCCTGGTAAAGAGGCTTTACAATAAGGAGATCAAGGCGAGCGTGACCAGGCTCGAATGCTTTGCCTTGTGCCCGGCACGGCATTTTTTCCAGTATGTTCTGGGACTTCAGGAGCGGGATCTGCACGAATTTCGCGTGCCGGATTTCGGGACGCTGCTTCATGACGCACTCTCTGCATACGGGGATCGTTTGAGCGAAATGGGGATCCCGTGGGATCAGGTGAAGGAGCGGCAGGAGGAAATCCTTACGACCGCGATGGAAAAAGCACAAACCGATTGGCTGGAACGCGGGTTTTTCTCCGGCGGAAAGGGCGAATACGATCTGCATTACATGAAAAGGGTGCTGAAACGCACGGTGGAGGCGCTTTCGTACCAGCTCGGGCAGGGGAGATACGCACCGGCTGCGTTTGAGCTGCCCTTCGGGCCGAACGCGAAGGATAAGAACAGCGCAAGGTTTTCGCTTCGTGACGGGAATATGCTGCGGCTCACCGGCCGGATCGACCGCGTGGATGTGGCGCAGGCAGATGGAAAGAATGATCTCTTTGTTAAAGTATTGGATTACAAGACAGGAGATCATAAATTAAATGCTGATGATATTTATTACGGGCTTTCTTTGCAGCTCCCCGTCTATACCTTGATGGCCAAAGAACATTTTAAGGGGAAAAATAAGGGCGAAAATATCCGCGTCGGCGGGATGCTGTATTACCTTGTGAAGGAGCCGATCCTTGAGGAAAAGAGGGGGATCCCGGAAGCGGAGCTGCAGGAAATGCTGATGGGCGAGCTGAAACCGACCGGCATGGTGAATGCGGAGGATGAAGCGCTTTCCTGCATTGACAAAAATTTTGCTCTGGAAGGGGTCAGCGGCTCCAATGTGGTCCGTGTGAAGAAAAAGAAGGACGGCGGGTTTACGGTCTATTCACAGGCCTATACGGAGGACCAGCTTGAAAAGATCCTGGATTATACGAAAAAGAAGATCTGCGCGATGGGAGAGGAGATCTTTTCGGGCATATACCTCCCCGCACCGGTGAAGAAGGAAGACAGGGACAGCTGCAAAAACTGCCGTTACAGGAGCGTCTGCGGTTATGATGAGGAGATCCCGGGGTATCGGCATAAGAAGCTGAAACCGTTGAAGGAAAACGACGCATTCGAGAAAATGAAGGGAGAGGAGAAGCCGGAGCAATGAAGAAGGAGTGGACCAAGGAACAGAAGGAAGTGCTGGATGCGAGAAATTCTTCCCTTCTTGTCAGCGCAGCTGCCGGATCCGGGAAGACTGCTGTCTTAAGCAGCCGGATCGTGTCGCTCCTGACGGATAAGGAGCATCCTCTGGAGATCGACCGGATCCTGGTCGTGACCTTTACGAATCTCGCTGCGGCGGAGATGCGCGAGCGGATCGCGGAGGAGATCCAAAAGGCGCTGGAACAGGATCCGAAGAACCGGCATTTGAAAAAACAGGCGGCGCTGGTGCATCATGCCAAGATCACAACGATAGACAGCTTCTGCCTTTATATTTTAAGAAACTACGCGCTGAAGATCGGCCTTCCCGGCGCGCTTTCCGTGGGAGACACCGGAGAGATGACGCTTTTGGCCTCGGAAGCCATGGACCGGCTCATGGAAGAGGTTTATGAAGAAAAAGACCCGGCGGCGCTTTCTTTTATCACGGCTTACCGGTCGACGAGGAGCGATCAGCAGGTCCGGGATATGATCCAAAGAACAGCCGGTTTCTCGGAGAGCTTTCCCTGGCCGGAACAGTGGCTTATGGAAGCGGGAAAAGCTTACGAGGGCGAGGCAGAGCTTTTACAAAGCCCGCTGATGCAGGCTTTTACCGCGTCCGTGTCCGCAGAACTGAGGAGCATGGGGGAGGAATTGAAACTCCTTTCCGAGTTGAGCGTTTCTCCCGGAGGACCGGCCGTGTATGCGGCTTTGCTGGAAAAAGAGGGAGAACAGCTTTTAAGCTGGGGCGGAACCTATGCGAAGCTCTGGGAAGAGGTGACGCGCTTTAAGGCAGACCGCCTTCCCGCCGTAAGAAAATCGGACGATACGGATCCGCAGCTGAAAGAGTATATTAAAGGCAAAAGAGATAAAATTAAAGAGAAAATTAATAAAATTAAGGACCGGAATTTCGCGTATTCACCGGAGGAAATGCTCTTTGAAACGATGAAGGCGGGGAACCATGTCAGGACGCTGATTTCCCTGACGCTTCGTTTCCGGGAGATCTTCGCGCAGAAAAAGCGGGAGAAGAATCTGGTGGATTTTTCCGATATAGAGCATTTTGCGCTGCAGATCCTGGTGGATCCCGAAACCCACGAACCCACGGATACGGCGAGAATGTTTGCCGGAATGTATGACGAGATCATGGTGGATGAGTATCAGGACAGCAATTTTGTGCAGGAAGAGATATTAAAGGCAATTTCCGGGCAGGAGAAGGGCGAACATCACCTTTTCATGGTCGGGGATGTGAAACAGAGCATCTACCGGTTCCGGCAGGCGAGGCCGCAGCTTTTCATGGAGAAATACCGGAGATTCCAGCGGGAAGGGGTGGAAAGGAAGATCGATCTCCATAAGAACTTCCGCAGCCGTGCGGAGATCCTTTCGCCGGTAAACCGCATCTTTTACCGGCTGATGGGGGAAGACCTGGGCCACATTCCGTATAATGAGGAAGCGGCGCTTTTTGCGGGAGCTTCTTTCAAGGAGCCTGAAGACAAAACCTTCTGTTCTTTTCTTCTCATGGAGGATACGGGGGAAGAAAAGGACATTCTGGATGCGGAGAGCAATATTGCGCTCGAGGAACGGCTGATCGCTAAAAAGATCAAGGAACTCATCCGCAATGTCGAGATCACAGACAAAAACACGGGAGAACTCCGCCCTTGCCGGTATTCGGATATCGCCATTCTGCTGCGGAGCCCGGGGAAGATCGGAGGAGACCTTATCGAGGAGCTGAAAAAAGACGGGATCCCTGCAGTGTTCACGCAGACCGCCGGGTTTTTCGACGCCCCGGAGGTGGCGTCCATGCTGAATCTGCTTAGGATCATCGATAATCCGATGCAGGACATTCCGCTCGCGGGCGTCCTTCTCAGCCCGATCGGCGGGTTTTCCGAAGAAGAGCTTGCTTCTGTTGTAATTGAAGAGAAGGAAGAGGAGCCGGAGCTTAGTTTTTGTGAATGCGTGCTCCGAAGCCCGAAAACTGAGGATTTCCGGGAAAAACTGGAACGTTTCCGCCGCCTGGCCACCTGGCTCCCGGTTCATGAACTCATGGATAAGATCTTCGCTGAGACGGGCTTTCTTTCCTATGAAGCGGCGCTGCCCGGGGGAGAGCAGAGGGAAGCAAATCTGCGCATGCTCATGGAGAAGGCGGCCATGTATGAGGAGGGAAAAAGCCTCGGACTGTACCGTTTTATCCGCATGATCGAGAATCTTCAGAAATATGAGGCCGATTTTGGCGAGGCGGAGCTCATGGAGGAGAATACGGACGCGGTCCGGATCTTAAGCATTCATAAAAGCAAGGGGCTGGAGTATCCGGTCGTGTTTCTTGCGGGGACGGGGAAAATATGGAACAGGTCGGATGAGAAGGACAGGCTCCTTTTGTCTCCGGAGTACGGGCTCGGCCTTATGAATATTGACGCGCAGACCAATCTGAAATCCTCAAATTTCCCGCACGAAGCCATTTCCTGGCTGACCAGGGAGGAAGAGAACGGCGAGGAGCTGAGGGTTCTCTACGTCGCTCTGACCCGGGCGAAGGAGCGGCTTTTCATCACGGGCGTGAAAAAAAATCTTGGTGACCAGTGGGAAGGCGAAAAGTATTCGGAAGAAGGCCGGGACGGGAAGCTTTTGTCCTATGAAAAGAGGATCTCCGCGAACTGCTATCTGGACTGGCTGCTTCCGGCTGCGGCCTGCGACCCGGGATCGGACGAATTTAATGTATTCATCCTTTCTCCGGAAGAACTTAAGACGGAGAGGGAGCAGGAAGAGACGGAGGACCTGCATTCGCTGCTGACGCTGAAAATGCTCCTTGAAAAAACAGAACAGGATCAGGCTCTTTCGGAACGGATGAATTTCTGTTATCCTTATGAAGGAGAGGAACGGGTGACGGACAAGATCTCGGTCACGGAGCTGAAGCACAGGGCGATGCTCCTGGCCGAAGACGAGGGCGCAAGCTATCCCGGAGCGCCGGAAACGGAAAAGAAGAAGGAAAGTCCGGTGCCCTGGTTTGCGAAGGAGAAAGAGGAAAAGGATCCGACGCAGCGCGGCATGGCGTTCCACAGGATGATGGAATGCATGGATCTTTCGATCATTAAAGACCTGGATACGCTGCCTGCCGCGGAGCAGAAGGAGAAGATCCTGCACTATGTGAAGGAACTCGAAGAGGAAGGGCTTCTTTCTTCGGAATGGGCGGCGCTGATCGAGCCGGAGCTTAAGCGTGTTTTGAACTTTTTGAAGAGCGATCTCGCTAAGGCTATGCAAAAAGCGGATGAGGCGGGAAAGCTCTACCGGGAAAAACCGTTCGTGATGGGGCTGGAAGCCGGCCGGATCTACGGCACCGACAGCACGGAGACCGTGATCATCCAGGGGATCATCGACGCTTTCTTTTATGAAGGCGAGGGGATCACGATCCTGGACTATAAGACGGACCGTGTCAAAAAGGAAGAAGAACTTAAAAACAAATATAATATCCAGTTAAAGCTCTACCGTGAAGCAGTGGAAAGGGTGACAGGCTGTAAAAACATAAAAACGGTGCTGTACTCCTTTGCGCTTGACAAAACTATAGAAATTAAGCCGTGAATTAATTCGAGCGACAGCTCAGGACAATATCTGCAGAGGGGGAAAAGTGTATGAAAATGATCCTTGCATCGGGTTCGCCGAGGCGGCGGGCCATTCTGGAGCAGATCGACGTGCGTTTTCTGATCTGCCCGGCCAAGGGAGAGGAAGAGACCAAAGAGACGGAACCGGCAAAGGTGGTTGAGGCCCTGTCCCGGAAAAAGGCGGAGGAGATCGCGGACGCGATCATTTCCGGCAAACTGAAATCTTATGGGAATGAGGAGATCTGGGAAGACCAGAACGGGGATCCCGAGGAGTGCCTTGTGATCGGAGCGGACACCGTGGTTTCGTTTGAGGACAAGATCCTCGGAAAGCCGAAGGATGAAGAAGACGCGAAGCAAATGCTGAAGATGCTGCAGGGAAAGACGCATGTGGTCTATTCCGGGGTCACTTGCGTACAAATCAAACTTGGATTTAAGAAAGAGGTTACCTTTTCCGAAGGCACGGAAGTGGAGTTTTATCCGATGAGCGACGACGAGATCAAGACGTACGTGGCCACCGGAGAACCGATGGATAAGGCGGGAGCCTATGCGATCCAGGGAAAATTCGCGGCGTTTGTCAGGCAGATCCATGGGGACTATTATAATGTAATGGGCCTGCCGCTCGCGCACATGATCCACTCGCTCTCGGACTGGGGGATCGACCTTTTGAAACCGGAGGAGGGGAGGAGGAAGAGGTTCGGAATTCTTTAGAACAGGGGTCTGAACAGATACAAAGGTTCTTGCATTTCGGCGCATGAATGACTATCATGAAAAATAAGATGTGTGCGGAGGGGAAAGCATGGAATTTGACAGTCTGGTGTTGGAAACATTTTTGCGGGATCAGGGAAAGCTTTTTTCAGAACCTGTAGCTGAAACGGAAGAAGAAGCGGAAGAGTTTCTTCAGGACTGTATGGCCTGCGTTTTGGATACGATCGATGATGTGCGGGAGTATCTGGACGAGCTGGGAATGGATGTGACCGGCATGAGTGACGAGGAACTGGAGGAAGCTTCGGAAGTATTCCCGATCTCCGATGGCCGTTACCTCGTATTAGAGGGATAAGACGAAACGGCTTATCATATGATTCGGAGGTTTGGATTGTGAAGAAAAGGCTTCTTCTGATCATGACGGTTCTTTTTATGGGGTTCCCTTTTTTCTCGGCGTGCGGGGAAAAAGGGGATTCTGTTGTGCTGTCCTTTGAGAAGGATGAAAACACGCTGCTGACCATCGGGGACACGAAATGCTCGATCGCGCAGATCAAGCTGATGCTGATCAACTATCGGAACATCTACGGAAACGCATACGGGATCACTCTTTATGATAACGGGGATCAGGATTTTTCCGATTATATTTTGGATATGACGGTGAAGGAGACCGCCCGGACCATCAGCATGGACTATCTCGCGGAGGACCAGGGCGTGCAGCTTACGGAACAGGAAGTGGAGCGGGCGGAAGAAGCGGCGGCCGCTTATTTTGAGACGCTGAGCGAGGCGGAGCTCGAATACACCGGGATCGTTGAGGAAGAGGTGCGGGATCTGTATGTCGAATACGCGCTGGCCACAAAGCTTTATGATGTGCTGACGGGAACAGTGAATTACGAGGTCAGCGAGGACGAGGCCCGTGTGATGCAGCTTCTGGTGATATTGACATCAGACAAGGCGATCTCCAAAGAGATCAAAAAGTCGCTGGCGGACGGCGGGGATTTTACCACGCTGGCTACGCAGTATAATGAACTTCCTTCGATCGAAATGACGGTCAACCGGACGGATCTGCCGCCCGAGGTGACGGAGGCCGCGTATAAGCTCGGAGAGGGCGAAACGACCGGGCCGATCGAGACAGATACAGGCTATTATTTCCTCCAGTGCCTGCAGAAGAATGTGGAGGATCTGACGGAAGCCAATAAGAAGACCATTGCCAAGCAAAGGGAAAAAGAGACCTTTGACGATATCTATGACGAATATGTGACAAGTCTGAATTCGGTGGTGAATCAGGACCTTCTGGACGCATTGGAGATGCCGACCGAGGAAACATTGACCACTGACTCTTTCTTTTCTGTCTTTGAGGAAAACTATGGATCCTGAGCAATTTTATCCGAGACCCCAGATGAAGAGGGATCATTTCCTCCTTCTCGATGGAGAATGGAAATTAAATAACGAATCAATTAGAGTGCCTTTCCCGCCGCAGTCAAAGGCTTCGAATTATCACGGAGAGGTGGGCAGTACCCTGGAATATGAGCTTCGTTTTCGGCTTCCAAAGGAGTTTTCTTTGCCCCGGTTTCTTTTGCATTTCGGAGCCGTGGATCAGATCGCGGAGGTCTGGCTGAACGATCATTTTCTGGGAGAACACAAGGGAGGGTATCTCCCGTTTTTCTTTGATGTGACGGAAGAAATTTTGCCGCAGGAGGAGAACGTGCTGAGAGTGAAGGCGACGGATACGTTGTCTTCGGACCTTCCTTATGGGAAACAGCGGAAGAAGCGCGGCGGCATGTGGTACACGCCGGTCAGCGGGATCTGGGGGAGCGTCTGGCTGGAGAATGTCCCGACACAGGCCATTGAGAGCATCAAGATCGTGCCGGATCTTCAGGGCATAGACGTTGAGGTAAAGCTGCCGGAGGGAGCGACGCCCGGCTTTACAGCGAATATCTGGCTGGATCCAAAGAAAAGATACGGAGTTAAGGTAAAGTATAAAGAAAATAAGGCGCGAATTAACTTTAAGGAACTTTTAACAGGCTCTTTTTCCGACGATTTTAGGGACGAACACGGCGTGTCATTATTATGGACGCCTGAGAATCCGCGGCTTTTCCCGATGGAGATCACGACCGAAGAGGATAAGGTGGAAACCTACTTTGCCTTAAGAACGATTTCGATCGAGAAGATCGACGGGGTGTCGCGGGTGTGCCTGAACGGAAAACCCATCTTTTTGCACGGGCTGTTGGATCAGGGGTACTTTACGGACGGGATCTACCGGCCGTCGGATATCGGAGAATATGAACGCGACGTTCTGCGGGCGAAGGAGCTCGGCTTCAACTGCATCCGTAAGCACATCAAGATCGAGCCGGAGGAGTTCTACTATGCCTGCGACCGCCACGGGATCCTGGTCATTCAGGATATGGTGAATTCGGGCGTATACAGCTTCTTTTTCGACACCTTCCTGCCGAATTTCATCTTCTGGATGAAATCGGATAAGAAGCGGCCGGACATCGATATCCACCGCAAACAGTTCTTCATCGACCATATGGTTGAAACCATGGAAATGCTGCATAACCACCCCTGTATCGTGGCGTACACGATCTTTAACGAGGGCTGGGGCCAGTTTGAGAGTGACCGGCTGTATGGGATCGCGAAGGAAAAGGATCCGACGAGGCTTATCGACTCCACCTCCGGGTGGTTTGCGCAGAAGCTGTCGGATTTTGACAGCAAACACATTTATTTCCATGCGATCCGCTTAAAACCCCGGAAACGCCCGATGCTTCTTTCGGAGACCGGCGGCTTTTCCATGGAGGTGGAAGGGCATGTGTTCTCGCACAAGGGCAAGATCTTCGGTTATGGGAGATGCCATGACACCGAGGAGCTCACGGACGCGGTCCAGCATCTCTACGAGAAAATGGTCATACCCGCGATCCCGAAGGGCTTGTGCGGCTGCATCTACACGCAGCTCACGGACGTGGAAGACGAGGTCAACGGCCTCTACACCTACGACCGTGAGGTCCTGAAGGTGGATCGAGGGCGCCTGCGCGCGCTTGGAAAATGGCTGAAAGAGCTGATAAATAAATATTGAAAAGGATTAATGTTAGCACTCGCTTGAAATGAGTGCTAATTTTTTGTTGACTTTTACTCTCCGCACGTTTAAGATAGGGAGCAAAGGAAAATTTCGAAAAAAGGAGTGAGTATTATGACGGAAAAACACGGAACACTTTCGATCGACAGTGAAAATCTCTTTCCCATTATAAAGAAATGGCTGTATTCGGATCACGACATCTTTTACAGGGAGCTGGTGAGTAACGGCTGTGACGCAATCACAAAGCTGAAAAAACTGGATATGATGGGAGAATATGAGCTTCCGGCGGACTACAAGCCGAAGATCGAGATCCACCTGAACCCCGAAAAGAAGACCGCGGAGATCCGCGATAACGGGCTTGGAATGACAGCCGATGAGGTGGAGGAGTACATCAACCGGATCGCGTTCTCCGGAGCGACGGATTTCATCGAAAAATACAAGGATAAGGGCACGGATGACCAGATCATCGGCCATTTCGGCCTGGGCTTCTACTCGGCCTTTATGGTGGCGGATCAGGTCACGATCGACACGAAATCCTGGCAGAAGGACGCGCCGGCAGTACACTGGACCTGCGACGGCGGGACGGAGTTCGACATTTCGGACAGCGACCGGACCGAGATCGGGACCACGATCACGCTCTATCTGAACGAGGACTGCCTTGAATTCGCCAATGAATACAGGGCGCGCGAGGTCATCGAGAAATACTGCTCGTTCATGCCAGTACCGATCTTTTTGACCAAAGAAGGCGAAGAGCAGAAGTATGAGACGATCGACGTTGAGGACAAGCTCGATACCGACGAAGTCGTGGAAGAGATCCATGAGGACGCGAAGACAGAGGAAAAGGAGAAAGAGGACGGGACCAAGGAGATCGTGGAGGTCAGCCCCGCGAAGGACCGCCTGAAGATCAAAAAACGGCCCGTGCCGCTCAATGACACTGCGCCGCTGTGGACAAAGAGCGCAAATGACTGCACGGATGAGGATTACAAGAGCTTTTACCGCAAGGTCTTCAATGATTACAAGGAGCCTCTGTTCTGGATCCATCTGAACATGGATTATCCTTTTAACTTAAAAGGTATCCTGTACTTCCCTAAGATCAATACCGAATACGATTCAATAGAAGGCAAGATCAAGCTTTACTCAAATCAGGTGTTCATTGCGGATAACATCAAAGAGGTCATTCCCGAATTCCTGTTACTCTTAAAGGGTGTCATTGATTGTCCGGATCTTCCTCTCAATGTTTCCAGAAGTGCATTGCAGAATGACGGTTTCGTAAAGAAGATCTCGGATTACATCACCAAGAAGGTGGCAGATAAGCTGATCGGTATGTTCAAGACCGAAAGAGAAAACTATGAAAAGTTCTGGGATGATCTTTCACCTTTCATCAAGTATGGTTGCTTAAAGGATGACAAGTTCCGTGACAAGGTAAAGGATTACATGATCTATAAGAACCTTGAAGGAAAGTATATCACCCTTCCCGAATACGTAAAGGCATCCAAGGGAGAAACAGCAGAGGCTGAAGCTACCGATGAGAACGGTAACAAGGTAGAGGCTGAAGTTGTTGAGAATAAGGAAGATAAGAAGGACGACAAAGCTGAGGACAAGGAAGAAAAGAAAGATATCGTATATTACGTTACCGACGAAAAGCAGCAGAGCCAGTACATAAATATGTTTAAGGAGAACGGTAAAGATGCTGTGATCCTTACTCACAATATCGATCAGCCCTTTATCAATCAGCTTGAATATTCATCTGAGAATGTTAAATTCTTAAGGATCGATGCTGAAGTTGCAGACGCCTTTAAGGATGAAACTGACGCAGAAGAACTTAAGAAAGAAACCGATAAGCTTACCAAGATGTTTAAGAAGGCTTTGAACAAGGATAAGCTGGAAGTTAAGGTTGAGAAGATCAAGAGCGAAAAGGTGGCTGCAATGATCACCCTTTCCGAAGAAAGCCGCAGAATGCAGGATATGATGAGAATGTATTCCATGAACGGAATGGACATGGGTAATGACATGTTCGGAGCCGGAGAGACTCTGGTACTCAA
>JAEEGH010024682.1_pt1 | contig 12116 bp, 11 predicted proteins | sample 9134181 | NCBI WGS metagenome assembly JAEEGH01 (sample SAMN16246544, study PRJNA631951) | gut metagenome | biome: gut microbiome; feature: rumen; material: DP-attached | host: Bos | place: Iran: Karaj | collected 2018-10
CTTTTCACTAATATCCCCCGAGGCCACTTTGTCAGCGATCCCTGCAATATAAACATCGTAATAATCTGCTGCTGCCAAGCTGTTGAGATCAAGCGGAAGCAAAAGCATGTCCACACCGGCATTTATAACCTCCGCCGCGATTCCAACACCATATTCCGCCGAATTCTCTTTTCCCGGAACAAGTCCTGCTGTAGATATTGCGCCCATCTCCAGGGCATCCGTCACAACCACGCCGTCATAGCCAAGGTCCGTGCGGAGAATGCCTGTGATCATCTTCTTCGACATAGTGGCCGGGAAAAATCCCTTTGTCTGCCCGTCGCCAAAGGTCTTCTCCTCATCGATGAGAGGATAGGTTATGTGGGCTGTCATTATCATGTCCGCGCCGTCTTCTATGACTTTTTTGAAGGGTACAAGCTCTTTTTCCATAAGCTCTTCATAGCTCTTTTCCACCGACGGAGTCCCTATGTGGCTGTCCACTTCGGTATCACCGTGTCCGGGGAAATGCTTGTAGGTGGCGATTATATTGCTACCGGATAGTCCCTTCGAATATGCTGCGCCCAGACTCGCCACGGTTTCAGGATCATCAGAAAAAGACCTTGTTCCTATAACAGGGTTCGCCGGATTATTGTTCACGTCAATCACCGGTGCAAAGTCAGTGTTAAAGCCGATTGCAGCCAGTTCTTCGCCAAGGATCATTCCTGTGAGCTCAGCGTTCGCTGTCGCATCTGTTGTGGCACCGATCGCCATGTTCCCGGTCATTCTGGTCCCGGTGTTGAGGCGGATGACTTTACCCCCCTCTTCATCAACGGGCATCAGGTATGGAATGTGGGCAGATGCGCCTTCTATCTGCATGTTATTTTTCTGAAGGTCATAAACAAGCCTTGTAGCCTGCTCAGCTCCTGTGATGTTTCCGCCAAAGAGGATGATTCCGCCGTACTGGTGGTTTCTGAGGGCGCCGGCCAGTTCCGGTGCAGCGCTAAGGTCAGTGACGTCTGCATCATTCCAGGTTCGGATCGCGGGGATTATCAGCTGAGAGATCCTTTCATCCAGTGACATGGCGGAGATGACTGCGTCGAGCTTTTTACTGGTTTCCTCGTCAACTTGATTTGCTGATGCATCATCTATTTTCTCACCCGGAGGCATGTTTTCTTCATTATCTGTTGCTTCGCTCACCACCGCATCAGCTGTTTTGCTTGATGCATCACTCGCAATATCTATAATTTGCTGATCTATATTTTCTTCAACACCATTCTCTGTCGCTTTGCTTCCACCGCAGCCACCCATCATGATAGCCACGCCCATCGCAAGCACTGTAGTGTATATAGGTATAAGTCTTTTCAGGTTAAGCATCATGTGCTCCCCTCCTGCAATTCTTCTTATCTTCGGTGAGTCACCGGGGACGTTTCAGTTTGACTCAAAATGAGTCACTGGGGACGTTTCAGTTTGACTCATAATTAATTCTATCACACTTCATTACCACCTATTACTCAGGGCAAGCAGATAGTGCATCACAACAGGCCAATGAACAGGGTCTTGGTTGGAAACGTAATTTCGACCACCCCACAGTATTCCTCTATATAAAAAATAGTTGGAAATTGCAAAAAGTGATTTTCATTCTCAATGAGTAACTGCATCACATGATATCCGTAGGCCGGTAGTTGTGATGTATGAAAAGCCCTAGACAATATGTAATGACCTCCATTTTGTAGCTACGTGGATTTACCTGTATACTAAAGATGTCGAGTCAATGTAACAGGAGTTACCGCATACAAAAGGAGGTCACTAAATGAATAATACCATAGTTTACGTAGGAATGGACGTTCATAAGGAAAGTTTCACTCTTGCTGATTACACAATCGATTCAGAAAAGAGTTCTAATGTTCGCAGAACACCAGCTGATTACAAGGAGATCCTGAAGTATTTGGAACACCTGCGCACCATCTATGGAAGCGACGCTAACTTTATTTGCGGTTATGAAGCCGGTTGTCTCGGCTACTCTTTATATCATCAGTTAACAGATCGTAATGTTAACTGCGTGATCCTTGCGCCTACCACAATGCTAGAGAAACGTAGTGGCAAAAGGATAAAAACTGATAAACGTGATGCAGAACTGATAGCAAAATGTCTCGCTCAGCATAACTATAGCCCAGTTCATATTCCTACGAATGAAGATGAACAAACTAAAGATTATATACGCATGCGAGATGACCATAAAATGGCTCTTAAAAAAGTAAAGCAGCAGATTTTAGCATTTTGCCTTCGTCATAATTATCATTATGATAAGCAAACTCATTGGACAACTGTACATCTTAAATGGCTTAAAGATCTTGACTGCGAGCCCCTTTACAAAGAAATCCTTAATGAATATCTGCTTAGCTATGACGCTTTAAAAGATAAGATTGAGCGTCTTGATAATCGTATTAAGGAACTGGCTTCAAAAGATGAATACAGAGAATCCGTTAAAAAACTTTGCTGCTTTATTGGGATTCAAACTCATATAGCCTTGTCTGTACTTGTTGAAGTAGGAGACTTCAAGCGCTTTCAATCTGCAGAAAAATTCGCAGGATATTTGGGACTGGTTCCAGGCGAAGATTCTAGTGGAGATGACAAAGTAAGACTTGGAATTACTAAGGCTGGCAACAGCCATATACGCTTATTATTAACAGAAGCAGCTCAGAGCTACACAAAAGGGCCTATCGGACATAAATCTAAACTGTTAAAAGCCAAGCAAGCAGGAAATAGTCCACAGGTCATAGCATATGCTGATAAAGCTAATGAACGCTTAAGAAGGCGCTATTACAAAATGGTTATTGGTAAAAGCAAAAAGCATAATGTTGCTAAAACGGCTGTAGCAAGGGAACTTGCTTGCTTTATATGGGGCATGATGACTGATAATATAGCATGATTCGATATAATATCGCGCTGCTACTATCAAGGCCAAGCCGCATTGAGCGGTGCTTCGCAGCCTTGACATTAGCATCACGCTATTATTACCTGTAATCAAGCAGATGTAAGATGGCTTACGCCACTCACATCTGCCCAAAATCAAAGTTATAAATGAAGACATCTTGAAAGGGCTTCGGTCTTTTCAAGGTTCGAGCTATCTACGAGATGCCTATGTTGGCACAGAGGAATCTGCGATCCACGACGCTAGACGGTAGAGCTCACGGCGGACCATTGACCTGTAGGTAACCAATCCACGTATATCAGAGTGGCCAATGCCGGGAACTGATACCCCGAGGCTCTTTCGAGATGCCTTCATAAACAATTAAATAAGTTTGTGGTGACTTCCTGTTAAATTTCTCTTGACACGAGGTCATTACATATCAGGCATCAAATTTTTCGTTTCTTGGCCATGAAAAGTTTTTGTGATTTCCAACTATTTTTTCATATATCAATTTTTGTTATGCATTTCAAAAATCAACTCATACCATGAAGTTCATATAGCTCCTGTTGTTATGTACTATCAGGGCTCAAAATGTCTTTTACCAACATTCAACCCATTTGACAAAATCTCTTTTTCCGATAAAATGAACCTATTATAAATTATGAGTCAAAGTGAAACGTCCCCGGTGTCTCAAAATGAGTCAAACTGAAACGTCCCCGGTGTCTCACTCAAGGACTCAAAGGCGCCTGCTGCTACCGAGTAGCAGGAAGAACGTCATTTCTTCATCGTTAGGTCTTAGCAGATGAGGAAGTGGCGATTTTTGTTTATTAGGAGGATTTGTTATGCAGTGGATTATTCTGTTACTTGCGGGATTGTTTGAGATTGGTTGGGCGATTGCCATGAAGTATTCGAATGGGTTCACAGTTCTTTTGCCGACTGTGATCACGGCTGTTGGATATATTGCCAGTGCCGTATTCCTGTCCATGGCGCTGAAGCAACTGCCGTTGGGCACTGCCTACGCCATGTGGACCGGAATGGGTATCGTTGGAACTACGGTTCTTGGAGTATTTCTTTTTCAAGAAAAGCTCACTGTTCCGCAGATCATCTGTGTTGTGTTGATACTTGTTGGAATTATCGGGCTCAAACTGCTCGCGAAGGAGTGAAGCCCGAGCCAAAAGGAGTCAAAGAGAACCGTCCCCATTGACTCAAAATGAGACAAAGTGAAACGTCCCCAGTGACTCATTTTCTGGCGTCGATCCTGACGAAAGGCTTCAGGTCTTTTACTGCGTCTTTCTGGGTGATTTCTACGTCGCCGTTGTCGGTGTCTATGAGTTTATAACGGTCGTTGCCCATGCCAAGTTCTTTCATATAAGAGAGCTGGCGATGGCCGTGTCTTGTCTCGATTCGCTCAACGAGGGCTTTGTGCTCTTCTTCTGTCATAGCGTAAACCAGGTCGATGCAGGCCTGATCGATTGCCAGGATATCGGTTGAAGCAAGGATTCCTACGTTTGGTGTTACGACGGGCTCAGCGTCCACGCCTTCGCAGTCGCAGGAAACGCTCATGTTTCTCATTACGTTTACGTAGGTGATGTTCTTGCCGAAGTGGTCGATGGTAGCCTTGGTGGACTCAGTAATCTTCTCCATGAGCTCTTCCTCTACTACTCCCCAGTCGTTGCCGTTCTTGGCATGGATCCACATCTTGCCGACATGTCCGTCAGCGCATCCGATTCCAATATTCTTGTTGCTTCCGCCAAAGCCGCCCATGGTGTGGCCTTTGAAGTGGGTGAGCACAAACATTGAATCGTAGTCCAGCATATGTGAGCCGTGGCTCATCTCTTTAAACCACTTACCGCCGTTGACGGGAAGAGTGATGGTTCCGTCTTCGTCCATGATATCTACTTCAGTGAAGTCCCAGCCGTTGATGGCCAGAGTTTTTCTGTGGTCTTCCGTGGTGTATCGGTCGCCCTTATAGAAGGTGTTGGTCTCCACGATCCTGGCGCCATTTAGGCACGGCTCTTTTTCCATTACTTCTTTTATCCAGCTCGGAGGTGTGATATTGGGACCTTTGGGTTCGCCGGTGTGAAGCTTGATCGCAACTTTTCCGGTGATGTTTTCGTTCACCTTCTCAAACACTTTCATGATGCCGGCTGCCGACAAATCTCTTGTAAAGTACACAACAGACTCAGCACCAGTTCTCTCGTCGTATGGGATGTATCTTGATCCGTCAATCATCTTATCTGTACCTCCTTTTTTGATGTAAGTATATTATAACAAAAAATGAGCCCTAGGGACGGAGTCAGTGGCTCAAAAAATGAGCCCCTGACTCCGTCCCTAGGGCTCATTTTGCAAATCAGATAAGTAGATGTCCGCAGTCGATGACGAGCTCACTGCCGGTTACGCAGGCAGATTCGTCGCTTGCGAGGTAGAGAACGCCGTAAGCTACATCAAGAGGGCCTGATACGTGAGGCGGAAGCGGATTGTACTGCTCCACACGGGCTGCAATCTCGGGATAATCGTTGAGTGACTTCTCAAGCATCGGTGTCATGATCGGTCCCGGATGAACTGTGTTTACTCTGATGTTCTTAGCTGCAAGGTAGTATGCTGCGTGCTTGGTAAGTGACCTTGCTGCTCCCTTTGATGCACTGTAAGCTGCAGAGCCGTTATCTGCATCGCCTGAAACAAGGCCTGCAAGAGAGTTTACGTTAACGACCGATCCTTTGCCAAGCTTTTCAAATTCCGGCGCAACTGTCTGAATGCCAAGAATGATGGACATTACATTTGTTTCGAATATGTCCAAAACCTCCTGCTCTGTGCAGTGGAGAATGTCCTTGTCTGTTACTCTTGCTGCGTTATTTACGAGGATGTCAACTTTACCGAATTTGGCAACAGTCTCTTTTACCACACTCTCCCAGTCCTCGCGCTTGCCAACGTCCTGGTGGAGGGCCATCATCTCGAAGTCGCCCTCTTTTGCAATTTCGTCCATAACCTTCTGGACATTGCCTTCGCGCCTTGCTGTTCCCACAACCTTGGCTCCCTCTTTGACAAAGAGCTTAACGATCTCTGCGCCAAGTCCCTGTCCTGCTCCTGTTACAATTGCTACTTTTCCGTCTAACCTTCCCATACTTGTGTCTCCTTTTTAATTTTTATTTAAAGCAGATGCCTTTATAAGGTCTGCTTGTTTTGCCTGATAATAGCCATTCTGTCCAGATCGCCATGCTCAATCTCTTTGGTGAGCGCTGCAATGATCTTGTCCTTGCGCTGAAGAAATCCCGGTCCCGTCAGGTTCCTGCCAGATATGGTGTGATGCGTGATGAAGCTGCAGTCACACTCAAGGTTTTCCACGAAGGTCCTTAGCTCTGTCAGCATCTCTTTTTCCGAAAGCGGTGTAAACTCACCGCGCTCAGCCTCCTCAAGAAGCGGTGTTCCGGGGAAAAGAGTCAGTCCCCCTGTCCCTACCAGCATCGGCTTGCACTGACTAAAGATCCTGGCTGAATTGACTGCATGCTCGTGGCTGTGCTCTTTGCCTGCGACGCCGTTGAGGAATGTCATCCAGTAATCTATCCCTGCTTCCTCGAGCTTATGGCACTGCTCAAGAATGTCTGCTGCCGTGTAACCTTTATTGATGCGCTGAAGTGTCCAGTCGTCGCCGCTCTCTATGCCCAGAGAAATCTCTTTTAACCCAAGGTCCCGTAGGCCTCGGAGCTCTTCCACTGTCTTATTCTTTATGTCAGTCACCCTGGTTGCTGCGTAGATGTACTCCATCTTTGGGAGGTAGTTATTTATCATCTCCAGAATGGGCTTTAGCTTGTCATAAGTCATGCACAGCGGATTTGCCGACAAAAGCTGAATTGTTGTCGCATCCGGCACGGTGTCCGCAAGCTCTTTTAAATCCTCTTCGATCCATTCCATGGGCTGAAGCATGAAGTCCACGTTTCTGTACATGGTGCAGAACTTGCAACTGTTGTGCGTACAGCCCTGCGTGATCTGCAGAAGCGGATACGTTGGCCAGTACGGGTTTCTATATACTGTATCTGTAAAGTGCATAGTCTGTGTCCTTTCATTTTTTTGCTTTGTAGCCCGGCTCATGATTATAAGATACTTGCGGGGCTTGAGATTTTCCACTTACAGAATTACAATTATGTAATATATTTTTACATATTTGGATTATTGTAAGATTTCTTTTGACAGGGGAAAAGACATTATGGCCAAGCGGACGAAGTTATGGATTGCCGATGTGATGAAGAGACTTATGGCAAAAAAGCCTTTGGAAAAGATCAGGGTGACGGAAATATGCAGGGAAGCTGAGATTGAGCGCCCGACGTTTTATTACCATTTCAAGGACAAGTATGATCTTGTTGCGTGGATTTTCTTTGAGGATGCGTTTAAGACAGACCTTTTGTCCGTTGAATCCGGAGCGGAAGGTCTCAACAGAATGCGCAAGGACTACTACTTCTACAAGGGAGCTTACGAGGACACCTCGCAGAATGCGCTCTGGCAGTATATGCTGGAATACTTTGTTGAGAGATACTCGCACGAGGCCATGGTGCGCCTCGGGACCGACACCCTGGACACTCAGCTTACATACAGCATTCGCTTGTACTGCTACGGCGGCGTTGGGATGACCAGGGAATGGCTCATGACTGACAACATCACTCCCGCCGAGACTGTGGTGGAGATGATGTACAATTCTATGCCCGAGAATCTGCACCGGATCTATTTTGGCTGAAGGCCAAAATGAGCCCTAGGGACGGAGTCAGTGGCTCATTAATGAGCCCCTGACTCCGTCCCTAGGGCTCACTTTATTCATAGAGCATGTAGGGCTCGCGCCGGGCTTTGAAGGCCTCGATGTCAGACTGCCAGGAGGCTTTGATCTCCTCGGCGGAGTGGCCGGCGATGATCTGCTTGCGCAGGTCGTCAGAACCGCTTAAGTAGTCGATCCAGTTCTTGACGCCATTAGTCGGACTGTCAAAGAAATCCAGGTCCGGGTTAGCTTCGTGGAAATCGTTGTAGGCATCGATAATGTAGTTAAGGTCAATGCCTGCTGCCCAGATGTCTTCTAAGGGGATGTCCGTCAGGTCTTTTCCGTAACAAGTCTCACCTTCGAAAGGCGGATTCTCTGCGCCGTCCATGTCCTGTGGCGTGAAGGTGTAAGGATTGCTCTCCAGCGGAAGGTATGGGCTTCCGTAGATCTCGAATGGCGTGTCAGTGCCTCGGCCCACCGAAACGTAGGTGTTTTCAAAAAAGCATGTGGAAGCATAGAGGTAGACAGCGCGCATATCCTTAAGGTTTGGCGATGGTCTGCGGACCAGCGTCGTTTTCATGTCATGTGTGTAATTAAGACATGGGATCACGGTCAGGTCGCAGGCGCCTTTCCCGGCATTCAGCCACCCTTCGCCGTTGATCATCTGCGCAAGCTCGCCCCAGGTCATCCCGTAAACAATGGGAATCGGGAGCTGGCCCACGCCTGATTTATACTTATCCTGCAGAATCGGGCCGTCCACGTAAAAGCCGTTGGGATTAGGCCTGTCCAGGATGATCACTTCTTTGCCCGCCGACGCGCAGGCGTCCATCAGGTAGTACATGGAAATGTAGTAGGTATAGTAGCGAAGACCCACGTCCTGCATGTCTACGACAAGGGTGTCGAAGGTGTCCATGTCCTCCTCGGATGGGTAATGCGTATCGCTGCTGTAGAGCGAGAGGATCGGGACTCCGGTCTTTTCATCTATTGAATCATTCACCGCTTCGCCGGCATCTTCCGTTCCGCGAAAGCCATGCTCAGGCGAAAAGATTGCCGTGACATTTACGTCTCGCTCTATCAGCGCATCGAGGATGTGCTGGTCTTTGTCGCCCACTATGCCTGTTTGGTTGGAGAAAAGAGCAATCCTCTTGCCTTCAAGGAATGGGATGTAGGCGTCGAACTGCTCATCGCCGAGGGTTAGGGGCTCAGATGCTGGTTCCGGCTCGACAGTTGTAGCCTCCGGTTCAGGATCTAGCTCAGCCTGAGCTTCAGGCTCTGCCTGGGTTTCAGGCGCAGGTTCCTGAATCGGCTCCGAATCCATCTCGGGTGATGATATAATCTCGGCCGGTGAAATCTCTTTTGCCAAATTATCTGTACTGCCGCATGCTGAGAAGCTGAGGGCTAGGGCGACTGTCATTAAGATGTTTCGTGGTTTTATATACATTACAGGTGCTCCATGAAGATCATTGGGTGAGCGGTGCAGAACGGAGTCTGCGCCATGTATTTTCCTAAGGTGTCGTCGTTGTCGTCCATGAGGACTACGGATTCAGGTGAAATGCCCGGAAAAAGCTCTTTTACCTTGTTAATGACGATCTGGGGCTTCTCGGCGGCTTCCAGGGTGTAGAAGCAGTGGTCGGCAGGGATCCCGTAGAGGCGTTCCACCATCTCCGACTTCCATGCTTCATGGCCGTGGGGCTCCCTTGATATGCAAAAGAGCCTTTCCACATCGTGACCTTTGATGTAGTTGTACAGGGGCTCGAGCCTCTTGCAGTCAGCGTATATGTTCACGGCGCGGAACTCCGGCGTTCCGTCCAGCTCGTGATGAGCATGGTGCCGGCCGTAGTTGTAGCTGGTCAGAGTGCCGTCGATGTCGAAGAATACTACTGTTTCAGGTTTATGAAGGATTTCCCAGATTTCGCTCATGGTGGTGATGTCTCCTATTGTATGATGTAGAATAATTGCACGACAGCACTTCTGCTACTTAAGTCGTGCCAAAACTATTATAGCAAATTAGTGTGCTTATAAGGCAAAATGGTGAAGGCTGATGCATTCGGCAAGGCTGGAATCGCAAAGTTCCACTGCATTTTTCTAAATCATGAATTTGCAGTGGATAGTCTGCTACAATCGTCCCTAGATTCTCCACTACAAATAGCGTAAACTGATAATTGCAGTGGAACAACATATGTTAATTTCAAAAATTGCGTCGAATAAGGTCAGTACGATAAGGCAAAACCAATGGAGAGTCCACATGGATAAAGAATACCTATATCATGGAAGCCCGGTAAGAGTAAATAAGCTCATTCCCAATCAGGCTTATGATACGGGCTTTGAAGAAGGCTGCCAATATGCAGTCTATGCTACAACTAACCGAAATATGGCAATATGCTTCGCACTTGGATGTGTGGAAGAAAATGAAACCGCCGAGAGGATAATGCTTCCAGAATACGGGGACAAGATGGTGTTTAGGAATTGCCATCCCAATTACGGTTGCAAAGGATATGTGTATGTCCTGAACAAAGAAAAGTTCTCGTATGCAATGGGATCTCAGTGGGTATGTTTTGAGGAGATTGTACCTGATGAAGTTATTGAAATAAATGTTGATGATTACTTAGATTATTGCATCATTGAGTGAGGAGGATGTCATGTTTAGAAAAATGAGAAGATTTGCTCAGCAGATATCTGAGGAGAAGTGCCTAGAAATCTTAAAGAATGAGCCAAGGGGCGTGCTATCGGTTCTTGGGGATGACGGCTATCCCTACGGAATCATTCTTGATCACTGGTACTGCGAGGAAGATGGCAAGCTTTATTTCCACGGTGCCAAGGAAGGACACAAGCTTGATGCTATCAAGGCCTGCGACAAGGTCAGCTACTGTGTCCATGATGAAGGCTATCGCAAAGAAGGCGAGTGGGCGCTGAACATCAACAGTGTTGTTATCTTCGGTCGCATGAAGCTTGTTGAAGATCCTGAGAAGACCAGAGAAATCTGCACTCATCTCTGCCGCAAGTTTACTGATGATGAAGAATATCTTCAAAAAGAGCTGAAAAATGCCCTGCCACGTGTCCAATGCCTTGAGCTGACACCGGAGCATATGACAGGGAAACTTGTTAACGAGTCATAAGTGCATCACAAGCCTACGTATAGGGGCTTGTTGGTTGGATTTGATTTTTCAAATGCATACCAAAAATTTGTATATAAAAAAATAGTTGGAAATTACAAACCTCTACTTTTGGAAAATTTGATGGCTAACGTTGTGGCTACATCACAGCTGCCGGCTCCACGGTACTTTGTGATGTAGTTTTTTTGTAGTATAGTCGCGAACCTCCAAAGTCCTTTTTGTAATTTCCAACTATTTTTTATATGGAAGTGAGTTGTGGGGTGGTCGAAATCACGTTTCCAACCAACGTACATATATGGTCGCGATGTGATGTAATTTCGGAGCGCCTTATACAGTTTTGCCGTGTCATCAATCAAAATCTCAGCTTTGCATCACTTTCCTTGCAATCTCCTTAGTATTTTCTCTTTATTCGAAACCGGGCTATCTGCGTAGCCCTTGGGTATTGTCAGCTCGATCGTAGCTTTCATGCGGTCGCTGACGGTTCTGCGCGATTTGATTTCCGGGTTTTCTAAGAGGGGCAAAACCACGTAGTACAACTCGTCTTCGTCAAAAGACAAAGTCTCTCCCTTCACAAATCCGTTAAAGGCGTAGGTTTCCGCGTCATCATCTTCACTGATTTTCTTACCAAGCTTCCGGGCGCAGTCACCCGGGAGGATGTACTCCTGCATCATGAGGTGGAAAATGTCTTTTACCAGATCAGGGGACATGGCGGCGTCGTGATCAGTCATTGCTTCCTTGCATGCTTCCAGGACGCTCTTGGAAAAGAGCCTGAACTCTTCCATGTCAGGGTCCCAGACAAATCTTCCACGGGCCATCTTGGAAAGAGGCAGCTCTTCGTCGTACATCTTGAACTGGACGTAGATGTTGCGGTCGGAAAAAGCTCTTTTGTTCTCAAAGGCATCCCAGGTAAATTCATACGGATCGTAGCTGGGGTCGCCGTCTGATTCACGGATCTTCCTGTAAGCTTCAATGACCTGCCTTATCCGCTCGTCGTCTTCGGGGTCTCTCTCCCCGAGCGGATCTGAGTCGGGGTGGTACAGGATCAGGAGCTTCTTGTATTTGGTTTTTATGGTCCGGGGGTCGTCGGATTTGGTGGCGCCCAGGATCTTATAGGCTTCCTTAAGTGTCATGTTTCAGCCATTTCTCTTTTCTTCAAATTTCTTCACGCGAACCAGCTCTGAACTGTGGCGATTTCCTGAATGTAACCCTCGTCGTCGTTGGGGGTCTCGAGGATGAAGGGCAGGCCTTCAAAGGCCGGGTGCGTTGCAAAGCGCTTCATGCCTTCCATGCCGATAAAGCCCTGGCCGAGCTTTTCATGGCGGTCTTTGGCTGCGCCACAGGGGTTCTTGCTGTCGTTAAAATGAACGGCTTTCAG
>JAEEGH010024683.1_pt1 | contig 12116 bp, 6 predicted proteins | sample 9134181 | NCBI WGS metagenome assembly JAEEGH01 (sample SAMN16246544, study PRJNA631951) | gut metagenome | biome: gut microbiome; feature: rumen; material: DP-attached | host: Bos | place: Iran: Karaj | collected 2018-10
ATGCAGATATTGATCGCTGAACGCTTCCTCAAGATGCGGGACATAGTTGTATCCGTCCAGCAGGCGGAAATTGCTGTACGGCTTGACGGCTTCCGTCAAATAGCCGCGCAATTCGTCAAACGTGCCGATGTCCGTCACGCGGTCGTGGTCACGCCGCCAGATCGGCAGGATGGCGAACACGGGAACTTTCGGATACAGCTTGTGTAGATTGGCGTAGAAGCCGTTCATCTGCGCGAAGAACGTCTCTTTCGTATTCTTGTGCGACCAGTCGTTCGTGCCGTAGGCGACGGTGATGATGTCCGGCTTGTGCGGGCCGATCGCCGTGGCCAATGCGGGATTGAAGACATCACCGCCGATGGCCTTGTTGAAAACCTCCGCGCCGATGGCGTCCGCCAGCTGATTTGGATATGCAAGTGACGGATAATGAGCATCATAGCCCTGCGTGATGGAATCGCCGTAGCTGAAAAGCGTTCGGAAGCGAATCTGAGGCGCTATGACGCGGCCGCCTTCCAAATCAAACGACTTGATGTCGATTTCCGAAAGGCACGGGAAATAGACGACGACATCGCAGGGCTGTCCGTCTAACGTCACATGCAGTTCATTATCAGGCTTTTCCAAAAACGATTCATGGCCGGAGTGCTGCACCATGACGCCGTTCACATACGCATCAAAATAATAGAACATCCGCGAAGAGCCTTTGACGACATGGTATGACAGCGTGAAACCTTTGGCGTCCGTCGTGAAGGCCAGCCGAATGCAGGAGGCCGCATAGGATTTTCGACGGAAGTCTGAATTTCCGTCGAAGGCATGCATCTCTGCCGCCGTGAAACGATGCGGGATGATGCAGTCGTCTCTGCGGACGATGGCCTCCGCCCCTTGTATGTACTGTGCAAGATGGTCTAGATCAATTTTCATAATCTTCTTTTTATTTGTACTCCAATAACTTAAGCTATTATCTGCCAGCCAGCGCGCGTTGCCGCAGATGGCGGATAATGATATCAACGGGCGGCTGATCCGTCAACGCCAACACATGCTCCACGCCCAGCCCTGCGCAGGCTTCGCGGCATTGTCCGAGAAACTGCTCCACAGCCTGTTGGTAACTTGCGCGGACGTCTTTCGGATTCGTGACGATGCGCTCCCCAGTCTCCAGATCCACAAACGCTGTCGCGTCGCGGAATGAAAAATCGATTTCCTGCCTGTCCAAAATCTGATAGACGATGACATCATGCTTCTTGCGGCGGAAATGCGACAGCGCGGGACGGATTTTTTCGATATCGTCGAACAAATCGGAAAAAATGACCACGAGACCGCGGCGGCGGCTCTGTTCCGCGAGGCTATGTAGCGTCACCGCCAGATCCGTCTGATCCGTCGGTTTGTGACCGACCAGCGTGTTGCAGATAGTGCGCAGATGCTCAGGCCCGCTTTTTGCGGGAAGCAACGCGCGGCAACGCGAATCGAACAGAGCGAGACCGACACTATCTTGCTGATGAACCGTGATATACGCCAACGCCGCCGCCAGACGGCTGGCGTAGCGGTATTTGCTGTCCGCCTTCTCGTCGGAAGCGTACGTCATGGAACGCGACGCATCCACCAGCAGATGGACGCGCAGGCTCGTCTCCTCTTCATACTGACGCAGATACAGGCGTTCGTTCTTTCCGTAAACCTTCCAGTCCAAATGTTTAGGATCATCGCCAGCCACATATTGCCGATAGTCCGCGAACTCAACGGATATGCCTTTCAGTTGGCTGCGATGCGCGCCTGTCATCGTCCCTTCCACCGTAAAACGGGAGCCGAGGGACAGACGTGACAAACGCGTCATGTCCTCCGCGTTCAATAATTGATTGATTCCGTTTTCGACCGGCATGTGGTTCCCAGATGTCTTTTTCACCTATGAAATGATTTGTTTTACCATATAAATACTTTAAATTATTCTCAGTAAAAATCAATGAAAGCGTATGCATAAGGAAACACTTTGTGCCTGAAGAGTCAAAACAGCCTATATTCCGCAGCCAGGACGTCCCGCGCGTGCCAGGCGTCTATGTCTATCGAAATAGCGGCGGGGAAGTGATTTACGTCGGAAAGGCTCGCAATCTGCGCAGCCGGATGTGCTCCTATTTCCAACCGTCGGGCGCCATGCAGAGCGATCCGCGCCGCCGCGCCCTCATCCATAGCATTGCCAGCTACGAAATCTTTCCTGTGGAAACGGAGCAGGAAGCCCTTCTGCTGGAAGATCGTTTCATCAAGCAGTACAATCCGCGCTACAACGTCGAACTGCGTGATGACAAACGCTACCTCCATGTCGCCATCGATCCGACGGAGACCTTCCCGCGGCTTCAGACGGCTCGCCTCCGCCGTGAAGACGGACGATACTATTTCGGACCGTTCCCATGGGCGACCGCCCTGCGGACGACCATCCGTTTTCTTGAAGTCCGTTATGGCCTGCGTAGCTGTCCCGTGGCGGAACCATGCCCGGACACGAAGCTCCATTGCCATGAAGATGTCATTCGCGACTGCCTCTGCCCATGCGTCGGCAAAGTCACGCCGGAGAAATACCACGAACGGCTTGAAAAAGTCATGGGCATCCTGCGTGGCGACTGCCGCGAACTCGTCGAAGAGCTCACGGCGGACATGCAGGGAAAGGCTCGCCAAATGGATTTCGAAGGTGCCGCCACCATTCGCGACATGATCGCCAATCTCAAATCCGTTCTGGAGCCCAACCGCCGCTTCATCAACCATACACTCGCCACGCGGATGACGGCGACCAATATGGTGGCCGTCGAAGCCCTCCAGAAGGCGCTCAACATGGACAAACCGCCGCTTGTCATGGAATGTTTCGACATGTCCAACATCTCCGGCGTGCTCGCCGTCGGTTCCATGGTCTGTTTTAAAAACGGCCGTCCTTCCAACAAAGACTACCGACGTTTCCGCATCCGTTCTGAAACCGCCAACGACGACACCGCCTTCATGCGGGAAGTCCTCACACGCCGCTATGGACGGTTGCTGAAGGAAAATCTTCCCCTGCCGGATCTAATCATTCTCGACGGCGGTGCGGGGCAGCTCCGCATCGGCATGGAAGTCTTCCGCGAAATCGGCATGCCGAACATCGTGATGATCGGCCTCGCCAAACGCCATGAACACATCATCTGGCCGGACAGCGACGTTGAACAGGAACTTCCGCGCGAACATCCGGGCCTCCGCCTCCTGCAGGCCATCCGTGACGAAGCACATCGTTTCGCCAACGGCTACCATCGTCTGCTCCGCAGCAAACGGATCGCCGACTCGCTTCTTTCAGACGTGCCCGGCATCGGCAAAAGTCGTTGTCAACAACTGCTTAAGCAATTCGGCTCCGTCAAAGCCATCGCCAAAATGACACCGGAGGAGCTTGCTGAAAAGGCCGACGGCGTCGGCATCGAAACCGCAAAGAAAATCATCGACTATCTATCTTCCCATCTTGGTTAAAAACCATCATACCATACCTATATTATTATGAAAACTCTCATGTCCATTCTTTCTCTTCTCGTCTCCGTCAGTGCGTTCGCGGCCACTCCGAATCCATTCCCGCGGTTTTCCTTCACGTATCGCGACAAGGAATACACAAGCATTCCAAACGACTGGCATCAGAACAAGAAGTTATTGAAGCAGAAGGACAAACAGATAGAAATTATCACGGCGACGGAAACCAACGGCGTCACGCTCATTCTGGAAAAGACCGTTTACACCAATTATCCCGTCGTCGAATGGTTGCTTTCTTTCGAAAACCGCTCCGCAAAGGATTCAGGCCGTTTCACACGCATTTCCTCTGCTGATTTCACGATTCCCTTCGGCAAAAAAGAAACCGTCACGTTGTGGAAAGGCATCGGCGAAGCGCCCAATCCTCCGGACAACTATTCCTTCACCCGCATGCCATTGGAAGACGGAAAAGCTGTGGAAATGGCTCCAATTGAAGGGTATCCGAGCTTCAATGCCTTCCCCTATTTCCGCGTCTATACGCCGAATCGCGGCTACACAATCGCCGTTGGTTGGGAAGGCCAATGGCATGCATCCGTCGTCAGACAGCCCAAAGGCGTTTCCGTCCGCGCAGGCCAGCAGACGGTCGATTTCTTCCTCAAGCCCGACGAAAAAGTCATCACGCCGCGCATCACCGTCCTTTCCTACAATACAGAGGACGACGCCGTCAACCTTTGGCGTAAATGGTTCCGTCAGTACATCTTGCCGCGTGAAAAGGACGGCCATGTCATCCGCCCGCGTCTTGTGGCGGACGGCCATGAACATGGCGAACTCTACTGCGAAATCACTTCCGACAGACAGATCGAACTCGTCAAACAACTGCGCCGCCGTGGCTTGCATTTCGATTCGTGGTGGATCGACGCCGGATGGTACATTCGTGAATTGTTGCCCAATCCGCCCATCGGACAGTGGTTTCTTGTTGGCGACTGGACGCCCGATCCGAAACGCTTTCCGAAAATGTTCAAACCGTTGTCGGACGAACTCGCACGCAATGGCTCCGAACTCGTCCTTTGGTACGAACCGGAACGCGTCCATGAAAAATCACCCATCATGCAGGACGTTGCAAAATATCTTGCACCGCCCAATCACATCCTCTCAAAACGATATGATCTGTCTAGGCCGGAAGTCGTCGATTATCTGATCAAGACCATCGGCAAGTCGTTGAAGGACAATGGCGTGAGCTTCTACCGACAGGACTCCAATGGCGCAGGCCCCATCCATTTCTGGATGAGCACGCAGGACGCGTTGAAGGACGGCCGCCGTGGTATGGTTGAAAACAAAGCCATTCAAGGCATGTTCCGCTTCTGGGACGGTCTAAAAAAGGCCAAGCCTGGCCTGCTTATCGATGTATGTGCTTCTGGCGGAAGACGAAACGACTTGGAGACGCTCCGTCAAGGCGCTGTTCCGCTCCATTACAGCGATGTCGGCTACACGGATTTCATCGCCAAACAGCGCTACCACCACATGCTGAACCAGTGGTTCATTTACTACAAGAATATCGCGCAGCACTGCTACGACGGCCCGACGCTCAACCAATGGAAATCCGTCATCGACATCGCGCCGTTCCACACCGTTTATGCGCCCTCTTATCTGCGTGAAGACAATTCCGCCGAACAAAAATGGAACGAAGTCTGCCGTAAAGTCGCTCCATATCAAGTAGATGCAGATTATTATCTGCTGACGCCGGAAGTCTTCGGCATCGACCAGTGGTGGGTCTGCCAATTCCATGATCCTGTAACGCAGAGCGGTGTCTTGCAAGTCGTCCGCAACGAAAAAGCCCCAAACGAATCGCTCATCCTTTCTCTAAAAGGCGTTACGGCCAAACGACTTGCATATGAAGACCTCTACACAGGCCGTCATTTCGAAGGCGGTCGGAAGGTAGAACTCGTCCTCAAGCCTGGAACCGCCACCGTCTTCACCTATTCCGTCAAACGATAAAACGAAAGCCCCGCGAAGCGGATGAAATTCGCCAATAACCGCCTGCGGCGATGCTCTTGGATTTCAAGCTTTCGCATGACATTATCTTCACCCCGCGAAGCGGATGAAAACCGCCGAGCAGACGGAGCCCATCCTGATATTCAGCAATCATAATATCATGTCTGCACAAAATCATTAGCATCATGGGCGACGTCTGCGAGGCATTTTTTTCGTGTTCATTCGTGTTCATTCGTGGTTCTTATAAATAAATTACAGGAGTTTTACATGTCTTCCATACGAATGCTCGGCACATGCTGCGCCTTGCCGGAAAATGAACCGAATCAAGACTGCACATGCGCATTGGTCGATGATAACATCTTGATCGACACAGGCTTCTGTGCCGCCGCCAACATGCTGCACCACGGTGTCACCCCCTGCGATTTGGACTATCTCTTCATCACCCACTGCCATCACGACCACTACATGGGGCTGCCACAAATCCTTTTCTACCATGCAATGGCAAACCGCGCCAAAACAAAATCCGCCCCATTCACCATCGTTGGCCCACGAACGGAAATCCGCATGGTCGTCGAACGCGCCATCCACTTCCTGCGCAACGATCAATACCACTTTTTCAACGGACAGGAGATGAATATCATCGAACTGGATCCAGGCCAGCCATTTGAGACACCGCGATACAACGTCATGACCTGCCCGACCATTCACACGGTGCCCGGCTTGTGCTATCGTTTCACGGAGAAAGAAACAGGCAAGTCATTCGTATGTTGTTGGGACACAGCGCAATACGACGGCCTCATCCGCTATGCGAAGAACGCGGATCTTTTGCTGCACGAAGCGTCCTACGGCCCGAACAAACGCGATCCGCTACTTCCGGGCGGCCATTCAGGAGCTCCCGACGCAGCGGAACTCGCCAAAAACGCATGCGTCGGCCAACTCGCTCTCGTGCACTACTATCCGCGCCTTCGCGAAGCAAATCTTGCCGCCGCGAAAGCCATCTTTCCAAACACAATCACGCCTCTGCCAGGGGAATTATTAGAAATCTAGGGTGTGCCGGCGGCGTCCCCGCCGTCGGGCGAAGGCGGGACGCCTTCGCCACACCATGCGCAGGCGGGACGCAGGGCGGCACATCCGAGACCGCAGGCGGGACGCCGGGCGGCACATCCCCTACTTCAGAATCAATTCAATCACAGGCACATCGCCTGCGGACTTCGGCAGGACGACAGGCAGTTCCAACGTCAGCGCATCTTCTGGCGATGTGCTGTTCAGAGCCGTATGGACGGCGCTGCCGCTCGTGCGGAATTTAATCTCACTGCCGTCGCAAAGCAATTGCGCATATTTCACTTTGTCCGCCAAGCCCGGCAGATGGATGTGTTTGAACGGCCAGCTGAAGAAATGCAGATAGAGCCGTTTCGTTTCTTTATTATAGGTATAGCGACAGTCGCTCGGCGCAACGAATTCCGCAGGAGCCTGACCGCAACCGTAGATCGACCGCGCATTATATTTCATCCAGAAACCGAACGCCGCCAGACGATCCATCGCCCGCTGATCGATGTAGCCGCGAGATGTCGGGCCGACATTCATCAGCAAGTTGCCGCCGCGAGACACATGGTTGATCAACATCTCGACGCACATTTTCGGCGACTTCCACGTCGCTTCGTCGCGGAAATAGCCCCATGAACCGCTGAATGTCTGGCAGCCTTCCCACACGACGGGATTGCCTTTTTCATCGACCATTCCCTTGTCCGGCGTGTACTGCTCAGGCGTCACGATGTCGCCGGATCCGGGAAGATCCAAACGATTGTCGATGATGATGTCCGGCTGAAGCTTGCGGACGAGTTTGACGAGTTTTTCGGATTCCCAATCATCGCGGCCTTTGCCGTTTTCGCCCGGATAGCTGAAATCGAACCACATGATATCGATCTTGCCGTAGTTCGTCAGCAGTTCCGTCACTTGGTCACGCATGTATTTGGCATAGCGCTTCATGTTGCGGCCTTTGTTGAACTCTTCAGGCTTCGCGCGGTTGCGCATGGGATGGACGCGATCCAATGTGAAGTCTGGATGATGCCAGTCGATCAGCGAATAATAGAAACCGACGTGGAGGCCTTCCGCGCGGAACGCATCGACGACTTCACGCAGCAAGTCTTTGCCAATAGGCGTGTTGGGGGCTTTGTAGTCCGTCCATTTGCTGTCGAACAGGCAGAAGCCTTCGTGATGCTTCGTCGTGATGACGAAATATTTCATGCCGGCCTCTTTGGCGGCCTTGGCCCATTCCTTCGGATTGAACATGTCAGGATAGAACAGGTCGAAATACTTCTGATATTCTTCGTTGGAGATCTGCTCGTAATGGCGGATCCATTCATGGCGCGCCAACATGGAGTACAATCCCCAATGGATGAACATGCCAAACCGATCATGTGTAAACCAACTCGTGTCGCCTTTTCCGTACTTGCCCATTTTCAGCTCCTTTTTGTGGTTTGTTCAATTGTGTCAAAAGCGAAAAAACAACTTTTTTCACAATACGCTTGATTAAATGTTTTTCAAGCGTTTTTCCACAAAAACACGGCTGTTTTCAAGAAAAAACGACACGACAGGAGATGCCATCGGCATCCACGCCGATGGCTTCAATAGTATCAATCCTCCAAAACAGGTGCCAGCGCGACACGGAAGCCGATATAATCCTCCGCCATGTTCGGCTCGTAATTGGCGCGTTCCGTCACGCGGTTGCCTCTCATGTTGTTACGCCAGCTGCCGCCGCGCGCAACCACCTTTTCGCCGCGTCCAAGCGGATCCGTGACAGGCTTCAGCGTGTAGTTCTCATAACGATCATAGCACCATTCGCGGACATTTCCGCTCATGTCATAGAAGCCAAGTTCGTTCTTCTCAAGCCGTCCGACATCCTTCGTGCCGTCTTCGCCGCGATTGCCGTCAAACCATGCCACTTCCGTCAGCTTGTTGCCGCCGCTGAACATATAACCACGGCTGTTGCGGCCGCCGCGGGCAGCATACTCCCATTCGGCCTCCGTCGGAAGACGGTATTCGTAGCCATTGGGCAACCGCCCTGCGTCGCGCTCCTTGCGCGTCACGGCCTCGCACCATTTCTCCGCATCCTGACGGGTGATATTTTCAACCGGCCGACGCGGGCCGACATATGACGAACGGTCATTGTCCAGTCCCATATAGCGCGCCATCGCGCGGTATTCCTCCTGTGTCACTTCAAACTTGCCCAGCCAGAACCCATTGGAAATCTGGACGGTATGGCGTGGCTTCTCCTCCCGTCCCGCATCTTCCGAATCACTGCCCATTTCAAAGCTGCCGGGCTCCACCCAAAGCAACTCCATGAACACAGGCTTGTCTTCTGAATCCGTTTCGGCGGAATCGTTTGCGCCATCCTTCGCGTCATCCACATTCAACGCCAGAAGCCTTTCCGTCTTCTCCTCCGACGAAAATGCCTGCCGTTCCTTCATCTCCACATAAATGGTCTTCGGGCCTTTCCAGTCGATGACAAACGACTGCGAACCGAACATCAATCCTTTCGCCTCATCACGGTAGAACGCCTTGACATCGACTTTGCGTTCGACATCCAACATCGTCTCGATTTCGCAGTTCGGCGTCCTGTATGACTTGCCGTCCACAAAAACTTCCGCCCCATCCACGGGCGTTCCGTCCACCGTCGTCACGATGACGGCGACGCCCGCCGCCTTCACCATTTCCACGGCCATTATCCTCTTGCCCATCCAGTTGACGGCGAACTCCAACGTCCCATGATAGGAATTATGCTTCTCGTCCAGATAATCCGCCGATACTTCCACCCTCTTGTTTTCCGAAATAAACGCATTTACCTCCACTGAACCGACGTAGCTTTTCTCGCCTATTGTCAGCATCGCGTTTCTGATTTTCTTGCCGCCTATGCGCGCTTCGATAATGGCCGTTCCAATGCCGTCTTTCTTCATAATATTATCGTTTGCCGGCATCTTTTTCGATGCTTTTGCAGTTGCTGCAGCAACGCTGTTCACATCCAGCCCTTCGGTAAAATTATCATTTTCCGACGTAACAGATTCAGCGGAAGGCGGTTGTGTCTCAGTCGCCTTGCCTTCCGCGCCATCGGTTTTATCACCGTCCTTCGATGGCTGCTCGTTTGTGGGCGGCGTTTCTTCCTTCGGAGACGGGGAGGCTTCATCGGAAGACTTGGAATCGCCTTCCTCCGTCTTCGCCCCTTCTGTGGCTTTCGTGTCTAGCTCTTCGTCTATCTTGAGCTCTTCCGTTTGCTCGTTCCCCACCAAGGAAGGCAACGGGTTTGGCGTAAATTGATTCACGTTGTTCGTCGTATAAATGTAGTCATCCTGCTCAATATCCTGTATTTGCCGGATGAAGAGATAGTACATCAAGGAAGCGACAACCAAAACGATAACCAAAGGCATAACAACCCTGACGAGAACGCTTTTCACACTTTGGTTCTCTTCTGTCCAGGAGCCATCCGCCTCCAGGCCGTTTGGATCCGTGATGAAGTGGGAGGTGCTGTTCGGAGAATACCTGCCCGTCACGGTTTTTGTCATGGACTTGGTCACGGATTTTGTCACGGACTTGGTCGGAATGGGGCCGGTAACGGTCCGGATCGGACCGGAAGGCGGCAGGGAAGGCAAGGCTATCGGAATATGCTTGGTCGTGCCCTTCACGATTCCCGTGTCCTGCGGATGCAAGGCATACGGGTTGACGGAGGTTGGCGCCGATGTCCATGCGGCATTCGGAATATCCGGCACCGCATAGTTTTGCGAAAGCGTTGGCACCTTGCCGCTGGTCGGTTTCGGGACGGTCTTCGTCGGCGTCGTTTCAAACGCCAGCGAGCGGATATAGTCTTCGCAGCTATTGAAACGTTCACTGGGGCGTTTGGCAAGGCTTCTGGCGATCGTCCCCTGGGCGGCGATGCTCAAGCTGAGGATGGCGGGGGGCATTTCGGTTAGAACGGCGCCATTCAGGAGGTTGAGATCGGGAATGTCGAACGGCACATGGCCGGAAAGCATCTCGTAGGCGATGCATCCGAGAGCATACAAGTCCGTCCATGTCGTGCATATCTGGCCGCGCCATTGCTCAGGAGCGCGATAGAACGCCTCCCAACCGGTCTGCTTCCATGGCTCCCGCATCCATTCGTTGTCGCTTCCCGCGTATGGGATGCCCAGATTCAGAATCTTGGCACTCCCGCTTTCCGTGACCATGATGTTTTCCGGCATCAAATGGCGATGGATTTCATTATAGGAATGAGCCACGTCCAACGCGCTGGACAGCTGCTTGAGTATCGGCATCGAGAATTTCGCGGGAACAACGCCTTCCTGACGATGCTCCTGCATCCAACGGCGAAGCGTGACGCCATCCACGTATTCAATGACCATATACGTCTTGCCGTCTTCATCCGACACGACGTCCAGCATTCGCGCAATCCCTTCGTGGTGAATGTTTTCCAGCGTCTCGCAACGGCTCTTCGCTTCCGCCAACAATACAGGATCACTGGCGATCTCAGCCGCCATCGGCTTCAGCCAGACATTCGTGTCTGTCTGTGTGTCGTTGCATTTCAGGCCATGCCCGAACGCCTTGATCACGCTGTAGCGTCCACCTATAATCTTGTCAGGAATCTCCTGCATCTTTTACACCAACTCCTTTATCGTTCCGTCACCGCATCCTTACGGAAACGTGTCCTTGCTTTGAACTCCTCCGCCGGCCAGCCAATGGCCACCGCCGCGACCGGAACCATCGTCTCCGGAAGATCAAGCAGACGGCGAATGCCGTCAACTCGATCCTCCCGTGGATGGACGCCTAGCCAACACCCGCCAAGGGAAAGCCCATGGGCCGCCAGAAGAAGATTCTCCGTCGCGGCCGAGCAATCCTGCAGCAGATACGACAATTCGCCGCCATGCGCCTTGGTCAGATCGCCGCAGACGATGAAGCCCATCGGCGCATCCGCCAGAAAACCGCCGTTCTTCAACAAAGCGGCGACCTGACGGCGCGTCTCATCCTGTTTCAATACAATGAAATGCCATGGATCTTTGCAGCAAGCCGACGGCGCGGCCATCGCCGCCTGAAGCATTTCCTGCACCAAATCGTCTCCAACGGGCCGCTTCTGGTATTTACGCACGCTTCTGCGGCCATACAGAAGATTCAGTTTCGGATTCAGGCCGTCGCCAGCGGCGGCCTTTGCTTCATCCACGGCCTCGCCGTTGACCTTCCGGATCGTGGAGGTCGTTGAATGACCTGCCACAAACGGAATGAAGACGAACTTCTCAACAAACTCCTTCATGACGGCGTACTCTTCGCGGACGAGCGTCTCCTCCGTGTAGTCGCCGCCTTTTGCGTAGATTTCCGGCCTCACGGCCGCCAGCGTATTCGTCGCCGTATCTTCGGGGAAAATGACGACTGCATCCACAAATGACATGCAGGCAAGCAGATAGGCCCGGTCGTACTCCGTGACGATCGGTCTCGACGGCCCCTTGATGCGCCGTGCGGAGGCGTCGCTGTTGATGGCCACCAGCAACGCGTCGCCCGCCTGCGCCGCCTTCGCGAGATATTCCGCGTGGCCGCGATGCAGGAGGTCGAACACGCCGTTCGTCGCGACAAGCTTCCGGCCTTCGGCCTTCAGCTTGCCATGCCAGGCCACCGCCTGCTCCAATGTCATGATTTTGTCT
>JAEEGH010024684.1_pt1 | contig 12116 bp, 8 predicted proteins | sample 9134181 | NCBI WGS metagenome assembly JAEEGH01 (sample SAMN16246544, study PRJNA631951) | gut metagenome | biome: gut microbiome; feature: rumen; material: DP-attached | host: Bos | place: Iran: Karaj | collected 2018-10
TCATTAGCACCGTCTTCTTCCGCGGTTTCACCGACGCTCTGAGTGGCGATACCACCCACTTCCAGCAGGAGGCAGCCGAGAACTTCTTCAGACTGAAGCAGCAGACCAACAAGGAGGCCAAGGAGGAGAAGCTTTACGGTCCGAACCGTGACGCCGGTTACAAGTTCCTTGAGGAGAATGCCAAGAAGGACAGCGTCATCGTCACTCCCAGCGGTCTGCAGTACAAGGTCCTCGTTCAGGGCAACGGCCAGGTGCCCCAGTCTACCGACAAGGTGATGGTCAACTACGAGGGTCGCCTGATTGACGGTACCGTCTTCGACGCCTCTGCCAAGCACGGCGACAAGCCCGCAGAGTTCACGCCGACACAGGTCATCAAGGGCTGGACTGAGGCTCTGACCATGATGCCCGTCGGTTCGAAGTGGCGCCTGTTCATCCCGCAGGATTTGGCCTACGGCGAGCGTAATGCCGGACAGATCAAGCCTTATTCCGCACTGATCTTCGACGTTGAGCTGGTAGGCATCGTCGGCCAGAAGCAGGAGACGCCTGCTGCCGATACGAAGACGAAGGCCAAGACGAAGAAGGGTAAAAAGTAAAAAAGCCCCAAGGGAGAAAGCTCTTTTGCAGGACTTTTCATCAAGTGTGCCATAAAAGGCACACTTTTTTTTGTTTTTTTTCGTGCTTTTATTGCATAATTCAACGGAAATGTTTACTTTTGCTGACAAATTGTAAATAAAAACACTAATTCATGGAAAAAATTGATAATCTTGACAAGAAAATCCTAAGTATCTTGTCGAAGAACGCACGCATACCGTTCAAGGATGTGGCCGCAGAGTGTGGCGTCTCGCGTGCAGCTATTCACCAGCGTGTGCAGCACCTGATAGAGGGCAACGTCATCACTGGCAGTGGCTTCGATGTGAACCCCAAGAGTCTGGGCTATTCTACCTGTACCTACGTAGGCATCACGCTCGAGAAGGGCTCTATGTATAAGGATGTCGTCGAGGAGCTGCAGCACATCCCTGAGGTTGTGGAGTGTCATTTCACCACAGGCCCCTACACCATGCTGGTGAAACTCTACGCCCGCGACAACGAGCAACTGATGGAACTTCTTAATGGCCAGTTGCAGAGTATCCCTGGCGTGGTTGCCACAGAGACCCTGATCTCACTTGAGCAAAGCATCAAGCGGGAGATTCCCGTATCGATCTAATGCAAACTGGCACCCGCTATGACAGACAGATTCGACTTGCAGGCCCATCTTCGCAATGTTTATGCAAAGTATCCGGCCGCGCAGAGCCAGCCGATCATTGGCATCACCGGAAACTATGAAGACCTGACTTGCAAACTTGGCCAAGGCTATTACAAATCGGTGGTTGCTGCTGGTGGCGTACCCATTGTCATCCCTCCCGTAGCTGATACGAACACCCTGTTCAACACGCTCGACCATATCGACGCCCTCATTCTCAGCGGCGGTGGCGACTTCAATCCCCTTTATGGGGGTGAGGAACCCTCAAATCGTCTGCACGATATTAATTCTGAGCGCGACCTACCCGAACTGATACTCACACAGATGGCTTACAACCGTCAGATGCCCATCCTTGGTATCTGTCGCGGTATCCAAACACTGGCAATGGCCCTTGGCGGCCGCGTGTGGCAAGACATCAACGAGAAAACTGTCACGAAACACTCACAGCAAGCAGCTCGCAGCGAGGTCACGCATTCGGTGAATATCGAAGAAGACTCACTCCTCTATCAGATGTATCAGGAGAATAAGATGTTCGTCAATAGTTTCCACCATCAAGCCGTACGCGAAACCGGACCAAAGTTCCGCGTCACTGCCAAATCGCCAGACAATATCATCGAGGCGATGGAGAGCAACGAATACAAGCCTATCGTCGGTGTCCAGTGGCATCCGGAATGTCTGGAGGAGGGTATGCCCCTGTTCCATTGGCTCATCAAGGAGGCATTGGCCTATCATCACGCCCACGAGGTGCATAATCGCGTGCTGACACTCGACACGCACTGCGACACACCCATGTTCTTCCCACAGGGCATCCATTTCGATCAGCGTGACCCCAAGATACTCGTCGACCTGCACAAAATGAACGAAGGCCGTCAGGATGCTACCATCATGGTGGCTTATCTGCCCCAGCCTAAGATTGGCGAAACCTTCTCATCGCTGGTCGATTTCGACGTACCAGGCCCTACGGAATATGCCGACCTCATCTTCGACAAGATTGAGGAGATTGTCAACAATAACAAGGCTTACCTCAGTATCGCCCGTACTCCCGGCGACCTGTATGAGGACAAGCGCAACCATCGGAAGTCGATTATGCTCGGTATCGAGAATGGTCTGGCTCTCAACGGTCAACTACAGAACCTACAGCACTTCGCCCAGCGCGGCATCGTCTATATGACGCTCTGCCACAATGGCGACAACGACATCTGCGATTCGGCCCGTGGTTGTAATACCCACGGCGGCGTGAGCCGCTTCGGTGAGCAGGTGATCCGTGAGATGAACCGTCTGGGTATTATGGTCGACCTGAGTCATGCTTCAGAGAAGAGCTTCTACGACGCCCTCGACATCAGCAGCACGCCTATCGTGTGCAGCCACTCCAGTTGCAAGGCCCTCTGCGACCATCCCCGTAACCTCACCGACGATCAGATGCGCGCCTTGGCCTCGAAGGGCGGTGTAGCGCAGACCACCCTCTATTCAGGCTTCCTGAGGAGCGAGGGTGAGGCGAGCATCATGGATGCCATCGCACACTTGGAGCATGCCATCAAAATTATGGGCATCGATCATGTGGGCATCGGTACTGATTTCGACGGCGACGGCGGCGTGATCGGTCTTGCCGACAGCAGCGAACTCATCAACTTCACACGCCAGCTCTTGGCTCGTCGCTATAGCGAGCGCGACATCCAGAAGATCTGGGGAGGCAATTTCCTCCGCGTCATGTCGCTGGTGCAGAAGAATGTTTAGTTTTTTTGTTTATAGTTTAAAGTTTATTGTTTACGGTTTACAGATGATTACCAAGTATATAAATAAGGTGTCAGCAAGAGTATTCTACTTACTCCTTCCCTCCTTACTCCTTCTCTCCTTCTCCTCTTGCGGTCTCCGCAAGCAGGCTACCACCGAGTCTGAGACACAGACCGCCGTAGGGCCTGCTTTCAATGCCGACAGTGCCTATCTGTTCTGTCAGCAACAGTGCGACTTCGGTCCTCGTACCATGAACAGTAAAGCCCATGATGATTGTGAGCAATGGATAATCAACAAGTTCAAGGGATACGGAATGACCGTCGTGCCTCAGAAATGTGAATTGAAAGGCTACGATGGCACGATCCTGCATAGCACAAACATCATCGCCAGCTACAAGCCTGCATTGAAAGACCGCATCATGCTTTGTGCCCACTGGGACTGTCGTCCTTGGGCAGATAACGACCCCGACGAGGCCAATTGGAAGAAGCCCGTTATGGCTGCCAACGATGGCGCCTCAGGCATCGCCGTGATGCTCGAAATCGCACGCCTCATATCTATATCTCCCGACTCCTGTCGCCTCTCTCCTACCCTTGGCCTCGACTTCATCTGCTTCGATGCCGAAGACTACGGCTTCCCCCAATGGGAGACCATCGAAGACCCTGGCAACACCTGGGCCCTCGGTTCAAAATACTGGGCTGGGAACCTCCACACGCCGGGCTACAAGGCGCGCTACGGCATCCTGCTCGATATGGTAGGCGGACAGGGCGCACAGTTCTATCAGGAGAGCATGTCGAAATACTATGCCAAGCATATCGTCGACAAGGTTTGGCGAGCCGCAGCAGTTGTGGGCTACGGCAGTAGTTTCCCCATGACGGAGGGCGGCGGCGTCACCGACGACCATATCCCGGTGAACACTGTGGCCAACATCCCCTGCATCGACATCATCCCCCACTACCCCAACTGCGAGCAGAGCAGCTTCGGTCCCACCTGGCACACCCTCAACGACGATATGGCCCACATCGACAAGAACACCTTACTCGCCGTTGGCCAAACAGTCATCCAAGTGTTATTCTCAGAAAAATAAGCAGGAAATACACCCCAAAACAACAGGCAGGCACCCGATTGGATGCCTGCCTGATTGATTATATCTGTTTACGAATTACTTCTTAATCTCGATTTCGCAGTCGTTCTGAACAGAACCGAACCAACCGATAGTATTGACATTAATACGCTCCTTGCTCCATTCCTTAGCAATATTTGTACAAACCATGTAAGGAATCTCGCCATTCTTCGGGAAGGGGAGTACAAACGTACCATCATTGCCCTTTACGGTCACTGTCACGTCGTTTAACTCAGGAACCCAGCCCTCAACATCGAATCTAGCATATTCAGCCGTGAGATCGTAGCCAGCGCTAGTATTATACATGGTAGTAATATCATAATCAGTACTCTTTGTCCAAGTGGTGTTAGCAACCTTGATGGTGAAGTCGAGCGTACCACCCATAGCGCGGACTACACACTGATACTTCTTCTTAGCGTCATTCCAAACAACGTCGAATACGATATCGTTAAAGTCGAAGTCGTCCTTTGAGCCAAGGTCCTCAACCATATAACGCTTTGCAGGTGAGCAATCCTCAACCCAGCAGATCAGGTCAGTGTACACACCATCTTCGTTACAGTCAAGCGCAACATAGGTATGGTTGTTCACAGTGAAGAGCTTACACTTCTCAAGGGTTTCATAATTATACTCAAAATTGAAAAAACCAAATTCTCTACTCGCTACAAACCACTTGAAGCCTTCTACACCATTCATATTCGTGGTGTTAACCTGAGCATAGGAATTCATGTTCCAATTGGTGAGAAGACGACTATTGTTGACAATTGTTTCCCAATTGTTACCTACAGATTTGAAGCAGAAGGCATTTGCAGTATATGGGTACAAATAATCAGTCAAAAGACCATCTCTCAACTTATCGTACTTAACACCTAAGAAATAAAAATTCACCACATCCGTTCCATGTGTATAGAAGGGGTGCAGATTAACCTGAGCATAGTTATAAGGCCAGTCAACAACAGGCATATCATCACTTTCTGCCAACTGAGTAACCTGCGCGAAGTCAGTATTTACATGGTTAAAATAAGTTGATGTAAGCACCTTCTCGGGAATACTCAGAGTCTTCCAAGTAGGTTCCGGTAACAGGTTACTCAACCAACCACGTGTACGAGCAGCCTGCTCTGCCATTGGATAGTTAACCTGAGAGAAGTCCCAAGTCTGGTCGGAAGCCACCTCGCCGAAGCGCTTTACGAAATTCTCTTTGTACTGCTTTTCTGCCTCAACGACTTTAGCCTGTTCGACTGCAGCCTGATTGAAAACCTCTTTGTCTGAGCAACTTACAAAAGCCGCAGAGACAGACAGCATAGCTGTCATCGTAAATAAAAATTTTTTCATTTTAATGGTTACAACTTATTAATTTAACTATTTAATTTTATGGTTCTGCCGATTAAGATGTTAGTCTTCATGAAAATGGTCACGCAAAATTACAAAGAATTGTAATAATATGCGAAAAGTTACCACAATTCTTAATATTATTTAACATTTGTTCCCGAAAAACTCAGAGCAAATACCTCACTTTTTCCAGAAACGTGAGGTAATATCCTCAAAGTCGCCTTCGTCGGTACGGCGATAAAGACGCTGGTTGGTAGTAGGTTTCTTCAGAGGGCCCAGATGCTTAATGAAAGGGCCAATCTTAATATAGTCGAAATTATCTTTGTTGATGAGCGCAGAGATGACGGTTCGCCCACTATACCAGGCAACGCGCATCTGAGGATATTCTTCGTGAATATACGCTGCCAGATGGTCGACACCTCTTGGATCGCCGTCGCCTCCCATAAAGGCGATGCAGGTGAGGTTGGATCCATATTTGGCAACGAAGTCGTCGATGGCATCAGTGGTCAGCGGCAGGCCGACATCCTCCCAAAGGTAATGACTATGACAACCCGGACAGTGACACGGGCAATTCGAAATATTAATTGCCAGTGTCACTTCGTCGGGTATCTCCTGAAATACTATGCCGGTATTGACGTACTTCAGCATTACTTGTCTGCCATAGCGTAATAACGGCGGGCGGCCTCTTCCTGACGGGCCTGTGAGAAGTTCGACACGCGCTTCAGATAACCGATGATACGCGTCATATAGTCGACATTCTTCGAATGGCAGTGCGGGCACTCCTTCAGGTAGCGCTTGTCAATATGACCGCAGTCGTTGCAGACGGTGTTGGGGATGTTGAAGGTGAAATAATTGCAGCCTTCCTGTGCAGCCACCTTCAGCAGCTTCATATACTGCTCTTTCGACAGATGCTCCTCAAGGTTCATGTGGAGGGCGGAGCCACCAGTGAGGTGCTCGATGTAGGGCGCACCATGCAACTTAAACTTGTCGATAACCGACAGCGAGTCGTCCTCAACCACATAGAAGTAGCTGTTGTAGCAGTCGCGCGGCACGAAGTAGCCGTCCTCACGATCCCACTTGGCATGCTTCACGCCGACATTCTCAGCAGGGATCATCTCGCAGTTGAACATCACATCCTTCGTGCGATACTGCTTGTTGTACTTCTCAATCAGACCGAGAATGCCCTGTACGAAATGCAGATAGTCGTCGTTGGGCGTAATCTTCAGGCCCATGAACTCAGCAGCCTCCACCAGTCCGTTGATACCGATGGTGAGGTACTGGCGTCCAATGTTGATATAGCCGGCATCAAACAGCGGCAACATACCATGCTGCTGGAGCTCTTTCAGGTTCTCGTTATAAGCCAACTGCACCTTATGGCAGAGGTCGATAACAGAACCGAGGTAGTCGAGATAATTGAGCTCGTGGTTCACAGCAAACTGGATGCAGCGGTTCAGGTTGATGGTGAGCACGCTCTTTGAACCTGTGCTGACGCCACCGGCACCGAGGGTGTAGCTGAAACCATTGTCGGTGATCTCGTTGCGCAGGCGGCAGCAGCTCGACAGCGAGTCGGCATTGTTGCTCATATAGGTGAAGAACGAGTGTCCCTCACTGTACATCTCAGCTGTGAACTGGCCCCACTCGGGATCCTTGCAGTCACCATTCTCGTCGGTAAGCAGTGCCATTGTCTCCACGGGGAAGGTCAGCAAGGTCTTCGTACGCTCCTTATTGAACCATTTCATAAAGCGCTTCTGCAGCCAGGAAAGACCATCCCAATCGGGCTTCGAGCCGTCGGGGAAGTAGAAGTCGCCGAAGATCGACTCAAAGTAATAGCGGTCATAGTAAGCGATATTCCAGAACACGGCCTGATAGTTACGGGCACCCGTGGGCTGGTTCAATGTGTAGACTATCTGCTCAAAATAGTCAGTGATGACCTTGTCGATAGAGCGCTTCTTCAGACTGAGGTCAGCCTGATCGTCTGGACGCTTCCAATAGTCCAAGCCATACTCCTTGCCGATGAAGTAGTTCATGTACATCAGGAACTCGGGTGTTGCGCAGGCGCCACTAAGCATCGAGCTGACCATGAACACCATGTTGACGAATCCGCCAGCAAACGACTTCAGGTTGGTGGGGGCTGTAGAGTTACCGCCAATGCTGGTCGTACCACCGATAAGCCAGGGGTACATCGTGATCGAGGCACAATAGTTCGCCAGTGAAGTCTCATCATTTTTATAAATGAAGTGGTGAGTCAGCTTGTCAATATATTCGTCGGCCAATTCTTTGCCGTACATCTTTTTAATACGGTCGGTAAGCAGACGGCGGTTCAAACGGATAAAGTTTGATTTAGGCAACTCACCAATCAGCGTCGCGATATTTTTGTGCTCTACATTGGCATTAGCGTCGTACTTTGAACCAGTAGCAGCATTCACCGACTCGGTGTATTCTGACAAAAACATCATCTTCTCGAGGGTGTCGCGGTCCTCGGTGTGTGTCTGACGGTAAAGGATGAACGACTTGGCCACATGGTAGAAGCCTTCGCGCATCAGCGCTTCCTCCACTTGGTTCTGGATGTTTTCCACAGTGATGTCGTCGTGGATATCCAGATGGCTGATGATCTTCGAAATGGTTCCGAGATCGGCTGGTTCGTTTACACTGTCGAATGCCTTGACGATGGCATTCATGATCTTGTCTAAAGAGAACTGGGCTTGCGACCCATCGCGTTTCGTGATTGTAAAGTTTTTAATCTCCATCATATTGTTTGTTAATATTTTAATCTGCTTTCTCTAGTGGGAGTTTTCCGTTTTGGGAAACTTTTTCCGCTCGGTCCGAAAAAAAGTTGTCCGTTTTGGAAAATCCGAACCGAGCGCAAAGATACAAAATTTCCTCAAAATACCAACATTTCAAATCTAAAAAAAGTTTAAAATATATCATTTCTTGTTTTGGGGGTTAAAAGAGTCGCGCGTATGTGAGCTTTAAATTATATGTGCGTGCGAAGAAGGCCTGCCAACGCATGTCCATTTCCGTATCTTCTCGAGCATCTCGTGCTGACAGTGTTCCGCCTATGCACAAAGGTCTCTTCGGCGAAACCAGGATTATGAAAAAAAGATAAGCCAAATTAATTCAAAAAAGCTGGCACCCAATTGGGTGCCAGCTCCTTTTTATAAAGAATTTATTTACGGATTATTCCTCTGCAGGAACTTCTTCATCTTCGATAGTTACTGTGTCATCATTTGAAATCCACCATTCAGGAATACCCTGGCGCTCGTTCATCCAACTCCAAGATTCAGTGGCATCAACAGCAACAATCATAGGAATGGCACCCTTCTTCGGGAACGGAATAGTGTAGATGATGTGGTCATTGTCAACGGAGGTGTCTACGTTTTTCACCACCTCAACACTGATGTTGTTCAGTTCAGGATCCCAATCGGAATTGGTAATGGTGAATTTGGCAAGTACCTTATCATAGTCGAAACCACTTTGTGTGTTGTACATCGTACCAATGTTGAATGATGCCAGGTTGGTATCGAAAGGCACGCCCGTGCTCTTGGTCCAACTTGTACTACCAATGGTAACCGTGAAGTCGAGTGTACCACCCATGGCGCGGATGATAGCTTCCTGTGGGCCGTAATCTGTGCGAACCTGCTCATTGCTGATTTCAATGTCACCAGCAAGCTTACGCTTCCATACCTGAGTGATGTTCTGATAAACATCAACTACGATGTCGTTGAAGTCAAAGTCATCGGCACCACCCAGATCCTCAATCATATAACGCTTGCTGACGTTACAGGGCACAGTATACTCTTCTTCTGTCACGGGGATTTCACCGGGTACATCAGGATTACCTACTACAACCAGTACAACATCGTTGTAGTCCTTGTCGGCTTTGGGATCTGTGCTATCTAATTTGATGTCCTCAATACCAATACACTTAATGACGGCATTTCTCTTCAGACTGAAGCCTGGATTAATCAGCATATTTGCTGGCGTGTTGATATAAATGGCCTGACCGTTGAAGGTACCTACTGATGGCTTGCTAGTATTTCCAAATTTCACATTGTCAAGATAGACATCGATAGGCGTACCAATAGGAGCATGGACGTGGATACCTTTCATCACTACGTTATTATTGATACCATTATAATATGGTTTAGAATAGTCCGTCCAGGTCTTGGAATAGAGCTTAACAGGAGCCTGATCACCCACCTTAACCTCCAGATCATGTGTCCATTGACCCTGAGCTGTAACGGGGAAGATATAGAAATCGCTAGTAGGAGCTGACAATACCACAGGCGCTCCCTGATGCTTTTCGCCATCCTTAAGAAGGTTCTTGAGAGTATTGTAAAGGCTATTAGAATACATGAAAGGTGAATTATACGATCTACTGAAATTCAGACCATCTACCAGGTTGGTTTGAATCTGAGTGGCTCCCTGTGAGGAGTTGTCTACGGCACGTGTGACCGCGCCCAGTTTTGCACCCGTTGTGAAGTCCCAAGACTGGTTAGGATCAACCTCACCATACTTCTTAACAAAGTTTTCTGCGTAAGTTAATTTCAACTGCTCAACTTCAGCTTGTGCATCAGCTTTCTTCTGAGCGTCAACAGCGCTCTGATCGAATACATCAGAGTTCTTAGCGCAAGAAGCCATCAAGGCAACTGCACCCATAGCAAATAATGCTTTTGTAAATAAATTCTTTTTCATTTTTAAAAGATTTTTAAATGTAAGTATATTGTTATTATTTGGCTCTTTTATGCGGCTTAATAGACTTTTCTGTCATTTTCCGCTACAAAGGTACAAAAAACACAAACAAAGCAATGGATTTCTTCAATTATTTAACTAGATTTAACATATTGATTACATGCGAACCTTATTTTATATGTGCGCGCGAAGAAGCCGGCCAAAGGACAGAAAGATACAAACGTTAAAATATTATAAATAATTGGCGGTAGTTTTTGTTTTTATATACAAAATGTTTATCTTTGTCACCGGAAAATGGAAGAAATGGATAAAACTGGTCCTAAACAATCAGAAAAGTCCAAAATCTATCAACCAAAGAATTTAAAAATTTTTTCAACTTATTAATTTACACGTATATGAAAAGAAATCTATTAATGGGAATTGCATTGCTGTCTATGGGCTTTGCATTCGTAAGTTGCTCGAAAACTGATGTTTTCGAAGAGAATCAGGCTAATTTTGTGGCCGATCAGATGAATGAGTATCGCGTGAACTTCGAGGCGAAGTATGGAAAGGTTGATCCAAATCAGTCTTGGGATTTTACCGGTTACTCTAGTTTAACCCGTGCTGGGGAGACCATGACAGTAAGCGATATTAGCGATCCGGAATCATTCCAGACATATCTGCATTCTGATAAAGACGGCTTGAAAAGTAATACAAAAGGTATTAAGAGCGTTGCAGAAAAAGACTGGAATCCCTACGTATCAGTCAATATGTATCCAGCTTTCTGCTCTGATGAAAGTAAGAAAAATGATTATTTTAGAATTGTTGTAAAATATAATAATCAGCAGACAAACGTTTCTACCCTCAAAATTAAAAATCAATCTTGGTGGAATAGTCAAGCCACTGCTCCCAGTCAGAGTGGTAAAGGTGTCAACACCATGAATTTGCAGGGTGCAAACAATGTTTCTTGGGCAATTCAACATTTAAGTAAACAGGGGGTAGTAAAAAAGACCGTTACTATTAATAAATTTAAGGAAGTGGTTGTAAATGGCAATACTTACTGGTGCTTCGACTTCGACAATAACACTGAACCTTATTACGAATTAATCTATTTGGTGACTCCTGCACCCTATCCTATCACAAAGCGCTACTTCGTGGAAGACCTCGGATCAAAGGATGACTTCGACTTCAATGATATCGTGTTTGATGTTTCTCAGGATGCGGCAGGCAAACAGAAGTGTATCATTCGCGCAATGGGTGGTACCCTCGATTTCACCCTGAACATTGGCCAGACCTCATGGACAAAGAGCGAGGATGGCGTTGCCAAAGGTTATGCCGTTGAGACAATGTATAACACAAAAGCGACTCCAGAGTGGGACAAGAATCTTGCTGAGTTTAATGTTACAGGATGGAATCCCGAGAATAACAATATTTCGGTATCTGTAAAGAGTAATGTCAGCAGTGACGTCATTATCAAGATACCATTCCCCAAGACGGGTGAAGTGCCTATGATTGTCGCTGTTAAGGAATTCGTGAATTGGCAGCTCGAGCGTGATCCGCTTCCCCAAAATTGGTGGTTTATTCCTGAATATCCTAATTTGAATGACGATGCAGTACTTGCAGCTCAACCTGATTGAGAAGAATAGGTTTTTGCGCCAAAGGAAAAGCCCTCTCGCTTCACAGCGTGAGGGCTTTTTTATATAACAAAGGGACTTTTGCTTTAACGGAAGTCTCTTTTTTATAGATCCAGAAATTTGCCGAAGAAGCCCTGAAAAGTAATTTTTTCTTCCTTTTCCGACAAAAATTCCTCAACTATTTTGTATTTTTGTCTTAACACCCGTTAAGAAAAAACTTTGCCACGAACATATTTCTAGTTAAGAGAAAATCTTTTTATCGTTAAGTGTTTTTGGAATTTTCGTTAAGAGATTTTAATTTTCTAGTTAAGTGTTTTTTTTCGCGTTGTTAAAAGTTTTTTTTCTGTCGGTTCACTCTTTTTTCTTGCGAAGTTAAGTGTTTTTTTCGGCGGTG
>JAEEGH010024689.1_pt1 | contig 12113 bp, 9 predicted proteins | sample 9134181 | NCBI WGS metagenome assembly JAEEGH01 (sample SAMN16246544, study PRJNA631951) | gut metagenome | biome: gut microbiome; feature: rumen; material: DP-attached | host: Bos | place: Iran: Karaj | collected 2018-10
GTCAAATTATGTAACGATGATATATTATACTGCAAATATGAATATACTGAAAATATACTTACTCAAGGAAGATGATCATGACAAAAGAACAAAACACAGATGTCAAAACAGCTTTTGAATTGCTGGCTATAACGTTAGACGAAGAGCAAGAGCGAATTTTCAAAGCCGGTGCGAAAGCAATGGAGCAAAAGAATGTGGATATTGCTCAAGCAGTCATTGACTTTGCCAAAAAGCTTCAGAATTTTCAGAGTGATGTCAATGAATTGAAAAAACGATGGGATGAATTGCAGGAGGCAAATGACATAGCACCACAGGATGTGCAAGACATTGTTATCGGTGATGGGCGTCTGTTTTCATCATCACGAAAACGGAAGACAGGTTATACCCGTCATGTTGAACAAGTTGGTCCACGAACTAATTTCAGAGTCGAATTTGCAGGTGAGACTGTCATTGAAGATCGTTTGGCTAAGAGAGTGTTTGCTCGCGCAATAGAAAAAATCGGAGCAGAACGTGTTTCAGGTCTTAATTTACAACTTTGGGGCGAACCTCTTTTATCTCAAAATCAATCAGTATTTGTTAAGCAACCTTCACAAATTGAAAAGATAAAGGGTGGATGGATTGTTAAAACGCATTCTTCAACAGAACAGAAAATTAGTATACTTAATAAGATTGCGAAAGCACTTGATATAAACTTGAAATGTGAAGTTGTGAATCACTGACAAGCAATCAAACTTTAGTTAGTTACAAAGCTTAAGGTGATTTTGCCACTCCCTGACAGGCGCCATATTTGGTTTGCTTTTCACGGGCTGCGCTCCCTGCGGTCACTGACCCGTGGTTACGAATGGTCACGCCCTGCGGGCGGTGTCGCTTCGCGACGGAATCTTTTTCCCTTAGGAGAATTGACCAGATCCAGCTGTTTTCCTTAGGAAAATTGACCATAATTAACACTTTTTCCTTAGGAAAATTGACCAGAATGAACACTTTTTCCTTAGGAAAATTGACCAAAACTAACACTTTTTCCTTAGGGAAATTAACCAGAATACACACTTTTTCCTTAGGAAAATTGATCTTGAATATTTGCAACCCATTGCTATTCATATATATTATGTAAAAGAATTAATTTTTCATCAGAAGAGGAATGACAATGGAACGGTCAATGATGCAAAAACTGCTGGAATGGAAAAATTCCAAACCACGCAAACCGCTTCTCCTACGCGGGGCCAGACAAGTCGGTAAGACATGGTTGCTGAAAGAGTTTGGGAAGCGGCATTTCAGCAAATGCGCGTATATCCGCTTCGACAAAGCAAGAGCCTTGCAGGACATCTTCAACAGGGAATATGACATTCAAAGACTATTGACGGCCATCCAGTTGGAAGTCGGCTTCAAACCAACTCCGGAAGACACGTTGATCATCTTTGATGAAATACAGGAATCGGCAGGCGCGTTGACCTCTTTGAAATATTTCTATGAAGAAGCGCCTGAATATACCATAGCCGCAGCAGGCTCCCAACTAGGCATTTCCGACAAACAAGGAACAGGCTTTCCCGTGGGCAAAGTCAATACGCTTTACTTGCATCCCATGTCATTCATGGAATTTCTTGAAGCCATTGGACAAAAAGGACATGCAGATCTGCTCCGCCAGGGCGACTGGGCTATGTCCAGTTCTTACCATGAACTTTACACAGATTGGTTACGACACTATCTCTTCATTGGCGGCATGCCGGAAATCGTAGAAGACTATTCGCTCAATGGCGACTTCCAACGCGTTCGCCGTTTACAGAACAATCTATTGCAGAACTATCAGGACGATTTCGGGAAGCATGCACCACCTGAAGATGTGCGCAGAATCGAGTTGATATGGGATTCCCTTCCCAGCCAGCTTTCCAAGGAAAACAAAAAGTTCATGTCCAGTAACTTGCCAGAACACATCAAAAAAGACGACTTGTTGTCGGCCATGCAATGGCTTTTGGGAGCCGCTTTGATTCGCCATACGAAAAAAATCAGCAAACCAGACCTTCCTCTCAGCGGTTATGCGGACGGCGGTTTCAAAGTCTTCATGCTTGATGTCGGATTGCTGACGGCCAAATCAAATCTTGACGCAAAAGTCATTTTGGAGGGAAGCCGCATATTTGAGGAGTTTAAAGGCGCTTTAGCGGAACAATTTGTCCAGCAGGAACTGACGGCATATTTCGATGCACAGACATATTACTGGTCATCGGAAAAATCCCATAATGAGATTGATTTTCTGGTTGACATGACAAATGCCGTGATTCCAATTGAAACCAAAGCGGCCTATAACCTCAAGGCCAAAAGTTTGAAGGCATACTGTGAGAAATTCCGTCCACCAGTCGCCATAAGGACTTCTCTCGCAAAATACTATTGCCAAGCCATTCAACTTCCCGCTATTGACAACAACGGCAAGTCTGCTTCCTATTCCTTAGTGGACATTCCGCTTTACGCGCTTTGTCAACTTGCGCAGGAAATGCAACAGTTTTGACAACGCTTCTCCATAAGATAAGGGGCTGTTGTAAAAACTCTTGTTTTGTTTATGCCTTGATGGAAAATCAAAAGTAAATAGCCTGAAAGGCGTCATCTATGGTAACCCCGCTCTTCAGAGCGGGGGTGAAACAGGCATAATCAGAAATCCCGTCTGGAGGACGGAACTTTAAGAACCGCCGCCGTCCATTGTTGTCACGTCTTCCAGACGAGGTCCGTCCTTCAGACGGACGGACTTTTGCAGCCACTTCCCCCCGCCCTGAAGGGCGGGGTTACCTCAAATGTCGCCCTTCAGGCGGTGGCGGCTTGCTCCCGACAGAAGTCAGTTGATTACCTCAAATGTCGCCTTTCAGGCGAGAGACGTCTTTCAGACGTTGAATACAACACAAAAAAGGGCTGTTGCTTGCCTTTTGAGGTTTTGCAACAGCCCTTTTCTTTCAAGATGATACGAGAGATGGGACTCGAACCCACACTCCTCTCGGAATTGGAACCTAAATCCAACGCGTCTGCCAGTTCCGCCACTCTCGCATAATGATTTATTTAAAAAAATGTGGTAGCAAGGCCGTCTCGGCCTTGTCAAAGGCGGGACGACCTCGTTACCTCCGGTATTTTGCCAAGGGCGGGACACCCTCGTTACCTCCTATTAATTTATCCCAAAAAGCCGTTTTTTCCAGTTGGCTTAATGGATGAAGTTCGTCGGCGTCAGCGGCTCGACTTCGGGCAGGGGGATGACGCCTTTCGCGTGGTCGATGCATTTCAGCAGCCAGGCCATGTTGTTGGCGAGGGTGCGCATCGTCTGAAGGCCTTCTTTGTCCTGACGGACATCGTCGGGCGTCATGCCGTGGACGCTGTTCCAGTATTGGGAGGTCACAATCGGCATGTTCGTCTTCATAAAATACTTCAGCAGACGGTCGTAGGTGGCGCTGGCGCCGCCGCGGCGGGCGGAGACGACGGCCGCCGCAGGCTTGTTGTACAAGTATTCCGAACCACCGAAGAAGATGCGATCGAGCAACGACGTGATCTGGCCATTCGGGCCCGCGTAATAGACAGGGGAGCCGACGATGATGCCGTCGGCTTCGCGCATTAGTTTCGCGCATTCATTGACGACGTCTTTGTCGCCATGGACGCAGAAACCGTTGTTTTTGTAGCATCCACAGCATGCAAGGCAGCCACCGATCGGCTTTTTGCCGATATGGAAGATGGTCGTCTCGATGCCGTTTTTGTTGAGCTGCGTGGCGACTTCGGAGAGCGCCGTGAAGGTGCAGCCGTGCTCGTTGGGACTTCCGTTGATCAGTAAAACCTTCATGGTGGTTGCCTTGTTGTTATTGATGAATTATTTCGCGATCAAGACGGACGGATCATAGTCTTCGGGAGCTTCGTAGCCGAGGAGGTTCATGACCGTCGCGGCGATGGAGCTAATGCCGAGGCCGTCGCGAAGCGTCGTCTGATATTCGCCTTGGCCGGCGGGATCATAGACGATGCATGGGACGGGATTCAGCGAATGGGCTGTCTTGACCTTCGGAACGCCGTTTTCCATGGAGACGGAACCGTCCTTTTTGTGCTCGTACATGTCGTCTGCGTTGCCGTGGTCGGCCGTGATGACCATGACGCCGCCGACGGCGTCAACGGCCTTCTTGATACGGCCAATGCACAAATCAACGCATTCGACGCCGATCTGGGCAGCCTGATAGACGCCTGTATGACCGACCATGTCGCCGTTGGGGAAGTTGCAACGGATGAAATCGTATTTGCCGCTTTCGATGCCTTTCAGAATGACGTCCGTGATTTCGGCGCCTTTCATCCATGGACGCTGTTCGAAGGGGACGACATCCGACGGAACTTCCACGTAGTCTTCCAACTTCTCATCGATCTTGCCGGAGCGGTTGCCGTTGTAGAAGTATGTGACATGACCGTACTTCTGCGTTTCGGACACGGCCAGCGTGCGGACGCCCATCGCGCAGAGATATTCGCCTTGAACGCGGTCGATGGACGGCGGGCTGGTGAGGAAGCGTTTCGGAACATGGAGGTCGCCATCGTATTCCATCATACCGGCATAGACGACGTTCGGGATGCGTTTGCGGTCGAATTTGTCGAATTCAGCCCCGCCTTCGAAAGCGGCGGTGATTTCGAGAGCGCGGTCGCCGCGGAAGTTGAAATAGACGACACTGTCGCCATCTTCAATCGTTCCGACGGGCTTGCCGTTTTCAGCGATGACGAAGGCTCCAAGATCCTGGTCGATAGCGCCAGTTTCTTTGCGGTATGTTTCGATGGCTTCGTGGGCGGAAGCGAACTGACGGCCTTCGCCGAGCACGTGAGTCTGCCAGCCGCGTTCGACCATGGCCCAGTTGGCGCCATAGCGGTCCATCGTGATGTACATGCGGCCGCCGCCGGATGCGATGCGGGCGTCACAGCCTTGCAGGCCTTTCATAAAATCTTCGAATGGATCGACATAGGTGAGGGCGGAGGTTTCGCCGACATCACGACCGTCCAACAGGATGTGGACACGGATCTTCTTGACGCCTTCCTTCGCGGCTTCGACCATCATGGCCTTCAGGTGGTCGATATGGGAATGGACGTTGCCGTCGGAGAACAGACCGATGAAATGGAGCGTGGAATTCTTGTCGATGACGTTGCCGGCGATTTCCTTCCAAGCCTTGCCTTCGAACATCTTACCGGTCTCGATGTTGTTGCTGACGAGCTTGGCGCCTTGCGCGAAAACGCGGCCGGAACCGATGGCGTTGTGGCCAACTTCGGAGTTGCCCATGTCTGCATCGCTGGGCAGACCGACGGCGAGGCCGTGGGCCTTCAGCTTCGTGTTCGGGCAGTTTTTGAACATCCAGTCTAGATTGGGCTTGTAGGCGGTAGCGACGGCATCGCCGTCCGCGTATTTTCCGAAACCGACGCCATCCATGATGACGAGAACGACGGGGCCTTTCCTGCCTTTGAACCAGGCGGCTTTTTTCAGTTTGTCAACCATTTTCTAAGATACTCCTTTTAGACAAGCGGGCGTGACAACGCCCTGATTTAAAGATTTGTTTCTCCTATAAAATAATTGTATAAGGTAAAAAAGTCAACAGAAAGGCCTTTTTTCTTGATGTTGACGTGCTATATTCCATGTTGTGTGATTTTGTTTTCAATCAATTCAACCATACAAAGGAGTACAACATGAAGAAGATGATGGTTTGGATGGCGGCGATTTTGGTTGCCGCATGGGCGATGGCCGATGTGAAGCTCGACCCTGTGTTTACATCGAACATGATGTTGCAGCAGGGCGCGCCGATTGCGTTTTTCGGTACGGCTCCCGCTGAAAAAGACGTGACGGCGACGTTCGCAGGCGAGACGAAAACGGTCAAATCAGACGCACAGGGCAAATGGCGCGCTGAATTCGCGCCGAAGAAGGCTGGAAAAGAGACGTTTGCGTTCTTCGCGAAGGAAGGCGATAATACCATCCAGTTGGTCAACATTATCATCGGTGACGTGTGGGTTTGCGCAGGGCAGTCCAACATGGAAATGCCTGTCGGAAAGACGTTCCGCCGCGGTTGGTCCGCGCAGAACTGCGAAGCAGAAGTGGCGGCGGCGAACTATCCGGAAATCCGCTATGCGGATCAGGCGAGACGCATTTCGATGAACGTTCTGCAGAAGAATGCGACGTATCAGTTCGGCAGCGGCTGGGTCGTCTGCTCCCCAAAAGTGGCGGATCGTTTCAGTGCGACGGCGTATTTCTTTGCGCGTCAATTACATAAGGATTTGGATATTCCGATCGGCCTGATCAACACGACATGGAGCGGTACTCGCATCGAGCCGTGGATCTCCAAGGAAGGCTATGAGGCCGCGAAGCTGGAAGGCGATCTTGCGCAGATTGCGAAGAACGCCGAAATCGACGAAGCGAAAATGAAGGAACTTTCCGCCAAATCAGTCGAACAGTATAATAAGGCTGTGGCGGAATGGGAGGCGAAAGTCGCCGCCGCTCCGGAAGCCGAAAAAGAGAAGCTTCAGAAACAGAAACCGCGCCGTGCAGTGCCTGTCCATGAAAATCCGCAGGTCCATTGCAATCTGTATAACGGCATGGTCGATGCGTGGACGACGCTGCCCATCAAAGGCGTCATTTGGTATCAAGGCTGCTCCAACGCCGGAAATCCGCACTACTATCCGCTCCATAAGGCTCTGATCGCCGATTGGCGTGCGAAATGGCACAATCCGACGATGCCCTTCCTGATCGTGCAGTTGGCGAGCTTCGGTGGTCCAGAAGACTGGCAGAACGCGCCTTGCGAAGACGCGGCGTATGCGTTGACGCGCGACATTCAGGCGAAAGTCGCCTCTGAAGATCCGAACGTCGGTCTGGCCTGCGCGATTGACATTGGCGAACATCGTAACATCCATCCCGCGAACAAGCAGGAAGTCGGCCGCCGTCTTGCGTTGGAAGCGGAACGTATCGCATACGGAAAGAACATCCTCAGCCGCGGCCCGATGCTGGACAAGACGGCTGTCGAAGGCAACACCATCCGTGTGTTCTACAAGAATGCTCCCAACGGTTTGAAGACGACCGATGGCCAGCCGCCGCGTTGCTTCGCCATCGCTGGAGCAGACAAGAAATTTGTCTGGGCGGATGCGAAGATCGACGGCATGACGGTTGTTGTGAGCTCTCCCAATGTTGCCAATCCTGTGTATGTCCGTTATGCCTATGCTGCGTATCGCGGCGACTGCAATCTGCAGAATGCGGAAGGCCTCGGCGCCTATCCGTTCCGCTCTGATGCGTTTGATTATGCGAATGTGAAGTAAGCCTATTCTATTGGGATATCTGGGATATCTGGGATATCTGGGATTTTGTGAATTTGCTTTTTCTGTCTCCTTTTGTCTATAAAAAGAGCTGAAACATGGAACTAACCAGACGAGATTTTCTACGTGGAAGTGCATTGGCGTTGGGCGCGGCGGCCGTGCCGTCGGCATTGGCGGCGGCGAACGATCCGTCGATCTGCCGTATTGGGCTGATCGGTATGGGCGTGCAGTGCGTCAAAGGGCATCTGAATGGATTGTTACATCGCCGCGACGTACGTGTCGTGGCGATGTGCGATCCGGAGAGCATTCGTCTGAACAAGGCGAAAGAGATTGCGGACAACTACTACAAGCAGCATCCCGAAAAGAGCCCCGGACCGGCGGCGACGTTTGAAGATTTTCGCGACTTGCTTGCATGCCCTGATATCGATGCCGTGTTGATTGCGACGCAGACTCATTGGCATCCGACGATGAGTGTTTTGGCCGCCCGTGCGGGAAAGCATATCTACTGCGAGAAGCCGATGACGCTGTCGATTGAAGAAGGCCATGCGATCATCGAAGCCGTCCGTTCGAACAACGTTGTCTTCCAGTTGGGCAGCCAGCAGCGTTCAGACGACCGTTTCCGTCTGGCTTGCGAACTTGTGCGTAACGGTCGTATTGGCAAGGTGAAAGAGATTTTCATCAACAACGTGGCGGGACCGTCGCGGGAATGTGATCTGCCGGCGGAACCGACACCGCCGACGCTCAATTGGGACTTGTGGCTCGGGCCTGCGCCGTGGCGGCCTTATAATAAAGTATTGTGTCCGCTGAATAATTGGGCAAGCTTCCCGCAATGGCGGCAGTATCGCGACTACGATGGCGGTGGCATGACGAACTGGGGAGCGCATCATTTCGATATCGCGCAGTGGGCGCTCGGCATGGACGAATCCGGCCCGATCATGATTGTCCCGCCGAAAGAATCGAAATACAAACGACTGACGTATGTCTATGCAAATGGTGCATGCGTCATCCACGGTGGCGCAAAGCCTGCGCAGGCGGGCTTGGAAATCATCGGTGAAAAAGGTCGCATCTGCGTGAATCGTGGCTACTTATATACGGAGCCGGAGGAACTGATGCGGACGAAGTGGGGCGCATACGACATCCGCCTCTACGAAAGCCGCAACCATCACGATAATTTCTTCGACTGCATCCGCAAGCATAAGGACTGCATCTGCACGCCTGAAATCGGCCATCACAGCTCGATTGTTTGTCATACGGGCATCATCTGCTACCGTCTCGACCGCACATTGCGGTGGGATCCTGTCCATGAAGGCTTCCTGAATGACCACGAAGCGAATCAACTGATGTGCAAGCCACACAGATACCCGTGGGGAGTTTAATGATTAATGGTTTTCTAGAATTATAGGCTATTCATTAGCTGGCGGCTCTGCTGGAGCCGCCGCCGCTGGTTGCTCAGAAGGCTCAGTTTGCTCAGAAGGCTCTGCTGGAGGTTCTTCCACAACAGTGGCTTTTCTCTCGTTGATTCTTTTTTGAAGCATGGTATTGATTCTTTCGGGGCTTAGCTCCCCTTTGACTTGCCATTGGCGGATGACAGCGATAACATCTTCCGGCGGAAGGCTTTCCTCCGCAAGTGTCTGCCCGATAGCACGGAAGCTTCCGACAACGAAGCGTTCGGCATAACCTCTTCCGACGCCGTAGAGGATGCCCATCAGCGCCATCGTGAAAAACAACAGGAAGATGACCGTTGCGAGACTTTTAGTCAATAGGGAGGCGGGAACATGCCAGACGATAATGAACGGCACAATCGCCACGAGCAAAACGACGAATTCCAAGAATAATCCACTCATGGTTGTTCTCCTCCTTCAGTCGCTGGAACTGCTTCCGCTGGCGATTGTTCGGACTTTTTCTCTGCATCTTGCGGCGTCGCCTGTTCATTGTTCTGAATCTCCGCAAAGGCGGTGTCCAGATAGTCGAAGGAGTCGGTGATATGCCGTGAAATCGGCGTGTCCATGAGGACTTTGCCTGCTTCTTTGGCATGGCCGTCTTCGATTAAACGGCAGGTCTGTTCCAGAAGTTGCGCCGTGCGGTTTTGCCGCGCTTTCAGCGTTTCATTCTCCTGATAGATCATGTAGATGATGAATATCACCTGCACGATGATGATTGAGATGAGAAAAGAATGAAATTTCATAGTTAATTAATAATTTACAATTAATAAATTACAATTTACGAATTTATAATTGTTAATTGTTAATTGTTAATTTTCTTAAAGTCAACGATGACACCGTAGAGCGACGGGATGACGAAGAGGACGAGCAGGGTGGAGGTCGCAAGACCGCAAACTAACGACAGCGCGAGCGGAATCAGCATCTGAGCCTGGAGGCTCTTTTCAGTCAATAACGGGATGAGGCCGGCGATGGTCGTCACGCTCGTCAGCATGATGGAGCGGAAGCGGTCGGCGGCGGCTTTCGGCGCCGCCTCGAAAGCGTTGCCGCCTTCTTCCTCACGCATTCGGATGAATTCCATCATGAGGATGGAATCGTTGACGACGATACCCGCCAGCGAGATGACACCGATGAGGCTCTGCATGTTGAAATCCATGCCGATGACCAAATGGCCCCAAATGACACCGATCATCGACAGCGGAATGGCGAACATCACGACGAGCGGAATGAACCAACTCTTGAACTGCAACGACAGGATGATATACACGCCCAAAATACCGATGATAAACGCCTTCAGCATGGAGGAACCAGTCTCGGCGGAAGCCTGCCGCTGACCACCGAATCCAGTCGTAAGTCCTTTGTATTTCTGTTTTAATTCAGGCAGAAACTCCCTTGTGAGAGCCTGTGTGATCTCCTGCGCATTGGCGAGGGCGCTGTTGACATCCGCTGAAACCGTGACCGTCCGTTCGCGGTCGTAACGGTTGATGGCGGAGAGGCCGCGCTTTGATTCGATATCGACGACGGATGTCAGCGGCAGGACGGTGCCGTTGGAGGAGACTAATTTAAAATTGTCGAAAAAGTCCTGATTCAACATATAATCCGATGTGAGCTTGACCTTGAATTGGACGGAATCATGGCCGATTTGGATTTCGTCGGCTTTGTCACCCTGATAGGCCGCGCGGAGCTGCGATGCGACATCCGTTGCGGTCAAGCCGAGCTTATGCGCGCCTTCCTTCAGGCTCATGACGTATTCCGGCTTGCCCGGCGTGAGATTGTCGGAAATATCCATAACGCCTTGGTAGTTAGCAAGTTTCTCACGCAGTTCTGCGGAGGCCGCTTTCAAGTCGTCGAGATTTTCGCCTTGCAGACGAATTTCGATGGCCTTGCCGCCTGGACCTGCGGACATGTCGGTGAATTTGATTTCCGTTGCGCCGTAGATTTCGGGCGTGGCGTCACGCCAGACGTTGACGACATCCGCGATGGTCGATTTGCGTTGGTCGCCGGAGAGCAAGTCCAGATAGACCGTGAACAGATGCGGGCCGGAATCATGGACATCTGAATTGTTGGAGAAGTTGACAGAGATGGATTTCACCAAATCCTTTCCTTCCGGCTGGTATTGGTTGAGCTTTTCATTGACGGCTTCCGCGGATTTCATGATGATGGCCGCGATGCGTTCAGATTCCGCAAGCGGCGTTCCAGGAGGAAGTTGCACACGGCAGACGACCGTATCGCCGTCGGCCGCCGGAAACGCCCTGAACTTCAGATAACCGGCGGGGAACATGGCGACGGAGAAGATGAAAAGGCCCAATGTCAATGCGAAAACGATGTAGCGATGCCTGACGGCCACGCCTGTGATTTTCGCGACGACGTTATTGCGAACGAAATCGATGCCGTCGTCGATCCGTTTGCGGAAGCGGTTCGGCGTCGGGAAGCCATTATGGAATGTATGGGCCAAGTGGTTGGGCAGGATGAAGAAAGCTTCGAGAAGACTGACGCTCAGGACGATGATGAGCACGGTCGGAACTTGCAGGAGGATTTTGCCGATGCCGCCTTTCAGGAACATCAACGGCGCAAAAACGCAAATCGTTGTGGCGAAACTGGAAATGACACCGGAGGCCACTTCCTTCGTGCCTTCGACGGCCGCTTTGAAGGCTGATTCGCCGCGTTGCAGGTGGGTGGCGATATTGTCGGAAATGACGATGGCGTCGTCCATGAGCAGACCGATGGCGATGAGCAGGGCGAAGGTCGAGATCATGTTCAGGGAGATGCCCATGGCGTGCATGATGAAGAGGGCGCCGAGGAACGACGTCGGCAGACCCATGGTCACCCAGAAGGAAAGCTTCAGGTTGAGGAACAGCCAGAGAGCGGCGAACACGAGAATGACGCCTTCCAAAGCGTTGACGGCCACCATGTTGATTCGCGAACGGATTTCGGCGGCCATGTCGCGGGAGATGGCGAAATGCAGACCGTCTGGAGCGGAGGCTTTCTCTTGTTCGAGAATCGCCATGACTTTATCATAAATGGTAAGAGAGTCGGCGGTCTTCGCCTTTGCGACGGAGACGACGGCGGATGGATTGCCGTTGAAGATGGATTTGGCGTCTTCTGAATCGAAACGCTCCGTGACAGTCGCGATGTCTTTCAGCCGTAGTTCGGAACCGGATTCGGAGGAAATGACGATGATGTTTCCGAAATCTTCAGCCGTCTTGCGGCGGTCGTTGAACCGCAGTTTGATGTTCTGCTTGGAGGTTTCCAACGTGCCAGACGGCAAGTCTTGATTCTGCGTGCGGAGGATGGAGGCGACTTTTGCGACGGAGAGGCCATGGGCTTCGATGATATCCGGATGGAGTTCGATGCGGACTTCCAGATTGCCAAAGCCGGAAATTGTTACAAGAGAACCTCTTG
>JAEEGH010024692.1_pt1 | contig 12112 bp, 1 predicted proteins | sample 9134181 | NCBI WGS metagenome assembly JAEEGH01 (sample SAMN16246544, study PRJNA631951) | gut metagenome | biome: gut microbiome; feature: rumen; material: DP-attached | host: Bos | place: Iran: Karaj | collected 2018-10
GTCTGCAACCTCACGCTTAACCTTGGAAGCTATGACTACAATTGGGGCGGCAATTATCTGGAAGTGCATTTTGGGAACGGAATGAGCCACCTGTTTGGTGTATTGAATGGCGAGTCGACTTCCTCCTTCACACTTCCATTTGTCAACGGGAGTCATGTCGAATTGAACATGCAGATTGGAACATTCTCTGACCAATACCACTTCGAGGTGCGCTATGCCAATGGTAATTTGGCATGCACAAGTGATGCCATTATCGGTGAATCTTCCTACGAGTTCGACTTGGATTGCGATGAAATGCCTGCCAACTGGGCTTATCTTGGCGATGGAGACAATATATCTGATGTTTTTCTGCCCAGCTATTCGTATTATAAATATGGGTTGTCACAACAAATCTATACTGCTGAAGAGATTGGCTCGGCAGGCAACATCACCAGCATCGCCTTCTATAACCAAGGAGATAACAACACGAAGACCCGTACATACGACATCTATCTGAAGCCGACCAATAAATTTGAGTTTTTCAGCAATACCGATTGGATTAATGTATCGGCAGACGACAAGGTGTTCAGTGGTGAAGTGACCATGACTACTAACGAATGGACCTTCATCACCTTTGACAAACCGTTTGTCTACGATGGTACTTCCAACCTCGTTCTTGTCATGGATGACAACTCTGGTAATTATACGAGTGCTCCCCACATGGAATGCCGAGTTTATGGAACCAGTCTCGACCAAGCCATACGCGTTTACAGTGATGGCACTAACTACGACCCGTTTGCTCCCACGAACTACAGTGGAACCGTAATAAATATGAAGAACCAGGTCTACTTTGGTTTTGCAAATATCGACTGCTGGCCTCCTGTCAATCTGACCGCCACCGACATCACTACCAATTCGGCCACCCTCCACTGGGAGGGCTATCAGGACAACTACAACGTGCGCTACAGAGTTGCTCCTCCTTTCTATGAAGATTTCGAAGATGAGGAATCGTTCGCTTCCGACTGGACCTTCATAAGCATGAATACGGCAAATGACATCGGACCGAATGCTAATACTGCTGGGCTCAATTCCAATCCCAATGCTGTACACAGCGGCTCGTATAGCTTCAGATTCTCGTCCTACTATAGTGCAGAGGATTACAACCAATACCTTGTTTCTCCCATATTGGACGTGACGGGTGAACTGAAATTTTACTATAAACAGTCTAACGACGTTAACACTGAAACGTTCAAAGTGGGTTATTCAACCACCTCCAACGTCTTGGATGCTTTCTTCTGGACTGATCTTACGCTCACCTCATCGTGGCAGGAATATACGCTACAACTTCCCTCCAATGTGAAATACATCGCCTTCCATTACTATGGAAACTATGCCTGGTATGTCTATTTGGACGACATCACCATCGGTGGCAATGGTATTCCGATGGGCGATTGGGAAACTGTGAACAATGTTGCCGGCACCACGATTGAAATCTCAGGCCTCGATCCTTCAACCAATTACGTATGGCAGGTGCAGGGTAACAACGCTAACTGCAACGATAATGGTTCCACTCGGTGGAGTAAAAAGGCCACCTTCATCACCCAATGCGATGCTTTCACTGTTGATGCAGAGAACCCGTTCATTGAGGACTTCGAAGACGAAGCCTTTGTGCCCAACTGTTGGGAAACCTACTCAACGAACTCACGTCAATGGACAAGAAGCACAGCCAATGCCTATTCCGGTTCGGCTAGTGCTTACAGTGGCTATTATGGTGATGTCTATTTGGTGATGCCCGACCTCGAGCTTTCGGACAATGCTTCGGCGGCACAACTTTCCTTCTGGTCGTCTGATTCTTATCCTGATGACTTTGCACCGGGCAACAACACTGTCGTGCTGCTCGACGGCGGCATGGAGACCGTGCTTTGGTCGGCTGAAACGGTAAGTGAAGAGTGGGAGGAGACCACCATCGACCTCAGCGCCTATATAGGTCAGACCATCACCCTTGCCTTCAAGTATGCGGGCAACGACGGCAACGGCTGGCATGTTGACGATGTGGAGGTTTCGGTGACGCATGCTAGTACTATCACGCAGACGATAGAGTTGGTTGAGGGCTGGAACTGGGTGAGTTTGTATATTGAGAAAGAAGATCCCGTAGAGTTACTGGTGATGCTTGAGAGTGCACTTGGCGAGAATGGTTTGCAAATCGAGTCGCAGTATGATGGCCTTACGGAAAAAATCGGAGACGGTTACTGGTGGGGCGATTTGGATGAAGTTGGAGTAATGAACGAGAGCATGTATCTGATAGAGGTTGCTGCCGACTGCACGGTCGAACTTGAGGGAACTGCTGTCGATCCTGCCGATTATGAGATAACTCTCTATCCTGAATGGACCTGGATTGGTTTCCCATGCACCGAGGAAGTGGACATTGTGATTGCCCTTTCTGGTTTGGAGGCAGAGGAAGGAGACATGATTGAAGGCCCGGATGGAGTTGCCGAGTATCTGGGAGGCGGTTTCTGGTACGGAATTGAGACTTTGGTTCCTGGTCAGGGCTACATGTATTATTCCGCGAGCGGAGAACCGAAGACCTTGGTCTTCCAGACGGGAAGATCGAGTTCAAGAGCCAAAGCAGGTTACTTCAATGGCAAAACTTCCAAGATGTCAGTTGAACAAAAAGCCGATTCACGGGATTGAACGGTAAGGCTTGTTTGAATGAAAAAACGGCCGCTCTCGGAAGAGGGCGGCTTTTTTTATGAATTATAGTTATGTTGACTGTATTTCTTGGCCGAGATGCCTGCTCATGGTATTTCCGACCTTTTGTCATATTGTTTCGCCTTTTAGTGGAAGCCTTTACAAAACAAACCTAATACTTTTGCAAGATTTTTAATATCTCATCACATGAAAAAAGTATTTTTGACATTATTGATGGCCTTCGCCTATCTGTTGGCTTGGGCCGACAACAGCGTTATCGTCACCTACAATGGCAATACGGCAACGGTGACTGTTGACGACAATGTGGCGCAGTATCTGACCGTCACGCAAAGCGGAGCACATGTCTCCATAGTACAAAGCAGCAATGTGGCCGAGGAAATCACCTACACGCTTACCGGCACATCAAACGACGGTGAGTTTTACATGTCGGGTTCCTACAAGGCAACCATCGAACTGAATGGCCTCACTCTGACCAACACGACTCCCGTTTACAGTGGTGCTGCCGTACACATCCAAAACGGCAAACGAATCAATGTAAAAGTCATTACGGGCACTACCAACACCCTCACAGACGCAGCGAGTGGTTCGCAGAAAGGCTGTCTCTATGTGAAGGGCCACGCTGAGTTTAAGCAATATGGCACACTCAACGTTGTGGGTAACTTGAGTCATGGCATCAAAGCGGGTGAGTACATTTCCGTTAAAAATGCCACCATCAACGTTACGTCTGCCGTGGGCGACGGCATTTCATGCAACCAGTACTTCCTTATGGAGAGCGGTAGCATCAACATCAGTGGCACAGGTGACGACGGCATCCAGTGCGACCTCGATGGCGATACTTCGACGGGCATGACTGTCAACCATGAGGATGAAGACTCGGGTAATTTTTATGTCAGTGGCGGATCAATCACTATCAATAGCGATGCCATAGCTGCCAAAGGCATTAAATGTCAGGGCGATGCCTACATTTCCGGCACTGCCGTCATTAACGTCACCACCACGGGCAAAGGCGAGTGGGATGAGACCGACCTGGAGACCAATGCGGCATGTGGATTGAGTGCCGATGGCGACATCAATATCAGTGGAGGCACACTCAGCCTCATCGCTACCGGCTCAGGCGGCAAGGGCATGAAATGCGACAATGTGTTGAATATCAGTGGAGGCAATGTCACGGTATCCACCACTGGGGGATTGTATTACAACGACGGCAACGGTAATGAAAACACCAACTATACTTCCAATACCGATTGGGTCGATAATAAATACTATTCGGCAGCAAAAGGCATCAAAGTTGGCTTCAAGGACGAATCGGGCAATAACACCATCTGCTACGGCGGCATCAACATTAGTGGTGGCATCATCAATGTCACCACCAAAGGTCGCAACGCTGAAGGCATCGAGAGTAAGAATTATCTCAACGTCACAGGCGGCGAAACCACGATTGATGCTTACGACGATGGCATCAACGCGGCACAAGACCTGTACATCACAGATGGCTATCTCTATTCTCGATCCAGTAACAATGATGGTATTGATGCCAACGGTAATGTAGTCATTGAAGACGGCCTTATCTATGCCATCGGTGCCGCATCGCCCGAAGTGGCCATCGATGCCAACTCCGAGGAAAACAAGAAATTCCATTTCAACGGTGGTGTCCTCATTGCCGTCGGTGGACTGGAATCGGGCAGCACCCTTGCACAGACATGTTATCAAGCCTCATCGGTGAGCAGCAACACTTGGTACTCAATGACCTATGGAGGCAATGTCATCGCTTTCTTAACCCCAACCACCAGTAGCGGTGGTGGTAGTGGTTGGAACCCTGGTGGTGGAGGTCCTGGCGGCGGTGGCAATTCCTCCCGATTGGTGGTTTCAGCTCCGTCCACACCGACACTCAAGAGCGGGGTCACAGTCAGTAATGGAACACCTGTTTTTTATGGCCCTAAATGCTATCTTGATGCCACGGTCACTGGTGGCTCTAATGTCTCGCTCAGTCAATACTCTAGTGGTGGTGGAGGCTCTGGCTCCTATACCGTCACGGCAACTGCCAATCCCACGGAAGGTGGCATTGTAACTGGAGCAGGCAGCTATGCTGCCCATTCATTGTGCACCCTTACCGCCACGGCCAACGAGGGTTACACTTTTGTCAATTGGACGAGAAATGGAAGTGTGGCTTCGACCAATCCCACCTATAGTTTCTATGTTACCGAAAACACAACCTGTGTGGCGAACTTCGCTCAGGGTACCTATACTGTCACTGCCACGGCCAACCCGACTGAGGGCGGTAGCATCACTGGCACAGGCACATACAGTGAAGGCACTAATGTTACTCTCAATGCTATAGCCAACGAAGGCTACGACTTCCTGAATTGGACCGAAAACGGAACGGTAGTCTCTACTCAAGCCACATATAGCTTTACCATTTCCGCAAACAGGAATTTGGTCGCCAACTTTGAGGAGGTCATTGTAGAAGGTCCCAGATTGACGGTACTGTCTTATACGCCCGAAGCCGCTCCTGTCAATCAAGAGACTGGCTTGAGCTTGACTTTGAAAAACATGGGTACAGAGCCGACCAGTGGCATCACCACCGTTTCCTTGACATGCGACGACAACCGTCTCACCCTTCTTGACGGAGATGACGAGGTTGGTGTGATTTCCACTAACGGAACCGTTACCCTGCAAGACGCTTTCAGCTTTGTCATCGCTGAAGGGGTAGAGGATGGCACTCCATTCCAAATCGATGTCCAAATGGTTTGTGGTACTGAGACTTGGACTGGCATGATAACCGTCACTGCCCATCAGGCCGTGTTGGAATATCAGAACATGGTATGGGATGGCAGCTTTGCTCCTGGCGAAACCATTACCTTGACAGCCAACTTCAAGAACACGGGCCATTATCAAGCCACTAACGCTATGGCCATCATGACTTCATCAAGCGATTACGTCACGGTTTCCAACTCACCTATTAATATAGGCGTCATCGCGGTGGGAGAGGAGGTTTCCTGCGAATTCAATGTCACCATTGCGGCCAACTGTCCCGCAAGTGAAGTGATTACTGTCACCTTCACGATGACCGCCGATAGTGGTCTCACGGCAGAAGGCACTGAGATCTTGAAGAATAGCTGCATCGTCACGTTTGAACTTCACGATTCTTATTCAGGTAATGACGGTTGGAACAACGCCAAACTCACTGTCAGTTTCGACGATGGCACTCCGTCGCAAGAACTTACTATTTCCAATGGCTCTAATTCTGCCGTTTATCCATTGGAAATCGGCAATGGCACTCATGTCACATTGACTTGGACTAAAGGAAATTACGACAACGAATGTTCCTTTATTGTAAGCTATGAAGGTGATTTGATTATTTACGAAATGACAATATCCTCCAATCCTAGCGCCGGTGTGCTCTTTGAGTTCGACTGCAACTGCGCCGCTGCAACTGCTGTTTTCAATGTCAATGTAACTTCAAGCAATGCCAACTATGGTACGGTGAGCGGTGGGGGAGAGTTCGGCTATGGTGAATCCTGCACTGTGACGGCTACATCTGCAGAAGGTTACATATTCTCTGGCTGGACTGAGGATGGCGAGATGGTATCAGGTGCTAATCCATACACCTTTATAGTTACCAGCGACCATAATTTGGTAGCCAACTTCATACAAGCCATAGAGATTGGTGAAAACACCACGACTAACACCTCTCTTCCCAGCCAAAGCTATTATAACTATACTTTGAGCCAGCAGATTTATACCGCTGAAGAAATTGGCATGGCGGGAACCATCAACAGCATTGCTTTTTATAACGGAGCGACAGCGGATAGAACACGTTCCTATGACTTTTATCTGAAAACCACAGCGAAGTCATCATTCAGTAGCAACACCGACTGGATTGCGGTGGCGGAATCTGACAAGGTGTTCAGTGGCAGTGTAGTTATGGCCGCTGGTAGCTGGACTTTTGTCACTTTTGACACGCCCTTTGAGTACGACGGCATCTCCAACCTTGTCCTCGTGGCAGATGACAATTCTGGTAGATATGATTATCAGCCGTATATGGCTTGTTCGGTCTTCAACACAACACAACCCCAAGCTATTTACATCTATTCTGACGGCACTAACTACAACCCGATGTCGCCTCCGACCACATCTTCTTATAACAACCAAGTCGTTTCTGTGAAGAACCACATTCTCCTTGGCATCACTACTCCAACCGTTACCCAGACCATCGAATTGTCTGAGGGCTGGAACTGGATTTCGACGTACATTGAGGGAGAGCCAGTGGAGTTGCTTGACATGTTGAAGGAGAGCCTTAGCGAAAATGGCATTCAAATCGAGTCGCAGTATGATGGCCTTACTGAGAATATCGGGGATGGTTATTGGTGGGGCGATTTGGATGGAGTCGGAATAATGAACGAGAACATGTATTTGATTGAGGTTGCTGCTGATTGCACAGTCGAACTTGAAGGTCCTGCAGTTGATCCTTCCGACCATGAGATAACTCTCTATCCTGAATGGACATGGATTGGTTTCCCATGCACCGAGGAAGTGGACATTGTGGTTGCCCTTTCTGGTTTGGAGGTAGAGGAAGGAGACATGATTGAAGGTTTGGACGGAGTTGCCGAGTATCTGGGAGGCGGTTTCTGGTACGGAATTGAGACCTTGGTCCCCGGTCAGGGTTACATGTACTATTCCGCAAGCGACGAATCGAAGACCTTGGTCTTCCAGACAGGAAGATCGAAGGCAAAAGCCAAAGCCGGATTCATAGGTGGCAAAGCTCCCAAGATGTCCATTGAACGAAAAGTCAAATCATGGGATTGAACGACAACCGTTTTGATTGGTAAGGTTTGCCTAATTGGAAACGGCCGCTCTCATCAGAGGGCGGCCGTTTTTTTATGTGTCGTTTCGTGCTATTGCGAGGAGGAACGACGAAGCAATCCAAAAAGGAGGCTACACTCCAGGATTGCTTCGTGCCTCGCAATTCTTTGATTAGCCACGCTGAGATCGCAGATCCGATGCAATCAATGCAAAGCATTTCGATGAAGTCGAAGACGCGAAGCGGGCTAAAATGCAGTTTCGTTTTTTTTCTCCCATAAAACAATAATTAGATTATTATTTATAAATTTGTCGCAGTTTTTAACAATAATTATCCAAATAAACATAAAATGAAGAATAGATTTCTATACCTAAAAAGGATGTTGCGTACCGTCCTGTTAATCCTGCTGCTAAGTATAGCAGGAATGACAAAAGCGCAAACCGAAAACATCACTTTTGCCGATGCCAATGTGAAGGCCATTTGCGTGGCCAATTGGGACACCGATGGCGATGGCGAACTGAACCAAGCGGAAGCCGCTGAGGTGACGAACTTGGACGGCATGTTCATGTTTGATGATGAAATAACCACTTTCGATGAACTGTCGTTCTTCACTGGATTGACATCCATTGGCGAAGACGAGTTCAACACATGTACCAGCCTCACGGCTATTTCCATTCCAAATGCTGTGACTTCCATCGGGAACTATGCGTTTTCTGATTGTATCAGTCTGACCTTGCTTACCTCATACGCTTGTACGCCACCAACTTTGGGTAACAATGTCTTCGATAATATGCCATCCAATGTAGTCGTCAATGTGCCATGCCACACTTCTGCAATGTACCAAACAGCCGAAGGATGGAGCGACTTCTCCAACTATGTGGAGTTTGAATATGGTTTATGCCCCATTCCTTTCGTTGATGACAATGTGAAAGCCATTTGTGTGGCGCATTGGGACACCAATGGCGACGGTGAGCTGAGTTATGCCGAAGCTGCCGCAGTGACCAACTTGGGAACTAATTTCAAAAGCACCTCTATCACCTCGTTTGATGAGCTCGAATACTTCACAAGTTTGGCCTCCATACCTAATACGGCATTCTATGGCTGCACAAACCTTACTTCAATTACTCTACCCTCTTCTGTCTCCGCTTTAGGCAATGGATCGTTCTACAATTGCACCAATTTGGCCACGATGACCGTATATGCCGAAACACCACCGACCGTGGGAACCAATGCGTTTAAGAATGTGCCAACCAATATGACGGTTTATGTGCCTTGCGGAACATACGACGCCTACCACAATGCCAATGGATGGAGCCAGTTTGCTAATATACAAGAACCTGGTTCATGTCCTATCGTTTTCGCCGATGCCAATGTGAAAGCTCTTTGTGTGGCCAATTGGGACACTAATGGCGACGGCGAGCTGAGTTATGATGAAGCGGCTGCGGTGACGGATTTGGGCACTATATTTAAAAACAATACTAACATAACTAGTTTTGATGAGTTGCAATATTTTGCAGGATTAAGTTCCATCGGATACCAAGCATTTTATCGTTGTAGTGCATTGACCTCAATAATAATTCCGAATCCCGTGATATCCATTGATGGTTATGCATTTGAAGGTTGTAGCGGCTTGACTTCGATAGAAATCCCAAATTCCGTGACTTCAATAGGCGATTATGCTTTCTATTATTGCAATGGCTTGACCTCTGTAGAAATCCCGAGTTCTGTTGCCTCGTTAGGAACAAATTCATTTGGTAATTGTAGAATTTTGGAACAAATTATGGTTGATCCCAGTAACGCCTACTTTGATTCCAGAGAGAATTGCAACGCTGTTATCAAAACCAACACCAACGAATTAGTTGTAGGTTGCAAGAACACAATTATCCCAAATTCTGTGACTTCCATAGGCTTCTGTGCGTTTTATTGTTGCCAGGGTCTGACTTCGCTAGAGATTCCGAATTCAGTAATTTCTATAGGCGGTTATGCGTTTCGTTATTGCACAGGCCTAACCTCCGTAACCTTAGGCAATTCAGTGACTTCGATTGGCCATTCTGCTTTCGATAATTGCACGGGTCTGACCTCGATCGAGATTCCGAACTCCGTGATCTCAATAGGCTACAATGCTTTCTTTAATTGCACTGGCCTGACCTCTTTAACCTTTGGCAATTCATTGGCTTCGATTGGTAATTCTGCTTTCTATTGGTGTACTGGCTTGACCTCAATGACAGTTTTATCGGATAATCCGCCAACTATTGGTAATAATGCGTTTTATAATGTCTCCACCAACATCCCAGTTTATGTTCCTTGTGGTGCTGTGGAAGATTATCAAGTGACGAATGGGTGGAATAGTTTCACTTACATTACGGGTTTATGTTCTGGAGAAGTATTGGTGTCGGTCAATCCGACTGGGGGAGGTTTGGTTACAGGTGGAGGATACTATGCTGGAGGTGATGTCTGCGTTTTGACGGCAACACCAAACCAGGGCTTTGTTTTTGCCAACTGGACGGAAAACGGAAGGATAGTTTCCTTGGATTCGGTTTACTCTTTCCATGCCCATCCTACCACTATTGTTGCTAACTTCTGTTCCAATAGTCCCATTGTCTTTGCCGATACCAATGTGAAAGCCCTCTGCGTGACCCATTGGGACATCAATGGTGACGGCGAGTTGAGCTATGCCGAAGCCGCTATGGTGATAGATATAGGCGATGTGTTTAAAAACAATTCCTCAATCATATCGTTCAATGAATTGCAATACTTTATTAACCTTACCTCAATTGGTTTCTATAATTGCACTGGCTTGACCTCGATCGAGATTCCGAACTCCGTGACCTCGATAGGCGATGGTGCTTTCTATAATTGCAATAGCTTGACTTCAATAAATATCCCCAATTCCGTGACTTTAATAGACGGATATGCATTTGAGTATTGCACTAGCTTGACTTCGGTAGAGATTCCAAATTCAGTGTTCTTGATAGGAGATAATCCGTTTATTGGATGTAGCAGTTTGGAGCAAATCATGGTGGCTTCCGACAATGCCTACTATGATTCTAGAGAGAACTGCAATGCTATCATCAGGACCAGCACCAATATATTGGTGGCTGGTTGCAAAAACACGGTGATACCCAACTCCGTGGTTTCTATACGCAATCATGCTTTCTATCGTTGTAGCGGTTTGACATCGATTGAGATTCCGAATTCCGTGACCTCGATTGGGAATAGTGCTTTCAGTAGTTGCACTGGCTTAACTTCTGTAGTAATACCGAATTCTGTAATTTCGATAGGTTTTCAGACTTTTATTAATTGCAGCAGTCTGACATCTGTAACCATAGGCAATTCCGTGACCTCGATTGATAGTTATGCTTTCAATCATTGCAGCGGACTGACCACTATAATATCTTTTGCCGAAACTCCTCCTATTATTGACAATACGGTTTTTTATTCTGTCAACAAATCCATTCCCGTGTATGTTCCTTGTGGTACAACTGAAACCTACCAGGGTACTAATGGCTGGAATGAGTTCACCAATATAGTAGGAATGTGTCCCGGAACCATTGCCATTGCAGCTTCACCAACGGAAGGCGGCACGGTAACAGGTGGCGGTTCGTATGAAGGAGGGGGAACTACTTGCACTTTGACGGCTACTGCCAATCACGATTACCATTTCTTAAACTGGACAGAGAACGGCGAAGTGGTTTCATCTGATGCTGAATATACTTTCACGGTTGCAGGAGATAGGAACCTTGTGGCCAACTTCTCATTTACACCTCCCGCACCAGTAGTTGCCGAATACTATCCTGATTCCAATGAACCAAACAGCCCGTATGTCAAGGTGCACTGGGCAGCGTCTTCGTTTGAGGCTCAAATTGGAGAAGGTACCTCAACCTTCGGTTACTTCCCTTTCTATACCTTGTATAATTACAGCATTTCCGAAAACCTCTTCCTTGCCTCCGAACTTGAAGAAGCTGGCGTGAACACGGCAACTATGACCAGTTTGAGCTGGTATGCCACCAATGCCCCTGGTTATGAACAACAAGGCATCAGCATTTGGATGGCCAACGTGAGCGATACGGAACTTACTACCACTTCCCATACCGTGAGCGGTATGACCCTTGTTTATACGGGTACAGTGACTCCTGAAATCGGTTGGAACGAGTTTGTCTTCAACGAAGGCACCTTCGCTTGGGACGGCACAAGCAATGTGCTCATTTTCTGTCAACGCAACAACGGAGCTTGGAATAGTACTGTGTATTGGCAAGCTACTTCTAATTTGCCGTTCAACGCTTCGTCATACAAGTATCAGGACGCTGCTGCCTACGACCCAACGGTTGCCCAAACTATGACGACCAGCACGACCCGCCCGAATATTATTATGAAGGGCGAAGGGGCGATGACCTACAACCTCTATCGCGCCAACTGCGACGGCACCGATGCCCAACTGATTGCCGAGAACCTGAACGACACACAATACATCGATGAAACTTGGTGGCAGCTTGAGAATGCCAGCTACAAATACGGTGTCAGCATCGCAGATTCCACCAACACGGACATTTTCTGGTCGAACTGCATTGAGAAACAAGGAAATGTGGTTGTTCAAACAGTGGCTCTTTCCGAAGGCTGGAACTG
>JAEEGH010024694.1_pt1 | contig 12111 bp, 12 predicted proteins | sample 9134181 | NCBI WGS metagenome assembly JAEEGH01 (sample SAMN16246544, study PRJNA631951) | gut metagenome | biome: gut microbiome; feature: rumen; material: DP-attached | host: Bos | place: Iran: Karaj | collected 2018-10
AACACATACCAAACGGCTAAAACAATATAGTAGAGTACCTTCATGGATGCAAAATTATATAATTATTTGCAATCTCACAAGCGTTTTGATTGAAATATGCAGTTTTTTGCGTACCTTTGCCACGAAAATTTAAACAATTAACAATAGTTTATATGGCAAGTTACGATATCCGTCCCCTTCAACTCCACATCCTGAAGATTCTTCAGGCCGTCGATAAAGTATGTCAGGAACACAACCTGCGCTATTATCTCTGGGCAGGCACCATGCTGGGTGCAGTGCGCCACAAGGGCTTTATTCCCTGGGATGATGATATGGATATCGCCATGCCCCGTAAGGATTACGACACACTGATGGCGCATGCCCACGAGTGGCTGCCCCAGCCCTTCGAGGCCGTTTGTGCCGAGACCGATCCCAACTACCCAGGTGGATTCGGAAAGATTATTGACGCGTCAACAACACTTATCGAACGCGAACATAGCGATTATCTCGGAGGTATATATATCGATGTATTTCCACTTGATGGTGTTCCATCAACAAGATTTGCACAGAAACTTAACTGTATGCGTTACGCCATAACAGACCGTCTAATCTATTATGTGCACAGAAACCCGTACAAGCATGGACATGGCTTTGACTCTCTAATTATCAAAACCATACAGGCATTGTTTACACACAAAGAACTACAGGCAGCCATCAGACGAATCAGAGTAAAATACGATTACGACAGTAGTAAAAAGATACTTGACTACGATGACGGTTTTTCTGGCATTATGGATAAATCAATTCTCGGCGAACCCACACCTATCAAGTTTGAGGATTGCCTACTGATGGGACTAGAACATTGGGACAAATATCTTGCCAACAAATACGGCGACTATATGACCATTCCCAAGCACGACGAACAACGACAGCATAATTTCTTCTATCTTGACTACAACATGCCCTATAGGGCCTATCATGATACCCGTAAATTTGTAAAGCGACATGAGTAGACTTCCTTTAGTAACCGTAGTAACTGTATGTAGAAACAACAAGTTACAGTTAAAAAAAACTATCACCAGCGTAAAAAGTCAAGACTATCAGGCAATTGACTACCTGATTATTGATGGTGCTTCGACAGACGGAACAAAAGAACTGTTAAGCGCTACAACTGGAATAAGGTGGATATCTGAACCAGATAACGGCATATATAATGCCATGAATAAAGGTATCAGAATGACCAAAGGGGAATGGGTTATCTTTATGAATGCAGGTGATACTTTCGCTTCTCATGACGTCATCAGTAAAGTATTCAGAAAAGATCACTATGCAGACGTTATTTATGGTGATGTGATTAAAGGTAAAACGATTAAACGTGCAGAACCGCCACATAACAGCCACCGTATGTATTTCTGTCACCAAAGTGCTTTCGTTAGCACCATTTGCCTAAAAGAGTTTCCCTTTGACGAAAATCACAAGATGTCGGCAGACTTTAAACAAATGAAACAATTATATCTCGCAAAAAAGAAGTTTCTGCGTTTAGACTTTCCCATCGCTGTATTCGATACCACAGGCGTATCAAATGCACACCGTTCGAAAGGGCTCTATGACAACATTCTTGTGGTATGTGAAATAGACAACTGGAAAGAAAAACTGAAACTACTGCCAAGACTCTTGTTTACCTACTGGATGTGTAAACTAAGAGGCGCATAAACCATTAATACAATTCTTTTGGTAATGCAGCCGAAGCTTTTTCCAAGTCCTCGGGGGTGTCGAGCTCGTAACTGAACAGGTCGGTGGTATCTACCACTTCAAACGTATGTCCCTGTGGAATCAGTCGCTCAAAGGCGCGCTCGTAGAAGATGTCAATCAGGCCCTCGTCTAATATTATCTTGCGCAGCTCCTGATAGATGGCCTCGGTATAGGCGGGTGTCATCTTCTCGATACCCACACTCTCGCCAATGGCGTCGGCAGGACTGCAGGTCTTGCTTATCTCGGTAATACGTCCGGCCTCGTCAACCACAATCTTCATCTCCTCCTCGCCCAGCTCGTGCTGCTGCATGGCTAAGGCGGGGTTGGTTTTACGGGCCACACGGCGCACAGCCTCTGGATCGCACAGTATGTCGCTATCCATCAGCAGCACCTCTTGTCCGTGCAGTTTCTGCATGGCCAACCACAACGAGAAAATGTTGTTGTTATGCGAGTAATCGACGTTGTCGATATAGTGAATAGTGAATAGTGAATAGTGAACAGTTAGGAATTCCCTAATCATCTCTGCGCGATAGCCTGTTACTACCACAAACTCCTTTACGCCGGCGCTTATCATCGCGTCAACCGTACGCTGCAACAGCGTTTTACCACCAACCTCCAGCAGGCATTTGGGTTTCTCGTCAGTAAGCGGGCGCAGTCTCTTGGCCATTCCCGCCGCCAATATCACACCAATCATAATGTTCAATGGTCAATGTTCAATGTTCAATCACACTAAGTATGGTGTCCACTACAACCTGTGTCTGCTCCTTGCGACCCAAGGTAATACGCACACACTCCTCCAGGCCCTTATCGCTCATAAACTTAATCTTGTAGTTCTGGTCGGCCAGCGCCTTCTGCAGGGCCTCCTTAATCTCTACAGGATATTTTATCAGGATAAAGTTGGCCACACTCTTATACACCTTAAAGCCAGGCTTGTCGCCCAGTGCTTTCTTGTACAGCTGTCGGCCCCACTCCATATCGTCGGCCACCTGGCGGTAGTGCTCATCGCTATCGAGCGCAGCCAATGCCACAGCCTCCGAGAAGCGGTTGTAGCCTAAGTATTTATTGATATAGCTTACAAAATGATCGTGTCCGGCACCGATAAAGCCAAAGCCACAACGCAGTCCGGGCAGTCCGTAGAACTTACTCAGCGTACGCGATATAATCAGGTTGCGGTATTTGTTTACCAGTGGTGCGATATAGTCGGTATCGCTGGTAATAAAGCTGGCATAAGCCTCATCTATCAGCACCATGGTATCGCTGGGGATGTTCTCCATGATACGTCCGATCTCCTCGGGTGTCAAGCAGTTACCCGTGGGGTTGTTAGGCGATGCCAACAGCAGCATACGGGGATGAATGCGGTTGGTATATTCTATCACCTCATCCACATCATAGGCAAAGGTATCCTCCTGTTCGTGCAGAGGGTACATCTCAAAGGTACCGTAGCACTCAGCGGCCACCTTGTTGTAGTACCACCATGAGTATTCGGGTATCAGTATTTTCTTGTTGTCGCCTTTCATCAGGTAGTAGTGAATGGCATTCTTCAGAATGTCCTCACCACCATAAGCCAGCAGTACCTGCTCTTCGGGTACGCCGTATATCTCGCTCAGCTTTACCGATACAACGCTCTTCTTGCCCTGATCGTAAATGCGGGTATAAAAACACAATGTCTTTGGGTCAAAATTGCGGATAGCTTCTACCACCTTCTCACTGGGTTCGAAATTAAACTCATTTCTATCCAGAAAATTCATTTCCTTCTCCATATTTATTCTATTTGGGTGCAAAGTTACAATTTTTTTAGCTTTTTATACCAAAATATGCATTTTTTTTGTATCTTTGCCAAGAATTAAGTACCTTGATAATGAAACAATCTGTATTAACCTCTAAGATTAAACACTATCTGGCCGACTTTCGTGTCGTGTTTTTCGTATGGCTCATCATGGCCATCATCCCTTGGCTGCGCATTTGGCTCAAGGGTAAGTTCGACCTCGATTATTCCATCTTCTACCACTCGTTCTGGCATGCCTGGCAACAAATGCCACTGTATATTATCTACCCCGAGGATGGTAATTATTTTCTATACGGACCGCTCTTCCCGCTGCTCATGGCACCCATGGCAGTGCTGCCCTATCAGTTAGGCCGACTGATCTGGATGCTGCTCATCACGTTTGTGCCTTATTGGAGCATACGCCAGTCGTTCTTCACCCGCAGTCAGCAGCTGTTCATCCTGTGGTTTGTGGCGGTCGAAGCCTATACCTGCATACTCGATTCCGAGAGCAACAGTCTCATCTTAGCCTGCATCCTGTTCACCTATTACCTCACCCAGAAGCAGAAGGATTGCTGGGCGGCGTTTCTCATCGCCTTGGGCACTGTCACCAAAATCTATGGTATTGCGGGCTTGGCGTTCTTCCCCTTCTCGCACCATAAGCGCCAGTTCTTAGGCTGGTTTGTAGCCTGGATGGTCATTCTGTCGGTACTGCCCATGTTCGTATTCGGGTTCGATTACGTGTGCGGCCAGTACGGTGCCTGGTACGATGTGCTGGTACATAAGAACGATCTCAACCAGTTTGCCGCCGGTCAGAACATCTCGCTGCTGGGTATGGTACGTAAGATATCAGGCATCGCCAGTTACAACGATATCTGGCTTATCCTGCCTGGTGCCATTCTCTTCGCTCTGCCTTATCTGCGACTCGATCAGTATCGCCATCAGGGGTTCCGCCTGGCAGCCGTAGCCTCAGCGCTCATGACGATTGTGCTGTTCAGCACCGGTTCCGAGTCGTACAGCTACATCATCGCCATGCCCGGTGTAGCCATCTGGTATCTCACCAGTCCTTGGCAGCGCAACCGCTGCGATCTGGCACTCATCATCTTCGCCTTTATCATCACGTCGATGTCGCCATCCGACCTCTTTCCAAAGGTAGTATGGAGCCAGCTCATCAAGCCCTATTCGCTCAAGGCCCTGCCTGTAGCTATCATCTGGTTTAAGCTCATTTACGAGATGCTCACCAAGGATTATGCCTTCACCACAGCCCAAACCATGCGCACCCAGGCCAGCGTCATGCAATAGATATCAAACCAGAAGTTATTGTGGAAGAATTTATATACTGCTACCGGACAGAGTGCATCTACAGGGAAGATGCAGAAGTTTACGAACAGTAGCCAGAATATCACCCAGTCTATCGTGGTACGCTTGGGTTGCAACCAGAACACCATCTGGTAGCCAGCCAAGGCAATCAGGTACGTATGTGTTTCCGGACTGTCGCTAAACAGTATCACGTAGCCCATCATCACTGCTAAGGCCGTTACTCTGAATCTGTAATTGCTCCACAAACGGTACTTCCAGAAGAAGATGGCAGCCAATACGGCCAGCACACCCAACTGTATGGCTCGCATGTTTGGCAGCAGCACATCGCGCAGTACGGGTGCAAACAGCAGTCCTGCCCAGGTACCCGAATCGCCGTGCTGTGTCAGCATCTCGCCCATCTGTCGGTACAGGTCAAGCGGGTGCTCAAACATCGGGTTCAAGGCTGGCAGCAACAGCAATCCCACGCCCATCAGCACCGCAGCGCCAAGGTTACGCCACATTTTGGGATAGCACAACAGCAGCGCCAACTCTATACCGCCATAAATCTTAGTGGTAGCCGAAATCATAATCAGCAGTACCGCCCACAGCGGCTTGTTACACTCCAGCAGCGTAAAGGCCAACAGGAACAGCGCACACACCACCAGGTTATACTGAAAACAGAAGGTGCCCTGCACTATCAGCAACAGCAGGAATCCGAAAATCTTAGTGCGGTATTTGTTCACCTCGCCCGGCAGCGTTCTGATGGCCGTTACCATCAGGGCATACAGCATGCCGTTCCATGCAAACGGCCCTAACCATTTGGGCAGCAGCAGGATAGGTGCATACAGGGTGGTAAACACGGGTGTATAAAGAAAATAGCGCCCATGGTCGGTAATAAACTGCTGGGTGTAAGGTGTCAGTCCGTGCCAGAACATGCTGGTGGCATCGCTATACACATAGTAGTTGCTGGCCCTGCCACGCAGCGTTTCGATGGCAGTTGCTGCCACCATGATAATCAGTCCCAACCAAAATAATATCTGTTCTTTGTTTTTGATATTCTTAATTTTTTGCCACATGGTTTCGTTCGCCATTATACGAGTTCAGGAAGTAGCCAGGTCGGCCCTTCACTTCATTAAAAATCTTTGCCACATACTCACCCAGGATGCCCAAGCTCAGCAGCTGTATGCCACCTAAGAAGAGTATCGTTACCATCATCGTAGGATAACCCTGAACCGGCTCGCCATACAAGTTGGTAATCACAATAATGTATATCAGATACAGGAAAGCCGCAAACGATACTATCAGTCCCAGAACCGATGCCAGTCGCAGCGGTGCGGTGGTGTACGACATGATACCGTTCAGTGCCAGGTGCATCAGCGCGCGTGTGCTCCATTTGCTCTCACCCGCCTGTCGCTCCAGCTGCTTGTAGCCGATGCCCTTTTTGCGGAATCCTATCCACGAGTACATACCCTTGGTGTTACGTTCGGTTTCGCGCATCTGTTTCAAGGCCTCCACACACGAGCGGTCCAGCAGTCTGAAGTCACCGGTATCCTTCTGTATGGGCACCTTGGTAACCGATTGCAGCACCTCGTAGTACCAGTGCGATGTGGCACGCTTCAGCCAACTCTCCTTACTGTCCTGTCGGGTGGCATACACGTCGTCGTAACCCTGTTCCCAGTACTGCAGCATCTCGGGTATCACGTCTATCGGGTGCTGCATGTCGGCGTCCATCACTATTACGGCATCGCCTTTGGCATAGTCAAAACCAGCCATCATCGCTATCTCCTTGCCGTAGTTGCGGCTCAGGTCCAGATAGTTGTAATGCTGGTCTTCGCGGTGCAGTCGCATCATCTGCTGCAGCGTATGGTCGCTACTGCCATCGTTTACCAGCAGAAACTCCCAGTTGTAGTCCGGGTTCTGTTTCAGCACCTCGCCCATCCGTTCTTTCAGTAGCTCGAACGACGATTCCTCGTTATAGGCAGGCAGTATAATTGTTACCGTTTTCATACATTCGTTTGTTGTTATCTTATAGTTGCTTGTCAGTAAATTCCGTGTAAGTTATAAATTCGTGGCCGTGGGCTTTCAGCATCTTTATCAGCTTGTCAAGTCGCCCAGCCATCTCACGTCCGCTGTGGTTCTTGATAATAAAGGGCATCTTAAACTCGGGGTGCTCCTTCAGGTCGTAAAACTCCCAGGGGTGAAAGTAGGTCACAAAGTAGCCATCGTGCTTCAGCACCCTTCTCACCAGCCAGTGGTACACGCTCTGTGGCAGGTTGTGCAGTGCCAGCCAGAACAGCGGGAATCGTATCAGCGGTGTTACCGAAGCCGGTATCTGCATCACCCCATCCTTCATAAACCAGGTTCTGGGTTCAGTCAGATGCATGTATCTGCCGGGAATGAACGCAGGGTTCAAACTCGAGTTATAGCGATAGCCCGCACGCTTTATTTCGCTCTCCACCACGGGGAACATACGTGGCTGTCGGTAGCCGTACACCGTTCGTCCGGTTACCCGTTCCACTATTTCCTTCGATCGGGCAAAGTCAGTCTCTTTCGGCTCAAAGTGATCCACGCCATGACAGGCCACCTCGTGCCCTTCGTCCATAATCCGTTGCATCAGTTCGGGTGCATTCTCTGCAAAATTGCCTGTGCAAAAAAAGGTAGCCTTCACGCCGTTCTGCTTCAAGCAGTCCAATATGCGGCGCGTGCCTTCCTTCGAAACTTCCATACCTTGTTGTAACGAAAAATCCACGCCATGTTCGCGTGGTCCATCAAACTCTTCGGTATCAAAACTCAATAGTATCATGATAATAATTGGTATAATTTGGTGCAAAGGTACACAATTATACCGAATTATTTGTATCTTTGCACCAAAATTTCATGTTCATGGATAAAAAGGAAACATTTGGTCAGATTGTTCGCTTCGGTATTGTGGGCACCACTGCCGCCGCCATCCACTACGGTGTGTACTGGTTGCTGCAGCACTTTATCGAGGTCAACATCGCCTATACGGTGGGCTATATCGTTAGTTTCTTAGTCAACTACTACCTGTCGGCCCACTTCACCTTCCGCGAAAAAACCTCAGCCCGCAACGGCATAGGTTTTGGCGGCGCCCATGCAGTCAACTACGTGCTGCACATCGTGCTGTTCAATTTCTTCCTGTGGTTGGGTCTCAGTCGTGCTGTAGCCCCATTGGCAGTACTGGCCATCGCTGTGCCCGCCAATTTCATCATGGTTCGTTTTGTATTCAAGCACTTTAAAAAGCAATAGTATTATCATGAGTAACACGCCCCTTCATATCGGTTTCGATGCCAAGCGCATTGTTCGCAACGGCACAGGCCTTGGTGCCTATGGCCGCACGTTGGTCAACGATCTGGCCCAGTATCCCCTGCAGCTCAGCCTCTATGCCCCCGATGCCGGTCGCGACTCTCTGCGCAACCAAATCATAGAGCACCCCAATGTAGCATTTAAGTTTGCCAACAAGCGATGGCCGTTGGGCAACGCCTACTGGCGTACCAAGGGTATCGTTGCCGATCTTAAGCGCGATGGCATCCAGCTCTATCATGGCTTATCGGGCGAACTCCCCCTTGGCATCAGTCAGAGCGGCATCCCCAGCGTAGTTACCATCCACGATTTGATATTCCTGCGCCATCCCGAGTTTTACAATCCCATCGATGTCAAGCTCTACACCTGGAAGTTCCGTCGCACCCTGCGCGAGGCCACCCATATCATTGCCATCAGCGAGCGTACCAAGCACGATATCATCCAGTACGGTCAGGTACCCGACGAGAAAATCTCGCTCATCTACCAGAGTTGTGCCCAGCGTTTCGGTGCCGAGACCGATGCCGCCGTGCTGCAGCAGGTAGCCCAGCATTACCAGTTACCCCAGCGTTACATCCTGAATGTGGGTTCTATCGAAACGCGCAAGAATGTGCTGCAGGCCGTTCAGGCGCTGCCCTATCTGCCCTCCGATGTGTCGCTGGTCATCATCGGCCGCCCCACCGATTACACCCATAAGGTGATGGCCTACGCACAGCGTCAGAACCTGCAGCAGCGTGTACGTATCCTGCATGGTGTCCCCGACGAGCACCTGCCTGCCCTTTACGCTATGGCCGAAGTGTTTGTTTATCCCAGTGTTTACGAGGGTTTCGGCATACCTATCATCGAGGCCATCCGTTGCGGTTTGCCAGTAGTGGCTTGCAGCGGTTCCTGTCTCGAAGAGGCTGGCGGCCCCGACAACATCTATGTGTCGCCAGGCGATGTGTTAGGTATGGCCGATGCCATCCGCCGCTCGCTGATTGGTTCAGCCCATCGCGAAGCCCGCATCCAGCGCAGCCAGACCTATGTGCAGCGTTTCGCTGGCACCGATGTCGCCGGCCAGGTTTATCAGCTCTATCATCAGATCTTAAGCCGCAGCTGAAGCATCATATCCGTTTTCGATTCGCGTTCAAAGTTGTTGTTTACGCCCATTTTGGCGGTCAGCAGCAAGTGTTTTCCTGCATGAGCGCGTAGCATCAGCCAATAACGTACGCCCTCGCCATACAGCTGCTGCATGGCATAGGTATATAGCGGTCCGTTCTCATACACATACAGTCGGCTATTATAACCATCCGTATGGTAATAGCCCGCTCCAGCGTTCAGTCGCAACCACTTATAAGTGTAGGCCATGCTCTCGCTCAGCATAGCACCAGTCTCCGTTCCTCCATCCGCTCCATAGTTGCCATCCAGCTGGGTGCGTATACCCAAGCCGCAGTCCCAGTTGTATTCAGCTGCCAGTCTGGTGCGGTGTTCCTGTTGCTTGGCTTTCAGTCGGTACCTGCCACTCAGTTTCCAGCGGCTGCCGGTATAGGTTGTCTGTAGCAGATAGTCCATTGTGTAAGAACCTGCCTGCTGTCGGTACCTTACCCACGGAAAGTAAGCCCAGTCGGCATAAGCCGCCACCTGCCATTTAGAGGATGGCTGCCAGGTAGCTCCCACATACACGCCGCTTTCGTTCTGCACGCTGCCCCCATCGCTATAGCTCTGTGCATCCAGCGAGGTATAACGGTACTGGTAATAGCGCTGCAGTGCCATCAGCGTCAGGTTACTACCCATCGCCACGCTCACACTGTTGATAGTGGCTATATGCCCGTGCCCATCCACGGCCGTTTCACCGTTCAACGACCATTTGCTATTGGCATAGCCGTAGTCCGTACTCATATTCACAAAACTGCTGCCCTGCGGTTTATACAGGTTGTATAGCTGTTTGGTGTTAGGTTGCAGCGGTCGGTCCAGATGCACGTAAAGCCCGTTCAGCCCTATGTGCAGTCCATGTCCCGTATAACGCACACTACCACCCGTTTTCAGGGCGTGCAAATTATGTTTCTTAGCTATTTCGGCTTCCGTACGGTGGTAGCCAGTGGTTAGTATCGTACGTGCGCTACCGTCCTTATTCAGCGTGGCATCCATCGGCACATACCCCACAAACGCAGTAGTCTGCCAACCGCGCCCTAACTTCAGGGTTATACCTGCACCTTGAAGTGCATTCTCCGTTCTCGAGGCGTGTGCCCGCAAGGTGTTTGTGCTGCGTCCCAAGTTCTGTAACATGGCTATCTTGCCTAAACTAAAGCTGTTGTTCATCACCAAGCCCATGCCCATGCTCACTCTGTAGCTACCCAGCACCAGTGCCTCTATACGTCCCCAGTGGTTCAGCTGCACATACGGTGCATAGTAGTCGTATCCACATCGGTTGGGGCCCTTCATAAAGGGTTCGTCAGCATCCAAATCACCCACCAGCCCCGCCTTCAGCCGATCGCCATATTGCAGCTGATAGCGAAACCAGTGCCCGTTGCTTAGTGGCAGTTTGGCGGTGGCCGTCAGTTCGTGGTGTAAGTAGCGTTTGGGGTTACTCTCACCTGTATAAACGCAGTAGCTCAGCAGTTCGCGTTGGGCAGGTGTCAACAGTGTCATCATACGCAGTTCGGCAGTCGATTGCATCGGTGCATAGCGGTACAGGTAGGCCATCAGCTCCTCTACCTGTTGTGCCGACAAAAAGGGGATGGCCTCCAGCTGTTCACGTGTGGCGGTATTAATGTTGATGGGGTGCTGCACCAGGTCGCTCAGCAGATCGTACGTCTGCTGCCACCCCTCCGATGCCGCATCCTCAGCTGTCATCACCTGATTCAAATACGTCTCCCATCCATGCGATTCCTGCGCAAAAGCGCGCAGGAATGCAGGTATGATGAATAGTAATAATAATCTTTGTCTCATTAATTTAGATAAATAATTTTTTCGATTGCAAAATTACAACTTTCTTCGGAATTACTACATCATGTAGTCAAAAAATTCACTTTATGCCGATTATCTTTCGGTCTAACTGCAAAGTGCAGCCACACGGCACCATAGCGATTCTTTTCTATCAGCAGTTCATCAAACTCCTGCTGCGATTCTTTAGCATAATTGATGAGGATGGCCGCATATACTATCGCCTGTTCATACCCCGAAGTACGAATATCTGCTGCGCAACCTGTAAGATGGTTTGAGTTTGCAGCCCCACCAACCTTACGATTAAGTTGCGGACTTCGATATCCCGAGTTTATAATGATAGGTTGTGAGGCTTTCTCCCTCAATACTTCCAACCACTCACACAATCGCTTAAGGTTAGCAATCGCCTCATGACTAGGGATGTTATATACCTCAGGATGATTGCTCCTGGTAAACTCCCCGAGCAAGAAGTGCTCGGAGAGGTTCGCATTACTGTTTAACTGTACTATTGGTTCCATAATGTTTAATCTTTCATGTTTAATGTTTAATGTTTAACGTTTCCTAAACTTTTCGCTCTTTTTAAAACTGAATACTGAATACTGAATAACATATTTTCTATTCACCCAATTTCTTACCATACTAAGCGCTTTCTTTGCGTCTTTACCACAGCGTATTCTCACTTGTTTAGCATCTTCAAGGGTAAACTCATCAGGTAATAGTTCCAGCATATTCTGAGGGCCACGGGTACCTATGCGCTCGCCTTCCTGGGTGGCCTTTTCGATGTCTTCACCAAAGAACTGCATCTTGCACCACAGATCGTACTGCAGGCTCCAACGGACAAAATCTTCAATCGTCTTTTCCCATTGGCAGCCATTGGCCACATACAGCACACATGCCTTTAACCAGGCTATCACAATGGCACGATGCGACAGGTTCCAGTAGGTTTCATCCTGTGACAGGCGGGCAAATTCAGCACACTCCTCCTGTAGCTTTTTAGCCAGTTTGAATGCCTGCGGACAATCCACCACGCCATGAGCCGACACAAGGTTGTCGATATACGTTTTCAGTTCAGCATCAAA
>JAEEGH010024695.1_pt1 | contig 12111 bp, 10 predicted proteins | sample 9134181 | NCBI WGS metagenome assembly JAEEGH01 (sample SAMN16246544, study PRJNA631951) | gut metagenome | biome: gut microbiome; feature: rumen; material: DP-attached | host: Bos | place: Iran: Karaj | collected 2018-10
AGTGGGCTCTGTTCCGTCAACTGTGTAGTGGATTGTGGCACCACTGGTTGCGCAAGAGATGTTGACATTAGTCCCGGGATTAACTTCGCCGGCAGCAGGATCGAAGGTAGGAGCGGCAACCTGCTCTAGAACAGTGGCAGGAACGAGTACGAGTGAGTTGTAACCGGAGCCAGTATAGAAAGCGAAATAAGCATTACTTGTATTCCTGGCAAGGATGCGTGTAGCATCTGCAGCCACATAAATCTTATATGTACCATCGCCGTTGTCATCAATACCCATCAGGCACTGAGTGGCATCGTAATCTGCCTCAGGTACAAGATCCGCATTGTTACCAGATGTCCAACCGATAAAGTTGCTACCATTCTTGATAGTATAACCATTGCCAGTTGCGGCGATTGCCCAAACGAGAGAAGCGTCACCAAAATAGCCTTCGGTGCTTCCACTGTAATCAGCAGAAGCAATACGGGAACCGGAAACTTCACCCTTAAGAGCATAATAAGTACTATTATTCTTGGCTAGAATAACATAGTTGCCTTCAATCGTTGCAACAGTCCCCGGAGTAATACCGGACATATTAGCACCAAGCGTATTCAAGTAGCCTTCCTGGAACTTGATTGTCTTGCCTTCGGGAACGGTGATTTCCTTGGTGTAGCTCTTACTGTCGGTAGTGTATGCAACGATGGTGAGCTTTTCGCCTGCAGCAATCTCAACATTCCAAGAAGTGAACCAGACATCAACATTGGAGCCGGAAAGAGGCGTGGCGTACAGAACTTCTATAGTTGCATCGGTACCATAAACTTCAAGGCTTTCACCGGTGGTTAGGTTGAAATGACGGCCGCCAGCAAGTATCTTACCTTCAGCGGTAATCTTAACCTTATTGATGGATATTCCAGAAGGAACGTTCTTGAGGGTAATCTTGTTCAATGCAGTAGCACGACGATATGAAGCCACCCATTCAGTTTGAATAGTGTTAAATGTTTCCGGCTTTGTCACCATGATGTATGCAGCAGGATCGTACGAAGTAGCTGTAGCATTCTGGATAGCTGGAAGATTGACCTTGTAGTTAGCAGCGTTGGTATTGGAGCTGGTAGCTGCAGCGGATGCAGGGTAGAGGCCTTGATATACATACTCACTTGCGTCTCCGGGAGTTACATTGAACTCGAACATTGCCTCGGGATCGCCGTCGAAAGCATCTGCAGAAGCGTCGGTGCTGTTTACAAATGTAGTGGTCTCACCTGCGGTAAGAGCGAGCTTCATATATTCGCCGGTTCCCCAGATGATGGTGTTGGTGTTGTCGATGTAGGTTTTGGTTTCCTGGTCAGCGGCTTTGAGGTTGTCGGCCTGGGCGTGGACGCGGATGGTTACCTCGCCTGCGGGGTTGTTACCGAACTGCTCTTCTTTAGGTTGGCAGGAAACGAGTGCAATGGCTGCTGCAGCCACGGGCACGAAAAGTTTAAACATGTTTTTCATGACCTCTGCTGTTAAAAATCACCATTGTCATTAGTATCACCGTTGCCATATTGGCCGCCACCACCTACATTGTAGCCGTTCGGGTCGCTGGTGCAAAGCATTCCTCCGATTTTTACCACGAGGATTTTTGTTGTGGGTGAGCTGTAGAGCTCTTTGATTTTGTTCATAATTGTATTATTTTGATTATTAATATTTTTCGTTCGTTTTTGGCGTTTGCGGGGGCCGAGTGGTTCGGGGCCGCTTTATACCATGTAAATATAATAGCCTGCAAAATTAGGTATTATTTGGGTGTTTTGCAAGTTTTTTGCGTGGCCTTAGCGCACAAAAAACAGGTTTCTGTGGCAATTCGGGCTGTTAAAAGCCGAAAAAAGCACAGAAACCTGAATAATGTGTCAATTTTGCTCCGGAAGAGCGGAAAACCGCACAAAAGCCGGAGATTTGTGGCAAAAGCTGCTCCGGACAAGCAAAAACCGCACGGGAACCGGAGAAGTGTGTCAATCGGCCGGAAAGATCCCGCAGGGCAGGCCCCGGGCTAGGGGCACCCGCCGCTATAAAGGCGTTACTTTTGCGTAATCACTATCCCGCTCGGGCAGGCGTCCACAATAATAGTTGACTCCTTATGGATGCGACCTTCGAGGATCTCGCGGGCAAGGCGGTTGACCAGCTCACGCTGGATGAGCCTCTTGACGGGACGGGCGCCGAACGAAGGGTCGTAGCCGTTGCGCACAACATAATCCTCAAACGCAGGGCTGTACTCCAGCCGCACGTTGTCGTCTTCCAACTTCTTCTGCAGCAGGCTCATCTGTATCCGAACTATCTGCCTGATATCCTCGGGAGTCAGAGGGTCGAACTTCACGATCTCGTCGATACGGTTGATGAACTCGGGCCTCATACGGAGCCGCAGTTCTTCTTCTTTGAGGTTCGACGTCATTATGAGGATCGTGTTCTTGAAATCGACCGTGCGGCCCTTATTGTCGGTCAGACGGCCGTCGTCGAGCACCTGCAGGAGGATGTTGAACACATCGGTGTGAGCCTTCTCGATCTCGTCGAGCAGCACCACGGAATAGGGCTTGCGCCGCACCGCCTCGGTGAGCTGTCCGCCCTCGTCGTAGCCAACGTATCCCGGGGGCGCACCCACCAGACGCGACACGGTGTGCGCCTCCTGATACTCGCTCATATCGATACGCGTCATCATATTCTCGTCGTTGAAGAGGAACTCAGCCAGAGCCTTCGCGAGCTCGGTTTTGCCCACGCCGGTGGTGCCCAGGAAGAGGAAGCTTCCGATGGGACGGTGCTCGTTGCTCAGGCCCGCACGCGAACGCCTCACGGCATCGGACACGGCGCCTATAGCCTTGTCCTGGCCGACGACTCGCTTGTGCAGCTGCTCCTCCATGCGCAGGAGCTTCTCCTTCTCGCTCTCGAGCATACGGTTGACGGGGATGCCGGTCCAGCGCGCCACCACTTCGGCGATGTCGTTGGGGGTGACGGACTCGGTGATGATGGGGTCTTTGATGGCTGCCTGCTTGGCGCTCAACTCCGATATCCTCTGCTGGGCGGCGGCAAGTTTGCCGTAGCGGATTTCCGCCACGCGGCCGTAGTCGCCGGAGCGTTCGGCAATGGCTGCATCGCGCTTATAATCTTCGATTAGCGAGCGCAGGTTGTTAAGCTCCGTCACTATGCCTTTCTCCTCGTTCCAGCGCTTCTCGAGCGCCGCTTTCTTCTCTTTGGCTTCGGCGAGTTCGGAGTCGATCTTCTCGCTCTTGAGCGAGGTGCCTTCGCGCTTGATTGCCTCCTTCTCGATCTCCAGCTGACGTATGCGGGAGTTCAGGTCGTCGATGGGTTCGGGCACCGAATTCATCTCCAGACGCAACTTGCTGGCCGCTTCGTCCACAAGGTCGATGGCCTTGTCGGGGAGGAAACGGTTGTTGATGTAACGATGGCTGAGGTTCACCGCAGCTATGAGGGCGTCGTCTTCGATGCTCACGCGGTGGTGCGTCTCGTACTTCTCTTTGAGGCCACGGAGAATGGCGATGCTCTCGGCGGGCGAAGGCTCGTCCACCATTACCTTCTGGAAACGGCGCTCAAGGGCCTTGTCTTGCTCGAAGTACTTCTGATACTCGTCGAGGGTTGTGGAGCCGATGGTGCGGAGCTCACCCCTTGCCAGGGCGGGTTTAAGGATGTTGGAGGCGTCCATAGCGCCGCTCGTACGGCCCGCGCCCACGAGGGTGTGGATCTCATCGATGAAAAGGATGATTTCGCCGTCCGATTCGACGACTTCTTTGACGACTCCTTTGAGGCGCTCCTCAAATTCGCCCTGGTATTTTGCACCGGCTATCAGGGCGCCCATATCGAGCGAGAAGACCTTGCGGTCTTTCAGGTTCTCGGGCACCTGGCCGTTGACTATTTTCATTGCTATACCCTCGGATATGGCGGTTTTGCCCACGCCGGGCTCGCCAACGAGGATAGGGTTGTTCTTGGTCCTTCGGGACAGAATCTGGAGGACCCGTCGTATCTCGTCGTCCCGGCCTATCACCGGGTCGAGTTTTCCTGCTGCCGCGGCCTGGTTAAGGTCGATGGCGTACTTGCTTAAGAATTCGTATTTGTTTTCCATAATCAATCAGTTGGGTCCCACTTGTGAGACCCGTTTTGCTTTAGGTCAAATTATATTCCACTGACAATTTGTCAGCCCCGGCCCGGGCGCACAAAAAAGTGTTTTTTGTGTCAAAAGCAGCGTTCTACGGGCCAAAAGCGCACAAATACCGGGTTTTTGTGTCAAAACAGCTGGTTCAAAGTCACTTTTGCCACAAATCAGCTGTTTTTGTGCGCTTGGTGCCCTGCTGCCGGCCCCTCCCTACCCGGCCGGCAGCAAGGCACAAAAAAATCCTGCGGGCCGGAGCCTGCAGGATTAAACGATTTCCAAACGGGGCCGAGATTACTCGGTGGCGGGAGCCTCGGTGCTGGGCTCGGTCTGATCGACGGGAGCTGCAGGGAATGAAGGCTGCTCGGTAGTGGTGTTCTCGATCTTGTCGGTAACGTCAATGCCGGTGCCGTTGGTACCGGTGGTGAAAGAAGCCACTATGGAAACTACAATTATGAAGGCCACGAGGCCCCAGGTAATCTTCTCGAGGATATCAGCGGTCTGGCGGACACCGAAAGTCTGGTTGCCGGCCACAAAGTTGCTGGCCAGGCCACCGCCCTTGCCATTCTGCAGCAACACCACAAGAATCAGCAAGATAGATGCAACAACCACGAGAATGGTCAATGTTGTGAATAATGCGTTCATATCTCAGTTTTTGTCTAATTTTTCAATAAGGGCTGCAAAGTAAACACTTTTTTCCGGATATCGCAAACTTAGTTTGGAATAAATTTGCTTTGCCTCATTAATATAGCCCTGCTCAGCGTATATTCCGGCAAGCGTTTCGGTGCACAGATCAAAGCCCTCTTCGGGCTCCTCGAACACAAGTCCTTCCTTGTCGGCCGAAGCAAAAGACGAGAACATCGAATCCTCGCTCCGGCGCACCTCGCGGTACTGCGAGGCCGAGAAATAATCCCCTCCCACCACAAAGATGCGGGGCGGAGCTTCGGAGGGAGCCTCAACGGGAGCCTCCGCAGGGGCATCACCGCTCTTGCCGCCGCCCAGCACACGCTCGAGAAGGGTGCTGACTTCACTGTCGGAATAGTCGGAGCCGGCCGAATTGACAAGCTTGTAGAGCAAGCTGCGCGACTCTACATAAAGGGCCGCCTGGCTCACCAGCTCGGGGCTCAGCGGGCCCGACTCGGCAAGCCTGCGGCACAGCTCCATACGGGCGCCGCCGTACCAGGGATAGATGCTCACCACCCCCAGTAACTCGTCCATATTCAGGCGCTTGATGTCTATGGCCCCTTTTACCATTGTGCTACCGCAGCGTTGAAAATATCTTCGACCAACTTTTCTATGATTTCGGCACAGAGCGAGCTCTCCACCGCGTCGAGCGTACTGGTGGAGTCGTACTCGGAGTATGCCGTAAAGCTCTTGTCAAAATCTTCTTCCGGGTGCTTCTTGTCGGTGAACTGCACCTTGACCGTGATGGTCAGCTTGTTTCGGGCGGCAACTTCGTCGGCGGTAACGGCGGCCGGCGTAACATCGTAACCGGTAATCTGGCCGCTGAGCTCCATATCACCGTCGAGCTCCACCTGCTCAAGGCGCGTCATGCGGCGGAACTGGTTGCGTATGGCCTCCGTAAGGTCGTTGCTCAACGACGGATTGACCTTCAGCGCCCTGTACTCGAAGAAGTTGATGGTAATGGTGTTGACGTCCGGCTGGATGGAGGTCCCGGAGAACGAATAAATGCCGCAGGAACTGAGAGTCAGAAGGGCGGCAAGCAGTAGAGTGAGCCGTTTCATTTCTTTTTCTTTTCTGCCAGTTTGCGATAAATGGTACGCTCCGAGATGCCCAGCTCGCGGGCGGCCTCCTTGACCTTGCCGCCGTGCCTCATAAGAGCACGTTCGATGAGCTCCTCGCCCATCTGGCGCATATTCATATCGGCCTGCGGCGACTCCTCCACGGAGGCAATCTGCTCCTCGGGCTCGTCGGCCACGGGAGGCATAACCACGCCCTGCGAGGGCGGTGGCACCGCGGCGGCGGAATGTACCAGGTTCTTAAGCGTATCGACCTCCTGCTTGAGGTCAAGTATCGCCTTGATTATCATCTTCTTGTCCTCATCGGCAAAGGGGCTTCCGGAAGCTCCTGCGGCGGGTGTGGCGGGCAGCAGCGAATCCTGCTCGTCGGGCAGGTAGCGGCTGAGCACCTCGGGGCCGATTTCCACCTTGTCGGAGCCGCCCCTCGACGGGTGGCTCTCAATGGCGCTGATGGTCTCGGCCACGTTCTTGAGCTGGCGTACGTTGCCGGGCCAGCGGTACGACGAGAGGCGCGAGATGGCGTTAAGGTCGAGGGTGACGCGGCTGCAGCCGTACTTTTGTGCAAAGTCGGCGGCGAACTTGCGGAACAGCAGGTAGATATCGCTCTTGCGCTCGCGCAGGGGCGGCATCACTATCTGGATGGAGTTGATTCGGTAGTAGAGGTCCTGGCGGAACTTGCCGGCCGCTACGGCGTACGAAAGGTTGACATTGGTGGCGCAGATGACGCGCACGTCGGTCTTTTCGACTTTGGACGAGCCCACCTTCATATATTCGCCGTTCTGCAGCACGCGGAGCAGCATGGCCTGCGTCTCCTTGGGCAGTTCGCCTATCTCGTCGAGGAAAATCGTGCCGCCGTTGGCCTCTTCAAAATAGCCCTTGCGCTCGCCCACGGCGCCGGTGAATGCTCCCTTCTCGTGGCCGAACAGCTCGGCGTTGATGGTGCCCTCGGGAATGGCTCCGCAGTTGACAGCGAGGTAGCGTCCCGTGCGCCTGCGGCTGTGCTGGTGTATTATTTGCGGTATATTCTCTTTGCCCGTACCGCTCTCACCCTCAATGAGAACCGTCAGATCCGTGGGAGCTATGGCCACGGCGGTTTCGAGAGCCCGGTTAAGAGCGGGGTCGTTGCCAATGATGTCGTATCTGTTTTTTAATGTTTGAAGCTCTTGTGCGTCCATATCCGTGCAAAGTTATGAAAAAATCTTATCTTTGCATTTCTGCAATGCAACATTTAATAATAAATATGAAAAGGATTCTTACATACGCAGCGCTTGCAGCGCTCGCACTTATCAGCTCGTCCTGCGCCAAATCGAGGCTCGAGCAAATGCAACTCGCCAAAGACGTTGACATCAAGTGCACCCCGGAAGTGCTTGAAATAGTGAGCGGAAAGATCCCCGCCACCGTGAGCGTCACCTGCCCCAAGGGCTATTTCCACCCCAAGGCCACCATGGACGTTACCCCCGTGCTGGTGTATGAGGGCGGCGAGATAGAAGGAAGGCTCCTCCAGTACCAGGGCGACAAGGTCAAAGACAACTACAAGACCGTTTCGTCACAGGGCGCCACCATCACCGAGAAGCTCTCTTTCCCTTACAAGCCCGGGTGCGAAAAAGCCCGCCTGGAGCTGCGCAGCGTCATCCATTACAAAGACAAAGACTATCCCGTCGATGCCATCAAGGTTGCCGACGGCTGCCTTGCCACCTATATGCTGGCCGACCTCGACGGCGTCTATGAGTTCAAACCCGACGGCTACCAGCCCATCCTCTACCGCACCACCGAGGGAAGGATTCTTTACGATGTGAACTCCGACCGCGTGAACCAGGAGCAGTTCGAGACCAACTCGATGGTCAACTACAAGAACTCGCTTGACTACCTCAAAGAGGATGAGCGCACCACCATAAAAGGCACTCAGATAGTAGCTTACGCATCTCCCGAGGGTGGCAAGGACTACAATGCCAAGCTCTCCGACAAGCGCGCCGACACCGCCCAGAAGGCTCTCGACAAAGTGGCCGGCGACGTGGAGTTCACCGGCACCGAGGTGAAGAGCGTGGGCCAGGACTGGGAAGGCTTCCAGGAGGCGGTGTCCAAGTCGAACATAGAGGACAAGGACCTCATCCTTCGCGTCCTTTCGATGTACAGCGACCCCGCCGTGCGCGAGAGCGAGATCCGCAACCTCTCGCAGATCTACTCCGAGATCAACAAGAAGGTGTTCCCCGCACTTCGCAGGGCCCGCCTCGTGACCAATCTTGAGTGGCGCAACTACGACGACGAGGAGCTTATCAAGCTCGCCGACCAGAAGGGTATCGAGCGCTTTGACGAGCCCTCCATCCTCAGGCTCGCCTCCCTTGCCGAGACGACCTCCGACAAGGAGACCCTCTACAAATATGCCATCAGCAAGTTCAACTCCGACACCGCCCGCTACAATCTGGCAATGCTTTACCTCAACGAGGGCCGCACCTCGCTGGGCGGAGCTTACCTGAGCAAGATCAAGGAGCCCGACGAGCAGGTGCTCGACGCCACCGGCGTGGTGGCAATGCGTAACGACGACTACGAGCTCGCAGCCGACTGCTTCGAGAAGGCCGGAAGCATCTCCAAGGAGAACGAGACCATAATGGCCATACGCAAGGGCGATTATGCCGCCGCAGCTGCCGCAGCAAAGGGCCTCAAGGGCGACAACGCCGCCATCGCAATGCTGCTTAACGGCGATGTGGACGGAGCCGCAGCAGCCCTCGAGGGAGACGGCGCCCGCACCGAGTATCTGCGCGCTATCGTGGCCGCCCGCAAGGGCAATACGGCCGAGGCACGCAAGCATCTGGACGCAGCAAAAGAGGCCGACAAAGCCTTCGCCGAAAGGGCCGCGTCAGATATTGAGTTCGCCACGCTTGCGAATTAACGAATTTTTTGTATCTTTGCAGCCCCTTTTTAATAGGGGAACTGTATATTTTATTTATTAACAAACACTTATGCCAACAATTCAACAATTGGTCCGCAAAGGACGCGAGATGACTGAAGTAAAGAGCAAGTCTCGCGCGTTGGATGCTTGCCCTCAGAAGCGTGGCGTATGCCTTAGGGTTTACACAACCACCCCTAAGAAACCTAACTCAGCAATGCGTAAGGTTGCCCGTGTACGTCTTACCAACGCTAAAGAGGTCAATGCCTACATCCCCGGCGAGGGTCACAACCTCCAGGAGCACTCCATCGTGCTCGTACGTGGCGGTCGTGTAAAAGACCTTCCGGGTGTACGTTACCACATCCTTCGTGGCGCATTGGATACCGCTGGCGTAGAGGGAAGGACCCAGTCCCGTTCCCTTTATGGCGCCAAGAGGCCCAAGAAGTAGCCCGGGGTGTTTTAATCTTTAATTTTTCACAACAATGAGAAAGTCAAAGCCTAAGAAGAGGATTCTACTTCCTGATCCTAAGTTCCACGACACGATGGTTACACGTTTCGTGAACAACCTTATGTTGCAGGGGAAGAAGAGTATCGCGTATTCTATTTTTTACGATGCCATTGATATGGTAGGCGAGAAGATGAAAGATTCTGACAAGGCTCCTCTCGATATTTGGAGGAAGGCTCTCGAGAATGTGACCCCTCAGATCGAGGTCAAGAGTCGCAGGATCGGTGGCGCCAACTTCCAGGTGCCGACAGAGTTGCGCCCGGAAAGGAAGATTTCGCTCTCGATGAAGAATATGATCAACTTCGCCCGCAAGCGTTCCGGCCGCTCTATGGCAGAAAAACTTTGTGCAGAAATCGTCGCTGCGTACAACAACGAAGGCGGTGCCTTCAAGCGCAAGGAGGATATGCACAGAATGGCAGAGGCCAACAAGGCATTTGCACACTTCCGCTTTTAGTTAACTCCGGATGGCCAAGAGAGATCTCAAATACACGAGGAACATCGGCATTATGGCCCACATTGATGCGGGCAAGACCACTACGTCCGAACGTATCCTCTACTACACCGGCAAGACCCACAAGATCGGCGAGGTCCACGAGGGTGCAGCCACCATGGACTGGATGGTCCAGGAGCAGGAGCGTGGTATTACCATCACGTCCGCTGCTACCACGGCCTTCTGGCACTATGGCGGCCAGACCTATCAGATCAACCTCATCGACACTCCCGGTCACGTGGACTTTACGGTGGAGGTAGAGCGTTCGCTGCGCGTACTGGACGGGACGATCGCCACATTCTGTGCGGTCGGCCGCGTACAGCCGCAGAGCGAGACGGTGTGGCGTCAGGCCGACAAGTACGGCGTTCCCAAGATCGCGTACGTCAATAAGATGGATCGCGTGGGCGCCGACTTCCTCGCCTGTGTAGAAGAGATCAAAACCAAACTCGGCGCGACCGCGGTGCCCGTCTGCCTCCCCATTGGGGCGGAAGAGAATTTCAAGGGCCTCGTGGACCTTATTTCGCGCAAGGCTATCTTCTACAACAACACCGACGAGCTGGTGAACTACGAGTACGGCGACATTCCCGCAGACATGCTGGATGAAGTCGAGGAGTACCGCGCCAGCCTTGTCGAGAAGGCCGCCGAATTCGATGACGACTTGATGGAGAAGTTCTTCGCAGATCCCGACTCCATCACCGAGGAGGAAATTGTAGCCGCCCTGCGCAAAGGTACCATCTCTATGCAGATTGTGCCCGCGTGCTGCGGTTCTTCCTTCAAGAACAAGGGTGTCCAGTTCCTGCTGGACGCTGTGATGCGCTACTTGCCTTCACCCCTTGACGTCAAAGAAGTACGGGCCACCAATATGGCAGTAGACCAGGAAGTGCTCCTGCCCCCTTCGGAGACGGCTCCGTTCTGCGGTCTTGTGTTCAAGATTGCAACGGATCCGTACGTCGGGCGGCTCGCATACATCCGCGCCTACTCCGGCCACCTGGATTCCGGCAGCTATGTGATGAATTCCCGCACGGGGCGCAAGGAAAGGGTGTCACGCCTCTTCCAGATGCACTCCAACCATCAAAATCCCATCGATTTTGTGGAAGCGGGAGACATCTGCGCCGCCGTGGGCTTCAAGGATCTCCGCACCGGTGACACCGTGTGCGCCGAGAACCACCGCTACAGCCTCGAGTCGATGGACTTCCCCGATCCGGTCATCGGTATCGCCGTGGAGCCCAAGACCCAGCAGGATCTTGACAAGCTCGATATCGCGCTTGCCAAGCTTGCGGAGGAAGACCCTACCTTCACCGTCAAGTCAGATGCCGAAACCGGCCAGACCGTTATCAGCGGAATGGGCGAGCTGCATCTCGACATTATCGTTGACCGCCTGCGCCGCGAGTTCGGCGTAGAAATCAACCAGGGCGCACCCCACGTCAACTACAAGGAGGCCATTACCACCAGCATTCAGCACAGGGAGGTCTTCAAGAAGCAGACGGGCGGCCGTGGCAAGTATGCGGACATCGTAGTGGAGATAGGTCCTGCAGACGCCGGAGTTACCGGACTGCAGTTCGACAACCAGGTGAAGGGCGGCAACGTGCCCAAGGAATTCGTCCCGAGTGTACAGAAGGGCTTCGAATCGGCCATGGCCAACGGCGTACTCGCCGGATTCGAGGTGCAGTCTCTCAAGGTCACCCTTCTGGATGGTTCATACCATCCGGTGGATTCTGATCAATTGTCTTTCGAAATGGCCGCACGCATGGCTTTCCGCCACGCCTGCCGCAAATGCTCCCCGGTGCTGCTCGAGCCCATCATGGATCTCGAAGTAGTGACTCCCGAGGAGTATATGGGAGAAATAGTCGGTGATCTGAACCGCCGTCGCGGTCAGATCACGGCTATGGATTCCACGTCCAACGGCGCGAGGATAGTCAAGGCGTTCGTACCGCTCGCCGAGCAGTTCGGCTATGTGACAGTGCTCCGCACCCTTTCTTCGGGAAGGGCCGCCAGCACAATGTCGTTCGACCACTATGCCGAGGTGCCCCCGGCACTGGCCAGGGATATCGTTGAAAAGAGCGGTTACCGCTTCATTTCGGACGATGAATAATCAAATGATTTTAAATTAGTTATTTATATGAGTCAGAAAATTAGAATTAAACTCAAGTCTTTCGATCACATGCTCGTCGACAAGTCGGCCGCCAAGATCGTCGACACGGTGAAAGCTACAGGCGCGAAGGTGAATGGACCTATTCCTCTCCCTACCAACAAGAAGATCTTCACCGTCAACCGCTCGACCTTCGTCAACAAGAAGGCCCGCGAGCAGTTCGAGCTCGATTCTTACCGCAGGCTTCTCGACATCGAGGAGAGCAACGCCAAGAC
>JAEEGH010024699.1_pt1 | contig 12110 bp, 9 predicted proteins | sample 9134181 | NCBI WGS metagenome assembly JAEEGH01 (sample SAMN16246544, study PRJNA631951) | gut metagenome | biome: gut microbiome; feature: rumen; material: DP-attached | host: Bos | place: Iran: Karaj | collected 2018-10
CTACACGACGCTCTGCCTATCTCCTTCAGATGACTGCTGATATCAGGAGGGCCGAAAGGGTTCAGATTGTGGCTGTAATCCTCTATGCCCGACAGTCTCCAGCCCTGCCCTCCGTGGACTGTTTTAGGGAGTCCCCTGAGCGGAGGTCTGACTAGATCCTGTGGATTCATCATCCATCCATATCGCTCGATGGATTTAATCCTTGACGTATTTTCTTACGTTTACAGGTGATAATCTCCGATGAACTTCTTCGGCAGGACGAATATCTCTCCGTCCCTGTCCGTTCCGACCGATGCTTCCACTTCGTACACATCACGGATGAGATCTTCAGTGATGACTTTCTTCGGGTCTCCGATTGCAACGAGTTCACCTTTCTTCATTATGATGCATAGATCGCAGTATCTTGCCATTAGCGAGATATCGTGTTCTGCGACAAGTATGGTCATATCCTGCTTGACCATCGCACGCAGGTATTCCATCACATCAAGCTTGTATTTCATATCCAGGTGTGACGTGGGTTCATCGACAAGCATCAGTCTGGGGTTCTGGACGTATGCCTTGGCGATCATCACACGCTGCCTTTCACCGGATGACAGCATATTGAGTGCGCGGTCCTGCAGGTGGTACACACCGAACTTTTTGAGAGTGTCGACGACCATCGTCTCATCCTCTTCGGTCTCCCACCACATGTTCTGGAGATAGGGGTATCTCCCCAGCATGACAGTCTCGAATACGGTGAGTCCGAAGGACGCTGTGAGCTCAGCAGGCACATTGGAAACCAGTCTTGCAACCTCAGCGGGTGTCTTGGGAAGGACGGATTCTCCGTCGATCAGGATATCTCCTGATGTGATGTCATGCATCTTGTTGATGCATCTCATCATGGTGGTCTTTCCGCATCCGTTCGGCCCTATCAGTCCTACTAACAGTCCTGACGGCAGGCTGAACGAGACATCCTTGTCGGCATGATAGCCGTTGTCGTATACTTTGTTGAGATTGCGCACTTCGAGAAGCGGTACTTCATCCATTGTAGATCTTCCCCCTTTTGTACAGTAAATAAGCGAATACAGGAACTCCTATGAGCGTTGTAATGGCACCGACAGGGAGTTCCAGTCCCGGCAGGATCATCCTTGCCAGAAGGTCGGCGCCGATCATTATCGATCCTCCGAATGCTATCGATGCGGGCAGCACTATCCTGTGGTCCCCTCCGAACAGCATGCGGCAGAGGTGCGGTATGACCAATCCAACGAATCCTATGATACCGCAGAACGCGACACAGAACGACGCCAGGATCGATGACAGCACCAGTATGGTGGCATTGAATCTCTTCGTATTGAGTCCCATCTGTCTTGCCTGGTCATCACCCAGAAGCACTAAGTTCAGTTCCTTGGAGTATCTCAGGATGAGCAGTGATAGGATGACCGCAGGTATCAGTACACAGAACGTCTGTGCAAGGTTGATCTGCGAGAACGTTCCGAATAGCCAGAGCAGTGTGTTCGAGATGGCGTGTCCCGAGAACAGTATGAGAACGGTCTGTATGGCACTGAATATCAGTCCTATGACCACTCCTGACAGGACGTAGGCATTGGTGGTGGCACCAGCACGGTGCGCGAGGACCATTGTCAGTCCGAATGCCAGAAGACCTCCGAATATGGCCGCTATGGCAGTAAGGAACGGAGAGTGTGCCGATATCAGACCGAAGAACGTGAAGCCGAATGCTATGGAGGCGATGGCGAACGTACCTGCTCCTGAGGAAACACCCATGATGTACGGGTCAACCAGGGGATTCCTGATGACCGCCTGGTATCCGGCTCCTGCGACCGATAATCCGAGACCGACTGCTATCGCAGCAATTGCCCTGGGCATGCGTGAGCTGAATATGGTGACCTCATCGTTGGTCAGATTGTTGCCGCCCTTTCCGATGGCCGAGAACAGGTTCGAGAACGCATCTATGGGGTTCATGAATCCGTTGGGTCCGATGCACAATGCAAGGATGAACATTATCAACAGAAGGATCGCACCGATGATCAGCATCATCTTTGACATGTGCTTCTTCTTCCCGATATGGGTCTCGCTCTTCCCTCCGAGGAAGTTCCTGATCTTGGTCAGTATGGGGTTCTCATCAGCCATCGTACTTCCCCCTGCTTCTGATCAGTAGGTATGCGAACACCGGTACACCGATGATCGTCGTGACTGCACCTACGGGCAGTTCGAATCCTGTGACCAATACGCGCGCCAGCAGATCCGCCAACAAGAGCAGCGAACCTCCGAACGCCATCGATACGGGCAGCATGAGACGGTGGTCCCCTCCCATGATCATCCTAGCCACATGAGGCACCACGAGACCGACGAATCCGATGATACCGCAGAATGCGACACAGAACGCGGTCAGTACGGATGCCACTATGAGCATGAGTCTGTCGAATTTCCTTGCATCGAGTCCCATTTGCCTTGCCTGGTCCTCTCCCAGAAGGACGAGGTTCAGTTCCCTAGCCCAGATGAGCGGTATGATGGACAGCACGATACAGGGTATCAGGACCAGCCACAGCTTGTCCCAGGTGATGGATGCGAAGGATCCGTAGAGCCACGACAGTGCGTGTGCCACTTTGGTTCCTGACTGTACCATCATTATGGATTGTATCGCCGAGAACACCAATCCTACAACGATACCTGCCAGAACGAAGTTGATGGATTTTCCTCCTGTCTTCTCCGCCATCAGCAGTGTGCATCCGAAGGCGAGCAGACCTCCGATGATGGCTGCGATTGCCACGAGGTATACGTTCTGCGATGAGAACAATCCGAAGAATGTGAAATCAGCCAGGATGACGGCGACTGCGAAAGTACCTGCTCCTGAAGATACACCCATGATGTAAGGTTCGACGAGTGGGTTCTTGATGACCGCCTGATACATCGCTCCTGCGACCGAAAGTCCGATTCCGACCGCGATGGTCGCTAAGGCACGAGGCAGCCTCTGGTTGTAGATGAGCATTTCCTCATAGGTCAGTCCGCGTCCTCCCTTGCCTATGGATGAGAACACTGCGGACAATGCATCGCCTATGCTCAGGTTGGTGTTGGAACCGATGCACAGGGACAGCAGGGCCATTGAGAATGTGATTAGGATACCGATTATGATCACTGCGTGGAGCTTACGTTTGCTCTTGGTGTTGTGAGAGTAGTTCTCTCCGAAGAAGTAGAGCATGATGCGGTGGTGCAGCTCTTTGAACGGTTTCTCCCATTTCAGTATGAACTTGAGTACCGCCCAGAGGATCACCAGAAGTACTATGATTATAGCGAGGATGATCAGGAGGATCTGCCAGAGCGGCATCGGTTCCTTGTAGACCGGCGGTGTGTACTCGTCCAGTTTGGATCCTGTGAATGCAGTGACTCCGTTATCGTCGCTGCGTATGATGTAACCGTCGACGACGGTAACAATCGCCATCGCATACCATTTGTTGTCGAATGAGAATTTACCGACGACCTCGCCGTTCACATTGACCTCATACAGTTCGCGGGACGAGTATGTTGAAGCATACAGTATCTCATTGTTGACAAGGGTCGGTGCGGCATGTGTTTCCCTGGAGAAACCAACGATCTTGGTCAGAAGTGTTGAGGTGCCGTCAATACTGATCTTGAAGATACCCTTGCTTGTGGCCATGAACACGCCGGAGAAATCATCTGTTACGTAACGCGTAGCGGTATTGCAGGTGAAGCCCATTTCCGGATCGCTGATGAAATCCTTGATCTTGGTCATCGTGTCAGTGCTGGTCTCATATCTGTACAATGACATGCTGGCCGTTGTGGAACTCATACCCAGACCGTCAGAGTAGGGTGTGAAGATGTAATATCCGTCCGCATAGCGGATAAGGGACGGGACGTTACAGGAACCGATTTCCTTGCCTGTGTTGGGGTCTGTGGTCCGGAATACGACTTCTTGGTGTATCAACGAACCGTCCTCTCTGTTCAACACATACAAACAGCCGTCATAGGTTCCTGAGAAGACATAATCATCGATGACCGACAGCGGGGTGTAGTATGCCTGTCCCCCCATCTGGTAGGACCATACAAGTTCAAGATTCATGTTGAAACAATAGACCATGCCGTTGTTCGATTTCAGGAAAAGACATCCTGAGTTGAACACGATCGCCGCCGGGCCGATTCCATAGGAGGATTTGTAATCCAGATCTATGGTTTTGAGGGGAGTATCGACTTTGATGACATTTGAATCACCGGGCCCCGGTCCGTCATGGATGTCGAATGAATAGATTTGTCCGTTTGTAGTGGGAACGAAGACCTTTCCTCCCGCAATTACAGGGCAGGACATCTCAATCTGGATAGATTTGAAGGTGAATTTCCAAATAGTTTCTCCGTTCTTGACGTTATATGCGGTTATGTTGCCGCCTGTCTTCACGATGGCCATACCGTCAGCATAGAGGGTTCCGCAGTAACATCCTGCAGGATCCATAGCAGTGCCTTCACCGTGTGTATCCCATATGGGGGTGGTTCCGGTGCTTGTATCTTCAACGGTCTGGTTTACGCTGTTCTCGGAATCTCCGCCGAACATGGTCCAGGCGGTCTTGTAATTGGGGTTGACTGTGGGTGTAATCCCGTCAGGATAGAATCCTACAGCGAGTTTGTTCATCGAATACGCTGAATCATAATCTGACGGGTCGATAATGATCCATTTCAGTGTGTTGTTGCTCCAGTAGTAGATATTCCAATGACAGTTGACAATGACACCTGTGGTTCCGGGGTCAGTGACCGTTCCGCCTGTGGCGGCGGCTCCTGTCGATCTTGATGTCAGTCCGTCGATGGTGATAGTGGATCCAACTATGGTAACTGAGAATCCTGCATCTGTGAGTGAATCGATGACGGTGGATGAGTTCGTTGCTGAACGGTGTGTATCTATCCATTTGGTGGATCCGTTTCCGTAATCGACAAGGAAATCTCCGCTGGAGGCATTGCTGTCCGCATTCGAACCCGAAACGGATATGATACCTGCTGTCAGCATGATAAGGATTGACAGTAATGTGACGATCTTCGCCTTCATCAGCTATCGAACCCCAGATTCTTTGTGTATGTCAGGTAGTTCTGGTAATCGTTGCCTATTGCAAGCGGGATTGTTATTCCGTCATCGAATGCAGCGGGATTGATTATCCTAGCCACCAGTTCGGTCAATTGTGATATCCTGGGTCCGGAACGCTGTGCCATCTCACCCAGGCCTTCCGTGAAGAGGTAGATCTTCCCGTTGCTGTATGCATCGGTATTCTTCCATTCATCGGACAGCGAGGAAAGCATCAGGTCGTAATCGCCGACCTTGTACTGTCCGTAGTCGAAGATTATGATACACTCGGGGTTCATGTCCATGACCATCGAGGGTGTGACATTGGGCCAACCGTTCTTCGGCGTACGGCTGGGCCAGCTCGGATCGTTTATGGCATTGCTGCCGTTGACTTTGGTCAGTATGTCATCGACATAAGTATTCGTACCTGCGATGAAAGGTGACGCCGCAGAACTCAGCGTGACCAGTGTCTTCATGCCGGTTTGAGCAGCGGCAAGGCTGATGATCTGGTTGAGAGCGAGATTGATCTGCGTTGTGACATAATTCGCACGGAGTTCGTATTTCATCGCCGTTCCGACGATGAATATGTTCTTGAGGACGGTATCCAGGTCGGTTCCGTCATAGATGACCAGTGTATTGAGATTGGAACTCCTGAGTGTCCCTGCTATCTGCACGTGTGAGTTGGCAGAGGCATCGCCTATCACCAGATCAGGAGAGGCATTCATGATTGCTTCATAACTCGGATTGAGATAGGTACCGACCTCGGCAATGGTATGTTCATCTTTTCCTCTTTGTATTATAGAGGGATAGTTGCTTGACTGGTCCGTGCCGACGATCGTGCTTGCGGCATCCATCGCTCCGACCAATTCCGTACATACAGGTGAGAGTGTGACCAGTGAGTGGGGCATGGCGTAACCGTAGATGGATGTGGCCGTTGCATCGACGGCGACAGTGGGCTGTTCTCCTTCCTTGGTGTATGCCCATGATATAACTGTGTAATCGGAAGCATTGATGTTGTAATCAGAGCTTTCCTTGAAATCGTATTTTCCCTTTTCGACATACCAGAGGCCCCACTTATGCGTGGCATCGTTGGCTATGATCTCTTCGCCGTTATCGATGGCCGTGAGAACCCCGTCAGTCATTATGGGTGAGTTGGAATAATGGGTGGCGCAGGCAATGTTCAGTAATTCAACTGGATTGTTCGTCTCATTGAAACTGACATCCGTCCACACGGTGTTGTAGTCGCCGTAATCTATGACGACTCCTTCCGATTGGTACTGGGTGGCATTGGAACCGACGCCGTTCATCAATAATGTGAGGCACGATCCGAACAGGATAAGGAAAACGGTCAGCATTACCTTTAGACGTAATGCACGATTGCCTGGGCCGGATGGGCCGCGGTCCTGTTTTATCCACGAGTTGTCAATCATCTTAAAGATAAAGGTAGACGGCCCGAAGGCCGTCATTATTCAGTTTATGCCTTCTTCTTCAGGAGGAAGAATGCGATTGCTGCGACTGCAACAACTGCGACTGCACCGATTGCGATGTAGAGCACGAGGTTGTTGTTGTCCTTCTTGTCTGCATCCGAGGGTGAGACACTAGGTGATTTGACCCAGTATGAGCCCATTCCGCCACCCATATCATGTTTGTAGTACGTGCTGTCCTCAGGGTCAGCAAAGTAATACTTGTTGAATGTGTGTGCAAAGATCGTCGCTGTGTTGAGATCTTCACCTTCAAGATATTTCCACTCGTTCTTGTCTCCGTCCTTGCAGAATCCGCCCCATCCCCAATAATCAGCTGTGGGGTAATCAGCGGGATCCATCGGATAATCACCATGTGATTTGTATGTGTAACCGTCTGCGGTCACCGATTTGATACTTGTTGCACCCATGGTTCCGTTAACGAGCTCGAACCCTGCCTCTTTAGCTCCGAGTACTCTTGCACTCTGTGCTGATTTGGGACTGATTCCGGGCTGTGTGCTTGTGATCCACTTGCTGAATGAGTGGTCTGCTCCGTCATCACACTGGATGTAGATCTTGTAATCTACCATCTCAACGGTGGGGAGTACGGTCCAGTAAGGGTCGTAGCCCTCCATCTGCTGCTTGCAGTATTTGCTGGCGTCCGAGGGTTCAGAGAAGGCGTACAGGTCGAAGACGATGACGAGCATTGTCTTGTCAGCGAGGTTGGATGTCTTCCATTCTCCGTCGTAGTAGTAAACTGCGAAGTTCTTGTAGTTGGAACCGCCCCAATCTCCGCCGCTAGCGTATGTGTGGTCGGGAGTTACGATTGAAGAGACCATACCGTAACTGAGCGTCACTGTAAGTCCGGCTGCGGTTGCAGCACCGGTCAATGCAGTTGCATAGAGCTCACCGCTGGGTGCTGCTCCATCAACTGTCACATCACCGAGACGTGCTGAATATTTGTTCTCCCCATCTTTGAGTTCGAGATAGAACGAATATGTCTGTTTCTCTCCATCTGCCGATGAGTTGTCAACATCAATTGCAACCGCGAATGCAGATACGCAGAAAACTGCGACCGCAACGATTGCAAGCATCTTTGCGTGTTTCATTTTGAAGTCCTCCATTGGATTAATTATCCAACTATTAGGGTGAAGAAAAAATCGTTAGATACTAATAAAATACTTTGGGAAGTGTCGCTGGATAATAAGTGAGGATTTACTGATTTTCAATGGGTTCAGACAGATTCACGAGTTTCTCTATCCTCTCGATCTCCGATTCAACCTTGGTATCATCGAAGGAGATGGATATGGCATCCTGCGGACAAATCTCGACGCATCTGCCGCATCCTCTGCACTTATCATCCAACACGGATTTCCCGTCAATGATTGAGATGGCCTTGGTGAAGCATATCTTCTCGCACTTGCCGCATCCGATGCATCTCTCAGCATCGACGGATACCTCAACACCGTCCATCCTCCTGTACGTGGACGATATGTCATCGGATATGTCCCTGACCATGTTCCACAGACAGCAGCAGGGGCAGCAGTTGCAGATGGACATCAGATCCTTCTTGTCGCCGGTGTGCAGCCACATGCTGTCCAGCTTGTTCCTTCCGATTATGTGCACGAAACCCAGTTCGGTGCATTCATCGATGTACGCCTTCGCTTCCTCTTTCGTTGCTACATGTCCGAACTTCTCAGGTATCTTCTTCGTCCCCTTTCCGAGGAACACGCACCCGCGGTCGATCGGATAATCTTTGCAGTTGTTGGATTTCCTGCAGAGGCAGAAGTTCATGATGAAGATGTCATCGGCACGGTCGATGATCTCCTTCACCACATCCGAAGGGAGGATCGTCCTGTCCCCCGCGGAGTCGATATTGATGTTGACATCTATGCTTTTGACAACACCATCCTTCGGAAGGACGACCATGTCATCGCCGTCGAAGAACCTCTTCCTGACGAAGTTCCCGAAATGCCTGTGCTTCCTGGTCTGCTTTGCAAGCCAGTATCTGGTATTGAAGAAGAACGGAAGGATTGCAGCACTGAGCCTGGAGATTATCTTCACGCTTTCCTATAGGCAGTGGATATAATAATCATTCCCAGCGGACGGCACGGAAATGACGTTTTCACTTGATTGTATCCGCGCGGGTTCGGCTACATTTATTAACCATCCGTGCGTGTCATTATTCATCATACGGCACTGTCCGGGATGTGGGGAATTGGGTTCAGCTGATCATTATCTGAAATGTCTTGTAAGGGCCTTCTTGGCCGGTATCATGATCGCCGTCGGCGGATGCGTATTCATCGGCTGTTCCGACAGAGGCTTCGCGTGGGTCGGAGCGATCCTGTTCGCGATCGGTCTGTTCACCATATTCCACTTCGGATTCGATCTGTATACGGGAAAGGTGGGGTATGCGCTTGAGAACAAGCCGTCATACATCATCGATCTCCTTGTGATCATCCTCGGTAACTTCATCGGATGTTTGATGATCGGATTTATGATGCCTTTGGATACCGCAGTGACGTTCATCAACAACAGGATGGCGGATGTGGATTACCTCAGAGTTCTGTTCAAAGGAATCCTGTGCGGTCTGCTGATGTTCATCGCAGCGGATTACTACAAGAAGACCAAGGGATTCCTCGGTGCTTTCGTCGCAGTCCCTGTCTTCATTCTGTCAGGCTTCGAGCACAGTATCGCAGACATGTTCTACTTCATGTCAGCATTCTTCAAGGACTCCGGATGCTTCGAGATCGGCGAGGGTGCACTGTTCATCCTCGTGGTCATCATCGGAAACGCAATCGGCGGTCTTCTGATCCCATTGTGCCAGAAGTACATGTACGAGAACCCGCCTGCGTGGTTCAAGAAAGAATAAACGGATTATTCCGGGGGCCTTGGGCCCCCGTAATTTTGTTTCAGTTACCAGGGTAGCTTATCAGGGAGAACACGTCGTAATCCTTCAGTTTCTCCCTTCCCTTCAGGCCTTCGAGCTCCATGACGAATCCGATCTTGACGACCTCTCCGCCTTCCCTCTCGGCCAGTTTGATGATGGCTTCAGTAGTTCCGCCGGTCGCGATCAGATCGTCGATGATGACGACCTTCTGACCTTTCTTGATGGCATCTTGGTGCATCTCCAGCGTTGCCGTTCCGTACTCCAATTCGTAGTCCTCGGAGTATGTCGCTCTCGGGAGTTTTCCCTTCTTGCGGACAAGGATGAATCCCTTGTTCATCGCGTATGCTACGGGTGCTCCGAAGATGAATCCTCTGGACTCGGAACCCAGTACGAGGTCGAAATCGACGTCTTTCAATGCTTTGACAAGTCCGTCAACGGCGAGTTTGAAGTCGTCCTTGTCGCTAAGGATGGTGGTGATGTCACGGAACATGATCCCCTTCTTCGGGAAGTCGGGGATGGTGGTGACGTAATCCTCTAAGGCTTTCATGCACCCCGTATTTTCTGGATTGATAATAAAAGATTGTTGCAGAACGACAGAATTACGGAAGTAAAAGGAAAAGGAGGGTTGTACCCTCCGTTTGCGTTTATTCGGTCTTCGTTTCGGAATCCTCGGAGATCTTCTCCTCGGATTCGATCTCGGGAACGGACTCCTCATCCACTGATTCTACCTCAGGGAGGGCATCCTCTTCCTCGGATTCGATCTCGGGGATCTCCTCGGGTTCGTCGACGGTCTCCTCTGCAGCAGGCTCCTCGACTGCCTCTTCGGAGTACTCTGCATCATCTGCGTCCTCAGCAACCTCGGACTTGTTCTTCTTGATCGAAGAGAGGTACTTGTTCAGGTCGAACTCGCCGCTCTCCATGATCATGTAGATGAATGTTCCGACGACTGCACCGAGTGCAGGGAAGATGATGAACAGCCAGAGCTGGATGAGGGGCTCGAAGTGTCCCTCGAGGTTGCTGAACATCATTGCGAATGCGGTACCGATGCTCTTTGCAGGGTTGACGGCAGTGCCGACCAGGTTGTATCCGATCCAGATCAGACCGAACATGGCGGTGGCGATGACGGCGCCTGACTTCATATCGATCTTCTTGGATTCGGTCGCTTTCATGGTTACGTATGAAAGGATGAATGCGAGGAAGAACTCGATGATCATTGCTCCGACGACTTCGACGTGTCCCTCCATGTTGTAGAAGTATCCGCCGTAGTAGTCTGCGTTGATCAGCATGTCCCAGGAGTCATATGCGATGACGAGTGTGAAGAAAGCGATCAACGCACCGATGATTCCGCCGAGGATCTGTGCGAGAACGTACCACAGCGTATCATTGGCCTTCATCTTTCCGCTGATGAACATGCTCAGTGAGATGAGAGGGTTGAAGTGACAGTTGCTGTATTTTCCGATGCAGTAGATCAGACCTACGAATGTCAGTGCAAAACCTGCTGCTGCCATCATCGAATAACCGTACAGGCGGAATCCGAATAAGCAGCCGATGATGACCAGGATCATGGTTCCGATCAGTTCGGTAATATATTCCTTAGGATTTTCAAAGCTCAATGCCAAAGAAATCACCTTATTATTTGACAGGGTATGTGTCCCAGTATAAATAAACATAACAGACAGGTTCTGAAAAAACTTTGGAGATCTGCTGTTATGACAGTCTGTTGGCGGTAAAATTCCTGACCAGGAGTTCTCTGGGAAGGTACATATCGAACTTTCCGCGGCATATGTTTTCGTCCGGAAGGATGAGATTCGACGTCTTCCTGCCGTTCACGAACGAATTGACCATCCTTTCGACGTTGCCCGGTCTGCTGGTGTAGACATCGATGTGATAGGGCAGTCTCGCATAGACCCTTCCGACGCCGCTGCTGACGATCTTCCTCCTGATGGTGTCGAAACCCTTGGTCCCTTTCCACGGGCAGATCCTGATGCCCCAGTCCGTAACGGTAAGCAGGTGGTCCATGCCCTCCTTCCTGAATACCGCCCTGCTCCTTTCCAGACATGCTCTTCCGCGGTCATCGAGATAATCGTATTCGGTATCGGATGAGAGGATCTCATACATCCTGTTCATGACGATATCATCTATATCTGGCACATCGGATTTCCATGGCGATGACGAGCCCGAATCCGACGGACGGACATCCGCACGTGTGCCGTCCTTCGAAACAGCAATTACTTCCCAGACCCTTCCGGCGAGCTGTATGCATTCTCCCACCTCAGGCGTTTCCTGTATCGAACCCAGAGGTCTGCCGTCTATGAAGATGTCTATCTCGGGTCTCACATCGAACACCGAACAGAAGTCATGGCCGAAGACCAGATGTTCTCCGTTCTTCCCGATCAGGAGCGTGCCGTCATCCATCCTTTCGAGGATGCCTGTGGCTACCATGTGCCTCAGGAGCACCTTGTATTCATTCTCGGAGATGTCCCTGAAGGGATACATCGTCAGCACATCGTTCCAGAGGTCGGAGAATCTGCACCCGGTGCCGGATGCCATGTACTCCAGCGTCTGATGGAACAGCAGACCGTAGGGTATCTTCTCCTCCCTGAGAGGTTCTGTCCAACCTTCCTTCGCAAGCTCGATCAGAGCGATGGATTTGATGAGATTGGCCGACACCCCCATGACATCGGTCCAGGGTCTCTCGGCATCG
>JAEEGH010024700.1_pt1 | contig 12110 bp, 4 predicted proteins | sample 9134181 | NCBI WGS metagenome assembly JAEEGH01 (sample SAMN16246544, study PRJNA631951) | gut metagenome | biome: gut microbiome; feature: rumen; material: DP-attached | host: Bos | place: Iran: Karaj | collected 2018-10
CCTGCAAAGATTGAAAACATTATATTTATGGAATGTGGGCGATACTCTCCTACAGAACATCACCTACAATTATGATGGTGTAGGGAATATCAATAGTATCCACAATGCTGCCAATGCGGTGTCTGGTTTGGGTGGACAATACACCTACACCTATACGTATGACAGTCTATATAGGTTGACACGGGGGGAAGTCAATGCTGTTGGTCGCAGCACTGTACATTCGACAAGCTTTACCGAAGACGGTCGTATTTCGCTTAGAACTGTCATAACGCAAGTGGGAACCGGGACACCGGGTATAACCCAGTCTATTTATTCATATAATTATACGGAACAGCCGCACACTATATCTGAGGTGGGAAATTTCATGAACGGTGTTACCTACAAATGGGATGCCAACGGGAATATGACTCAGCAGGGCAGCAACATCTATCTTCAGTGGGATGAGGAAAACCGTTTGAAGGGGGTTACAAAACCCGCGCAAGGTGTATGTTTTGCATACGATGCTTCGGGGGAACGTTTTTACAAGAACTCTGGGGAACGAATATACATGTTGGTAAATGGTTCCTTTTACATGAAGATTCCGTACTACCAAAACCCCGTGTTATATACATCTCCCTATATGGTAGTTACCCCCAGCGGCTACACAAAGCACTACTTCGTCGAAAATGAGCGGTTTGCCAGCCGTATAGGTGATGGAAACATCACTGGACTCAACAGTCATGCCACGACCAATGCGGCTCTTGTTGCAAAACAGGCAGTTGTGGATTTCTATGCCCCTGACAGCATACCTCCAGGACAATTCTATAACTTCCGCACACTTCCCGCACATTGGAGCAGCCGTCACACCACTTACTGGCAACATAGCGACCACCTCGGCAGTGCCAGTTGGGTGACTGACACAACAGGGCGCGGTTATGAACACTTCCAATACAATGCATGGGGTGGGCCTTTCATCACGCAGCGCATTACTGGCGGAGACTACCAATCCCGCTACACCTTCTCCGGCAAGGAGCGCGACGAGGAAACGGGCTACTCCTATTTCGGGGCGCGGTACTACAACGCCGCCCTCTCCATCTGGCTTTCCGTAGACCCGATGACGGACAAGTACCCTTCGACCTCCCCGTACACCTATTGTGCCAACAATCCGGTGCGACTGGTGGATCCGAACGGAGAAGATATTTGGATCTTCGATAATGGAGCTTTTTATAAATATATAAATGGTAAATTATATACACAAGATGGTGAGGAATTCAAGTCTGCAAAAGGCACTTTTGCACATAAAGTACAAAACGCATTAAATAAATTAAGCACCACAACTATTGGTGGTGAGATGATAGAAAGTTTATCTACGTGTGAAGATGAATATTACATTCAAAAATCAGGAAAAAGCAGATTTATTGCTGACGAATGTAGCTATCATAAAGAAAATGGGGAACTTGTTTCCGGTGGAATTATTAATTGGAATCCTCGGGGAGCACTACTGCCGACAAATGGTTTCTTCAGTAGAACACGATCTCCTATTACGGATTTAGGCCATGAGTTATCCCATGCTTTTGATCATAAAAATAAAATTGAATATGGAGACCCAATAGATGGATTAGCACAGCAAGATTGGGCAGCTGTTTATCGAGAAAATTGCATGAGACGAGAACTTGGGAAACCGCTCAGAACACATTACGGTTCCGTGATAGATCAGTATCAATGTTTTCTTAACGGTGATGGTCCCAAAACTGTGTCTCAAGGGAATCTAGTTCTCCCGAAAGAGGTAGAAATCAACATGAATTGGTATAAAAGATAGAAGTCGTGAAATATAAATTATTTTGCATTATAATTATCATTGTTAATCTATGCACTTCCTGTAGCATCTTGAGAATGCCTTGTGATTTGGTTGATGTAAATACAAATGGCATCCCCAACCCGTATGTGAATAATTATAACTATCAGCTTTCTATTCCATCTCGTTATGCTCCAGCATATTATGTCGGTCCTGAAGACGATGTCGTATATTCTTATGTATATAGATATAAAAAAAAGATGCGCATAAATATCGGTACTATTCCCTTTAATTCAGAAAATTTTGAAGAGCAACAATATAATGAACATAATTATAATGATAGTATAGAGCCATTTATATTTCAAGGCAATAAGAATGATTTATATTGGAAAACGGCAGTTATATTCAAAAATGTTGACAATAGCTATATTCATTTTTATATTGAATATGCCAATATTCCTATACAATATCTTGCCTTATTTGAAGAATCTCTGAAGAGAACTATTGCTCTACAAAAATAAATTGATTATTAGGATTGAACATAACTATTATGATACTCTCTTAAGAAACAAGCCCTACGTCTAAAATGGTTATCAATTCACTTTTTCTCTATTTTTCGCACTATCAATCCTGACCAAGCATATCAACGATTAAACGATTCAGCCATTAAATACTAACGACGCTATGCCATGCCACCACCCCACTGCCCCCGGTAACCTGTACCCTCCTTTGGCACGGCACTACAACTCCGACCTCTCCATCTGGATAATTTCAATGAACGAAATGTGATTCATCATAGGTCAATTTTCTCTTTCCTTTTCAGGGCGACCGGGCACGCTTTACGCTCGAATTTCGCACTCCGTACTCATAACCGCTGCAATCGTTGTCGCGGACATCAAGGAAACAAAACCGCAGTCAAAAGCACGACTGCGGTTTTCTTATACCGTCCCATAACGTGACGGGCATTTGTGCCAACTTTGCCAAAACATCAAGTTATGGCAACCAGCAGCACCCGAAGAGTGACACTCTTCATCAACGGCAAGGAGGTCGAAGCCTCCGTCAAGCAGATACGCGTCGAGATGAACAAGCTCGTGAACGAGCAGAACCGAATGATCGTTGGCTCCGACGAGTACATCGCCCACGCAAAGAAAATCCGAGAACTGCGCGAGTATCTCAAAGAACACGCCCGGAACATCGGCTCCGCCGCTTCCGCGTGGTCGGAGATGTACAACAAGGTGCTGCAATTAGGCACGGGTATCGGCGGCTTCACGCAGATTCTCTCCACCCTTGACAACATCACATCAACCCTCAAACAGGTGGCCACCGACCTCGCCGCAATGGACGATGTCTATTCCGATGTCATCAAGACCACAGGCCTCACCCGTGAGGAGGTTGACGAGCTCAACGAGAGCTTCAAGAACCTTGACACCCGCACCAGCCGCGAACAGCTCAACAACCTTGCCTACATCGCAGGCAAACTGGGCATCTCCTCCAAAGAGATGGTACAGCAGTTCGTTGAGGCGGCGGACATCATCAACGTCTCAATGGGAGACGTTCTCGGCGACGATGCCACGCTGGCCATCGGCAAGATGGTGGACGTTTACAAGAAGTCCACCGACATGCTCAAGGACAAGTCTCTGAAGGAACAGCTCCTTTCGCTGGGTTCCGCCGTCAACGAGCTGGGCAAGACCAGCACCGCCAACGAGCAGTACATGGTCAACTTCACAGGGAGGCTCGGCGGCATCGCCGTGCAAGCCGGACTCGCTGCCGATCAAATCCTCGGCTTCGCCTCCGCTCTTGACCAGGACATGCAGAAAGTGGAGATGTCCGCCACAGCATTCCAAAAGCTCATACAAAAGGTCATATCCAAACCCGCAGAGTTCGCCAAGGTCGCCGGAATGGGTGTCAAGGAGTTCACCAACCTGATTGAGAACGACATGAACACCGCGCTGAAGAAAGTCCTTGCGGGATTCTCCGGCGCAGGCGGCTTCGACAAGCTGCTTCCCATCTTCCAAGACTTGGGGCTTGACGGCGCACGCGCCGCCGCCGCCATCTCCTCAATGGCCAACAGTCTTGACAAAGTGGAAGCCGCCCAGAGCATTGCCAACAAGGCAATGCTGGAGGGCGTGTCCTGCTACAACGAGTTCTCCATCAAGAACAACAACATGCAGGCCAACTTGGAGAAAGCCCGCAAGAAGTTCCAAGACACCCGCCTCGAACTCGGAGAGAAGCTCTACCCGATACTGCTGAAGCTGACCAAGACCAGCACCGCAGGCATCAAACTGCTTTCATCCTCCGTCACTTGGATTTCCAAGAACAAGGTTGCCGTCGCCGCCATACTCGCGCCGCTGACCCTCTACCTCGCCAAAATCGTGGCACTCAAGACGTGGCAGCTGGCACTCAACGCCGCCGAAAAAGCCGGCATCGCCATCAAGGGCATCTACAAGACCGCCACCTACGCCGTGGCAGCGGCACAGGCGGCACTGGCAGGCAATACCAACAGGGCGGCAGCGGCCATCAGGAAGATGGGCGCCGCCGCGAACTCCGTTCCGTGGATCGCCATCGCCACCGCCATCATAGCGGCAGGCACCGCCCTCTACAAGCTGGCGACACGAACCACGGCGGCGGAAAAGGCGATGAAGGACTTCAACAGCCGCACCGCCGCGCAGAAAGTGGAAGTGGACAAGCTCTTCAACGCGCTGCGGGAGCTGCGCAAAGGCTCCGACGAGTACAACAAGGTGCAGAAGAGAATCATTGAGACCTACCCGCAGCTGCTCAAAGACCAGCTTGACGAGAAGGGCAACATCATCGACATCGAGCAGGCCTACAACAAGGTCATCAGCGCAATAAAGCGCAAGATTGCCCTTGACATCCAGCAGGAGCAAATAGCGGAAGTGATGAAGGAGGAGATGGACAACATGTCCTATTCGCTCAAACACCTTTCGCCGGAGCTGGGCAGCAAGGTGGTGGAGCTGGCCGAGGACGGCTGGGACAGGAACAAGATTGTCCGCAACATCAACCGCTATTTCCTCCAAGACCGCAAACTGACGGGCAAGGAGGAGTTCTTCATTGACAACATCGTGGCCATCGTCAAGCGGGAACACGAGAAAATCGAAAAAATCAGACAGACCCTCGCGCCCTGGATCGGCAGCCAGCTTGACGCGGTGGTCGCCGAGGTTGAGGAGGAAGCGGCAGAGGAAGAGGAAAACAGCGGCAACAGCGCCGCGGAGACCGCCGCCGAACTCGCCAAGAAGCAGCAGACGGAATGGGAAAACCTCCAAAAGGAGGTGAAGAAGCTGTTCAACAAGGACGAGCTCATCGGCTTGGACAAAGTCGCCGCCGACAAGGAGAAAATCCGGCAGGAGTACGGCGACCTCATTACACGCATCGAAGCGTTCACGTCAAGCAAGGGCAAAGCCGCCAAAGCACTCGCCGACCAAGTGCGGCAGTACATGGCCAACGCCATCGAAGAGGTTGACCGCGCCGCCCGCGCCGAGAAGATGAAAAAGGTGACGGAGCAGTACGCCAAACTCTGCGAGCAGTTCAAGACCATCGAAGAGAAGCTCGGCCAAGACCTCACCGACAGCTATTCCTCCCAACTGCTGCAGGTGGAGCAGAAGTGGCGCACAACCATCGCCGAGATTGACAAGAGCATCGCCTACTACGAGAGCAAAAAGAGCGAAGCATACGACCCCGTGAAAGGTACGGGGCTGAGCGAAGAAGAGCTGGAACTGCTTGAAAAGCTGCTCCAGCAGAAAAAGCAGGCGATTGCACTGGAGGCACAGGAGGAACTCTCCATCGTCAAGAAAGCGGAGGCCGACATCACCAACGCCCTGCTGTCGGAAACGGACAAGCGCATCGCCGCCGTCCGCAAAGAGTACGGCGAGAAAATCTCTGCGGCGCAGTCCTCCATCGCCAAACTCAAAGCCCTCGGCGAAGAGGAGAACCAAGACCGAATCCGCCAGCTGGAAGAGCAAATCAAAGCCCTCAAGGTGAAGATGGAGAAAGAGGTCGCCGACCTCGCAAAAGCCAAAGGCAAGAAGGGCAGCGCGGGCATCGGCAAACTCCTTGAGATAGACTGGAAGCACTTCAAGAAGGACTGGGAGAAGAACCTCGCGGAGATTGCCGACGTGATACAGGACTTCGCCAGCACCGTCTCCCAAATCTTCGACTCCATCAACCAGCTCCAGAGCAACCGGGAGCAGTCCCTGCTCGATGAATACAACAAGGCCTACGATGAGCGGAAGGAGAAACTGGACTGGCAGTTGGAGCAGGGCATCATCTCGCAGGAGTACTACGACGCGCAGCTGGACAAGCTGGACAAGGAACGCGAGGAGAGGGAGAAGGAGGCCGCGCTGGAGCAGTTCCGCCGCGAGAAACGGGCGGCAGTCATCCAAGCGGTGATTTCGGGCATTGTCTCCGCACTGAAGAGCTTCGAGAACGGCGGCGGCTTCCCGTGGGGACTCATCCCGATGGCGCTGTCCGTGGCCACCACAGGCGTACAGATTGCCGCCATTGAATCCCAACCCGAACCATACTACAAAGGCGGCTACATTGACGAGGAGAAAAACATCGTGGCAGGCGAGCGCGGCCGCGAGTGGATTGCCCCCAACGACCTGCTCACGGACAAAGAGACCGCACCTGTCATAGAAGCATTGGAGCAGTACCGCAGGGGGAACAAGTCCCCGCTGCGGGATCTGCAGTTCGCCGTCCCCGACGGGGACACGCTGTCCCAAGCCGCCGCCTCCATCAGCCGTAACTTTGCGCCGTCAAACACGCCGACACCAGCCGCAACGAACCGCACCGCCCCGAACCAGCAGGGCGGCACGCTCGACAAGATGCTGGCACAGCTCACGGAACTGACCGCCTATATGAGCGACCCGAAGAACCGCCAAGCGGTCATCAGCCGTGAGATGCAGCTTGAATTTGAGGAGCAGGAGGAGTTCCTGCGCAACGTGGCGGCGCTAAAATGAGAGAGCCATGTCCGTGACCATCGAAGAAAACCCGTTCCCGCTTGACTTCGCGGGCAACCGCTGCCAGTACCGAATCCGCTGCACCCCATACTCTAATGGCGGGCGCAGATCTGTGAGTGTCTTCAAAATCGGGCAAATGCCCGGACTGGGCTATTCGCTGACAGTCACCTACGGCGAGACCGCACTGTCCATGATTGTCACCGTGGCCTACAACAAGCGCGACGACCCCAACTTCCTGATGAGACGGACGGAGCCGGAAAAGATAAAGGCGGAACTTGAGAAGAAGGTCGCCCGCAACTACGAAATCGCGCAGCTGTATGACGTGACCGTCAGCGACGAGCTGGAAATCGCCTTCACCTCAAAGGAGGCGGGCGGCGACAGCGTGGCCATCACCAGCAACGACACCAACGCCATCATTGACGAGATTGAGCAGGTGACGGGCATCACCCCAGTCGCAAGGGCGAACTACGGGGTGACGGGATGGCTGGAACTGCAACGCTACGCCAACGGCTCCGTCTCCGAGGAGAGGACGCCGGAGTTCCAGCTGCACCCCGACAGCAGCGGACGGGTGAAAGTCCCGCTCGACATCCTGCGCCCGTACTTCACACAATGCGACATTCCCCCGACAGGTGAGGCCTTCGACACACACCAGCTGCTGTACGCCTTACTGAAATACCGCCTTGTCTTCGCAGACCGATTCGGCACACCGCCGCAGGTTCAGTCACTGCAATACAGCGACTGGCGGCTGCTGTCAGCGGGAACCGTCAGGGAGGACAGCCGCAAGCGCAACCTCCCCGACTGGCTCACCAGCGATATGAGCGTCCCGCTGTCGCACTACAAGCACATCCGCAACTACGGCAGCACTAACGGGCTGACCGTGCGCTGCTTCGCAGGTATGCCGCAGTACGCCTACTTCATCCTCTTCGACACGGAGAGCGGGCCGGGACTGACCCGTGACCTTGAAGTGGATGTCAAGGTGATGGAGAAGTCGGGCAATGTTGTCAGTCTCGGAATGTCAACTTTCCCCGTCAAGAACCTGAACATCGTCAGACTTCCGCTCTCCTCGGACACCCTGCGAATCATGGAATCCTGCCCGGATGCGATGTCCTACACCGTCACCTGCACCGAGGGTGCGGCGTTCAAATGGCGGCGGACGTTCCTGCTGGAGAGGAAACCTCTCCACGGCAGCGTGTTCCTCCTGCAAAACAGACTCGGCGTGCTGGAGAGCCTCCTTGTTGAGAACGAGCTGGCGGAAAAGGAGACGGCAGGGGACGAGGTAGTAAGAGACGGAGGCTTCGAGATTGCCGTCACCGACAGCGAGACCACCTTCACCGCCCGCACGGGCTACAGAAGCAGGGAGGAACTCCAGCTTCTTGCAGATGCTGCGGGCAACGCCAACAACTACAAGCTGGAAAACGGCAATCCTGTCCCCATCACCATCCTGCCCGATACGCTGACGGTCGCAGACGAGGCGGAAGACCTCCAAAGCGTGGAGTTCCGCTACCGCCACAACCTCCCGCAGGACGGCAGCGGCGAACCCGTGCCGACAGGCCTAATAATCACCGAAGCCGACCACTGGGTGGAACTTGACGCATCGGAGCAGGCCGTCCGCTGGGACGACGCCATCCAATTCGGCTACGCCACCAATATAATCACCGCACAAGCCACATTGTTAAGACTATGAAAGAGACCGAAGAGACCAGAGGGAAGGAGTACGACTCCCTCAAACCCAAGTTCATCGAGAACGGGATGAAACTCTCCGAAGTGAGAGCAATCCTCAACAACGTGATTGCCGCCACCACACAGCTGGCAGAGCTGTATGTGGAGACAGGGCAGGCAGTTGTGGAGACCGTCCAGCAGACCAAGAAGCTGTCCGAAGCCATTGACTCCATCCAAGAGGCAATCACCATCCTTGACCAGCGAATCACCGCCCTTGAAAAGCCGAAGCAATGATCAGCATCACCGTCGGCGGCAAACCGCTCTTCATCCCCAAAGGCACCTCCTTGCAGATAGAGGCCAACAACCCTGTCTTCTCCACAGGCAAGATTGAGGGGGACGTGATGTTCACCTTCGACGTTCCGGCGGAGAAGAACGACACTGTTTTCCGGCACGCCCGCTATACCTACATCCGCAAGGTGCGGAAGTACCAATGCTGCGTGCTGGCGGGCGGTATCGGCATCGCCAACGGCGACCTCTACCTGCAAAAGTCCACGCGGACGACCTATTCCTGCGGACTGGTCATCAACCCGTTCCCGGAGGGCTACGCCGACCGCAGGCTGAAGGACAACGACTACGGGAAGGACATCCTCATCAGCCAGTTCGCCGACACACAGCGTGCGAACTGGCTGGAGTTCCTGCAGTCATCCCTCGCCGATGATTCGGTTTACAAGTTCCCCCTCTTCACCGACAGCGAGTTCTACGGTTCCGCCAACAAGGCCTTTGGGTGGTTCCTGCTGCCGTCCGAGAATCCCGGACAGAGCAACCCCAACGGCTTTCAGGCCTCACTCAACACCAATGACAACGTGGGGCTTGACAAGCACTACATCAACCGCCTCTTCACCGATGCGGGAGGGAACGTGGTGGAAGAGGTGGCGGGCAACCGTGGAATCCGCATCTTCAACAACCCGCGTGCCGCCAGCCCCAACAGCTTCGCGTTCTGCCCCGCGCTGCGCCTTGTGTGGCTGCTTGAAAAGGTGGTGGAGAACGGGGGCTACGCGCTCTCCGGCAGCTTCGCTTCCAACAGCGGCGTGCGCCGCCTCTTCGCGCAGAGTCTCCGTGCGATGGACGGCATGGAAACGCAGTACGAGGACGCGGTGGCCTCGGCCAACGTCACCGTATCACCGGAAGCGGAGTTCATCGAGCAGACATCCTCCACCTACGCAATGCCCTTCAATGACGGGCTGACAAGGAGGTTCCGCTGCCTGCGAGTCCCCACCACGGGGGACTACGAGATGGACATCACCATCAACACCTACCTGCCCGCCAACGTGGTGAACTCGCATGTGGATTCGGACTACCCGGACGAAACGCACTGGCAAGTGCTCGCCCTCATCCTGATGGAGGAGGACACGCCGATGCCCAACTTCCTCAACCAAGCGGGCTACGACGCGCAGTGGCACAACATCGGCACACTGTCAAACGGCGACTACTATCCCATCGAGACCTACCACAAGGTGTACCACTCCGCAGCCGACCTTGACTCCTTCGGCTATGCGGGCGGCGGGTTCTACACGTTGCACCACCACTTCACCCAGCGGCTCACCGCAGGCGTGAAGTACAGGATATTCTTCGGAATCCTTGACGCCATTGTATTCGGCGGCAACTACTTCGGGATGACCTCCATCACGGGATGGCACAACTCACCCGTCACCAACGGCACCACCTACTACAATGTCTGCAACGTGTTCTCAAACCGCCTGCGCTACTCCGAGCACGTCCCCGACCTCACCAACGGCAACTTCATTGACACCCTCTGCAACGCTTTCGGACTGGCGATGTTCACGGACTCCGAGACCCGCAGGATGGAGTTCTCGTTCTTCAGCGACATAGTGGCCAAGGCGAAGTGCATTGACCTCTCCGCCTCCGTGCTGGACAAGGAGACATCCATAGAGAAACGGGAGGAGAAGAGATATACCTACAAGCTGGAGGGGATCGAGGTCAATGAAATGGACGAAACGAAGATACTGCCGCCCGTGCGCAAGTCCGATGACTTGCCGGACGCGATGGTCAACTACGGCAGAATCTGTTTCGTTGAGAACGAGAACGCCTGCCGCATCGCCGAGAGGGAAGGGGACTCCATAGACAACTGGGTGTTCCGATGGAACACGCTCTGCGGCAACGCCCAGACCCTTGAAGTCGGGGAGGGAGACGAGGAAAGCGTGAACCCTTCCGTGAAAGTGCCCGGGATGAGAATCACAGACACGAAGCTGGACGCCTTGTATCGGGGCTTCGTCCCCGACATCGGGGCGAAAGGGTGCAGCGCGCTGTACGACAGCGGCAGCACCGGCTTCGGTCTGATACTGCTTGAGTACTACGGGAGGAAGCCGTTGAAGACAACTTCGGGCACTTTCTATTATGAAGCTGCCGCGCCCACCTGCATCAAGGCCGACGGCACAACGGAGGAGGGACTGTCGCTCACCCCGTTCGGGGAAAGCTCTGTCGGCGAGATGTACGCCCGCCCGTGGCTGTCGTTCCTTGCGAACTATGAGAAAGTCACCCTCAAACTGCTGCTCACGCTGTCGGGGTTCCTTGAGCTGTGGCAGCTGCTCAAACCGCAGAACTGCCCCGTGGAGAGGCAGAAGCGGTGGATAATGGCGGACAACGTGCGCTATCTCCCCATCAAGATGACTTTCCAGTTCACCGAGGGAAGCCGGAATGTGATGGCCACGGTCGAATGCGCTAAGGAGTCGGAGTGACCCACACCCCATAGTGGCCTGTCTCTTTGCCGCCGATTGTTACCCGCGCCAATGGTGGCTTATCACGGCAAAGCAGACACAAGGAATCAATCTTGTCCGTTTACAAAATTGGGTGCTTTTTCCCTTATCAAATCTTTGAGATGCGGGTCCGCATGGTTGGAATAGATGGTGGTCATCGAGAGGGAGTAGTGGTCGGCCAGCTGCTTGACCGAGAGAGGATCCAACCCATGCTTGAGCATCTCAGTTATGCCCGTGTCGCGCAAGGAGTACTGCTGCATTTCCATCGGCAGGTCAAACTTCTTACGCAGTTTATCCCAATACTTCCTGTAATACCTTGCGGACACCTGCTTTTTGCCCGGCTTCTGATTATTGCTGAAAACATAATACTCTGGCGGTGCCTTGTGGACGTTCATCCGCAAGAGCAGCTGTTCAATCTCCTTGGTCATCGGCACCACACGCCGCTTGCCGTTCTTGGAGACCTCCGGGGGAATTGTGATGGTCTTTTCAGCCAGAGATATGTTTTCAGCTTTCAGCATAAGTATTTCCTTCGGACGGAGCAAGGCGCCATAAATCATTTCCAAAAAAGCAAGATAGCCGATGTTGTTCTCCATAAGATGCTTCTGTATTGCCTCCCGCTTCTCATTGGGGATGAGAACACGCTTTTTCTCCGTAACTTTCTTGGATTTAATCTTTTGGAAATGATTCTCCTTGCAGTAGCACTTGTCAATCATCCAAGTGAAGAACGCGCTGCCGTTCTTGATGTAATTGTTGTACGTCCTTGCGGAAATGTCTCCGTCACGTCCGTCACGCTCACGCTGTATATAGTCCATAAATCGGACTATCATACTGTGAGATACCATCGAACAATAAATGTTCGGCGAAACCTTTTCAATCCATTCTCCGAATATCCTGGCAAAGGAGATGTAGGAACGGGCAGTTGACTCCCTG
>JAEEGH010024702.1_pt1 | contig 12109 bp, 8 predicted proteins | sample 9134181 | NCBI WGS metagenome assembly JAEEGH01 (sample SAMN16246544, study PRJNA631951) | gut metagenome | biome: gut microbiome; feature: rumen; material: DP-attached | host: Bos | place: Iran: Karaj | collected 2018-10
CCCTGTTCGGGGTTGATGAGAATAATGTGGTCGTAATCAAGGAAGCACAAGTTGAGGTTGGGAAAAAAGAAGATATAAAGCTTTATGAAGAACTGCAGGCTTTTGCAGATAAGGATATGACGAATCCTGAAACATACAAGAAGTTTTGCGATGTGGTGGACGTTCGTTCCATGGCGGACTATTTTGCCATGCGGATCTACATCGGTGACGGGGACTGGTACGCTATTCATAACCATGTGCTTTGGCGAAGTCGGGATGCTTCCTACAACAACGGACGGTGGCAGTATATTGTCCATGACACGGAATACAGCGCAGGGCACTATAATCAAAAACTGACATCCCCTGAAACAGACCATTTCCAGCGGGCAATAAAACATTTCCCCCTGTTTAAGGCAGCCATCCGGAATAAAGAGTTCTACACGATGTTTTTGGAAGCTATTAAAAAAGCCGGTTCGGAAAACTATAAGTATTCAAGGGTACAGGAAAAAATGAATTCATATGATAAAATCTGGGGACCGCTTATGCCGGACTTCTATAAGCGTTTCGGAGATTCTTCGCTGAATAGGAAAGAGTGTATGGAATTAACATTGAATTTTTTCAAAAAGAGGTATGATATTATTATTCCTATTGTAGAGAAGTGGAAACCGTGAAGAAGAACGTTTCTTAAATTACAAAATATGGTGAAATAATAGTTTTAACAACAACTTTTGTTTAAGTCTTTTAAAAAGGATAAAAAATGACCGATATTATGAAAAAATATCGAAAGGAACTTTTTGCTACGCTGTTAATTGCAGAAATATTACTAATGGTATATATGACCTGGCAATATGGCGCCCAATGGCTTGACAGTGATGACTCGGCAGAAATGATTTTGGCAGAGTTACTCAGTCGTGAAGGCGGTATCCTGAGTAAGAACTGGTATTATTCTACGGAATTGCGAGTTCTTAATACTCAGCTGGTGATGGCACCCCTGTTCTGTCTTTTTTCTGACTGGCATGTTGTCAGGACTGTTGGAACCGGGATACTGTTGGTAATACTTCTTCTCTCATTTTTCTTTCTCTGCCGATCGCTAAAACTTGGTAAAAAACTGATATTCTTTGCTCCGCTAATAGTATGGCCATTTTCCAGAGAATATATTCAATTTGTTCTTTATGGTTTGTTTTATATTCCCCATTTAGTCATTATATTCCTTACATTGGCCCTATGTCTGAATAATAGTCCAAGGCCAAATAGTCTGCGTAATTTTGCACTGGTGTTGATTTCTTTTATAGCCGGACTAGGAGGTGTTCGATTGGTGGTGGTTTGCTATCTGCCATTGCTTGCTGCAACACTTACTTCTTTATTTCCTTGTTTTCGTTCGAATTATTTTATTACAAAAAGCTTTTTGCTCCGTTCTTTGTTTGCAGCGGTTGCAGCAGTTGCGGGATTCTTTGTGAATTGCAAGATTCTTGTGCAATCCTATAGTTTCGTTACTATGGTGCCAGGTCATCTTATGTTACCGAATTGGGAAAAACTACCACCCATTATAAAAAGCATACCAAGAATGATGGGGGCGATAACTCCAAACCGTTCAATTATTATTATTATTATCGTATTACTGCTGTGCCTGGTTATTGCTTTGATGCTTCTGCGCTTTTTTAAATACTGGAAATCACTGCATCAGGAAACACAAATTTTGCTTTTATATTTTCTTTTTTCGTTTTCAGTTACTGTAGTTGCACCGCTTATTTCTACACAAAGTTGGGGAAATCGCTATATGTTATTGCCGGGTATAGGATTTATAGTGATTCTTGCAGCTTATTTAGATCATTTTAAATCTGTCGGTTCAATAAGAAAAATTCTCTGTATTTTTATTCTGACAGCTGAATTGTGCTCCGGAATTAACCAATACTATTGTTTTGCTTGCACTAAACAGTTGCCGGAAAAGAACCCTGCGTTTTCTTATATTTTAAACTCTGGAATGCAGTTCGGCTTTGGTGATTGGGATACTTCAGATGTGTTGACGGAATTAAGCAATGGGCGTATTCATATTTGCAAGATTACCAATTTTAAAAATCTGGATCCCTGGTATTGGCTTATGGAAAAAGATTTTCAAAAATATGCAAAAGGCGAATCTGTTTTTCTGATTTTAAATAACGACAGATTAACTTATCACAAAAATTATGGATATTTGCGAGGAAGTTGGGAAAAGAACGAGCTTTCTTATCTTGACTTTGGAAAAGTAGTGTTCCAAGATAAACACTATACGGTTTGGAGATTTGAGTCTTATGAGCAACTGGAAAGTTTGCGTGGTAAGAAATTTTGATATTCGTTTAAAACATTTTTATATTTTAAGGAAATGATAGGAAGTTAAAACTTTTTTGGATTGCTATTGGAGATTAATTTTATGAGCTTGTCCCCTGCTATATCAATTATCGTACCTGTTTATCATGTTGAGAAAGAATTAAAAAGATGTTTGGACAGTTTATTGAATCAGACTTTTTCTGATTACGAGATTATCTTGATTAATGATGGCGGGAACGAGGTTGAAACAGCAATTTGTGAAGATTATGCTGTGAATAATCAATGCATAGTGTATCGTTACCAAACAAATCAGGGTTTAAGCGCTGCGAGAAACACCGGCTTGTCTATTGCCCGCGGCAGTTGGATCATGTTTGTTGATAGTGATGACTGGGTTAATGAAGACTTTTGTTTGAAAGCAATTACGGCAGTTCGCAATCATCAAGCGCAGATGGCGATTTTTGATTTGGTCTATACTATTGGTGATAGTCGTGATGGCAGTGTGCACAGATCAATTTTGCCTAAAGGTGTATATCCAATGGAAACCATTCTGAAAGAACGCCTTGTAGGAAATATTGCCGGTTATGCATGGAATAAGATTTACAAAAAAGAATTGTGGGAAGGCATTATCTTTCCTGTCGGTGAGGTTTGGGAAGACGATGCTGTTCTTCATGAGGTTATAGATCGGGCAGATAAGATTGTTATATTGCATGATGTACTATATTATAAATCGGAACGACAAGGGTGTATTACCGAAGTTGCATTTCGTACCGGTGAATGGGCTAAATGGGTGTATATTCAAAGAAAACGACGCTACTTGTATTTGCAAAAAAATCATCCGGAAATGATGGATATTGAGTGTAATGTTATGGCAGGAGCGGCTATTCAGTATGCACGTTTTATAACAAACTGCCAGAATGATCTACCGGCGGTTCGGGATGTTTCCAGCTGGTTGCGGGAACATAATGTTCAAATTAACAAAGGAAGCAAAAAAAGAAAAGTAGCCTATTATCTGCTGTTCCATTTCCCGGTACTTTTTTATTATTTTATCCTTTTTATCTGGCAAAGAGTGAGCAAATGATTTCGAATAAGGGCGGGCAATATTTGAACAAGACAAACAGAATTTTTCTTTTCCATGGTAAACCTTTAGGTACTGTTTTGTTTTTTTGTAAGACATGGGCCAAAAAGGAGTAGTCAGGATCGGAGTAGTTCTTTTTGTTTCTGATACAATACTTCATTCCCAGATCATTAAGAAACATGATAAACTGTTCTGAAGCGCATCCTTTGTTCCATAAATCTTTACATTGCAGCATGTACATTTTAAACCAGTCTCCGGGTTTGGGATTGGTTTGGCAAATACTGTCTGAACGCAAGCGATAATAATACAGCGTTTTTTTCATGTAAAAGATATTGGAAGCTTTCCAAACTGTTTTATATGTAGTTGCTATATCTTCATAGTAATAACCTTCAGGAAACAAAACACCATCAAACAGTTCTTTTCGATAGAGTTTATTCCATGCATAGTTTTTTACTTCTGTAAATAAAAGATCAATTGCTTCATTGTGGGTTTTATGGATTATAGACAAAGGCTTGTCTGACATAATGGGAGTTTTAGAATCTGTAATATATTGAAAGTTGAACATAACCAGATCCGCATGATTCTGTATGGCACATTGATAAGCATCTCTGCAATAGTCGTCATGTACCCAGTCATCGCTGTCTACAAACATTAAGTAGTCGCAGGAAACAAGGCTGATTCCCAGGTTACGGGCGGCGGAGAGGCCTTTATTTTCGGGACGGTGAATAACACGAAACCGCTTATCTCTGGCAGCATAAGCATCGCAGATTTCACCGCATCTGTCAGGAGATGCATCGTCTATTAAGATGATTTCGATTTCCGGCATGCTTTGCCTGCACAGGCTGTCAAGACAACATTCCAGATAGTCTTCAACTTTATAAACCGGGACAATAATGCTGATCAGTTTTTTCATAAATGTTCTTTCCGTAAATAGTTATAAAATATTACGCAGATGGGATATCAGCTTCGCTAAGAAGCGTTTCTTGAACTGTCTTTTTTTATAGGCATCGTAATCATAGTTTTCAGGATTTGATAAAAACACAGAGATGTCGTCATCTTTACTAAAAAAAATACCTGTGTCGATTTCAGATTGGTGCAAAGAATAAAATGGAAACAGGAAGTTTTGGATTCTAACGGCGTGTTCCCTGATGTCCTTATTATCTTTTCCAGTAAACTCCTGACAGAATTTGTTTCTGACGCTGTTTAATGACGATATATATTTTTTCTGCATGGATTTTCTTATATCAGGATTCTCAGAAGCCAGATCTGCATAACGAGTCTGTTGCGCGATGCAGTAATCTAGCGTTGTTTCCAGAGAACCGTCTTTGCCGACAAGGCTGTTATTTCTCCGGATGTAATGATAAAGAACCCGGTTAATTTCCACTATTTTATCTGCTTTTAGGAAAAAGTTGTGCAGTCCGCCCAAATCGCTCATCCGTTTTAGTGGGGGAAACGGCGCGGCAGGGACACATTCCCTGCGAAACAGTTTATTCCATACATAGCTTTGCATATTACGGTCAAGAATTAGTTCGCGTAAGGCTTCTTCTTTGGTGTAGCAACGGAAACTTTTCGATACTTTTAAGACACTGTAATCAGGCCATTTTTCTTCAAATCCGCAGATGGCGATGTCGGCATTGTACTGTTCCAAAGAACCTGCCAGCTTTTCAAACATATCAGGTTCGACCCAGTCGTCTGCGTCTGCAAAACCTATATAATCGCCGTTTGCAATGTGAAGACCGCAATTTCGGGCTGTTGCAACGCCCTGATTTGTTGTATGGAGTACTTTTATTCTCGGGTCTTTGGATGCCCAGGCATCACAAATCTCACCAGATCTGTCGGTGCTTCCGTCATTAATCAAAATAATTTCCAGATCCCGGTAGGTCTGGTTTGTTATGGACTTCAGGCATCGATCCAGAAATGTGTCAGCGTTATAAACAGTAATTATGATGCTGATAAGTTTGTTCATGAGATGAATTCTCCCAAAAGAAGAAAGCAGTTAACTTAGGGGCTACGGATATTGGGACGTTACAAGACATATTATTGCAGTAATTATAATACATTTTTGCTTTTTGTGGAATGATATCTGGTGGGTTCGGTTCACATTGGTAATTCAGGGGAGGTTATTGCGTGGGTGAGAGGATCAGTGTCATTATTCCGGTATATAATGTTGCGCCGTACCTTAAGCAATGTGTGCAGTCTTTGATACAGCAGACATATAAAGATTTACAGATTATCCTGATAGATGACGGCAGCAAAGATGGTTCCGACTTGATTATGAAAGAACTTGCTGTGATGGACAGGCGTGTCGTTGTGGTTTCGCAAGGCAATCGCGGCGTAAGTGCTGCGAGGAATAAAGGTCTGTCTTTGGCATCGGGGCAATACATATTGTTTTTGGACGCTGATGATTATTTAGAAACGGATGCCCTGGAGTCTGCTTACCGGAAACTATCTGAACAGTCTTTGGATATCGTCTTTTTTGATACAAAAGCATTTGGTGAAGAGGGTATTTCGCTGGAAGCGGTAGAGGCAAAAAACCGGTATTATGCCAGAAACCATGACTATTCCTCATTATTGACAGGGGAGACACTTCTGTATCAGATGCTGGAGAACCGGGAATACAGCTGCCCTGTCTGGAAGCAGGTGTTTCGCAGGGACTTTTTGCTGGAGAATCAGCTGAGTTTTTATGAAGGCATTATTCATGAAGACGAGTTGTTTACCATTAAGGCGATGTTGCTTGCGCAAAGGGTTTCGTATATTGGCCGGGTGCTGCATCACCGCAGACTCCGGCAAGGTTCTATTATGAACAGTCCGCGATCTTTTCAGTCGGTTTATGGATATTTTGTATGTGTGCGGGAAGCGTATCTATTTATATCGGAAAAAGATTGCTGCCTGAAAAAGAGACATCTGCTGTTTGGTTTGCTGGACCGGCTTTCTTTGTATGCCCGCCGGGAGTTTAACTGCCTGTCATGGGAGGAACGTGAAAAAATCAATTATCTTCCGGAAGAAGAAAGATTTTTGTTTCGGATTTTCGTTACAGCGGATTTAGAGAAGCTTCATAATAAAGAAAGTAAGCAGAAAGAGGGACGCCTGATCGGCAAGGTTCGCAGAATTAAAGGTTATTTGTCGAAGGAAGTCCGGGAGGGGAAAAACGGTTTATTGCGCATTGTAAGCGGAAAAGGGAAAAGTAAGAGCAAACCGGATGATTTAAAAAAAGATTCTTCAGTATCACGCAAAGAATCTGCCCCGGTATTTGCTGTTTCTCCGTCCGCATGTGAGATGTGGAAAGAGGACGAGCGTTATGTTACGGCGGCGCGCAAGTTGCAGTTTTTGCAAGAAGCATTTTCAGATTCTTCCCAAAATGTGGCCGGATGGCTGCATGATTTTGTCTGTCCACACTGTGCTGCGCTGTTAAAATTTGAATTGACCGTTGATAAGCGGTCTGACCGGAGTTTTATCTGTCCTAACTGCGGAAAGGAAGTATCAGGGGAGCGATATTTTAATGCGTGGGTATACCAATACCGATGCTATTTTGCGAGCGAACTGGATAATATTGTAATATGCGCGCATGCCGGTACTAAAGAAGCCATATCATTTCTGTTGCAGTTTGTTGATTTTTATGCAGACCGGTATGCGGACTTTACCGCTCATGGCGACCATGCGGGTAAAGGGAAAATCATGGGGCAGTCTTTAGATGAAGCGGTGTGGGGAATCTGTGTTGTCAGGTGCATTTATTTTTGTCGGCACTTTATATCTGGGGAAAAGATGGAAAAGTGGTTTGACAAACTGTTTGCCCCTATGGTCCGCCTGCTTCTTCCTCAGGGGGAATCGGTTCAGAATATCTCTGTATGGATTCAGGCCTGTGTGGGCATGATCGGCATTACGTTTAACAGACCGGAGCTGATTGATAAAGCGCTTCACGGTGATCATGGCCTGTACAAACAGTTGGAAAGAGGACTGACAAAGGACTTCCTCTGGTATGAAGGTTCTTTCCATTATCACTATTATCTGCTTGACGCGCTTACTTATTTTTGCGAACTGTATTTTGGCAGTGCCCATGAAAGCCAGCTAGTGTTGCTTTTGGAGAAAATGTATGACAGTGTGATGCCTGCAGTTTATGATGGGTATCATATTTTAGCTGTTAATGACAGCTGGTATCCTGTTACGCTTAAAGAGTATGCTTTGCAGATTATAAGGGCCGCGGCCATCACTCACAACGCAAGGCTTCTTGAAATGGCCGGGAATATCAGACGCCGCTTTCCGGACGTTTTCAGGGAACCCGGAACATTACTGTATGAAACCAGGCTGACAGACAACCGCCGGTTTTTGTTTGATCATCATATGGTTCTGCTTTCAAAACCGTTTCCGGTTTTCTTAAAAAGTGGTTCCTGTACTATTTCCCATAGTCATAAAGATATGTTTTCGATTATCGTTCCACCATTCTTATTGGACCTTGGGACGACCGGATACGGTTCTCCTATGAATGATTCCTGGCTGCGGACTTCGTTAGCTCATAATAGTGTCAGTGTTGACGGCAAGCAACCGGATCCTCTGGTAAACACAACAATCAGGGAAACGGATTATGGGGTAGAAGCGTTTACAGAAGAGTGGCCCGGTATAGATTTCGTCAGCCGTTCATTGACTGTGGAAGGGCAGTTTGTGAAAGACTGCACGGAGATACGCTCGTCAGCTGAGCATATTTATGAATGGACATTTCACAGCGAAGATGAAGTGGATTGTAACCTGGACAGAAAGCCTGCTGAATTAACGGGAGGGGCTGCTTACCGTTATTTTTACAATACCTGTAAACTTGACTTTTCAAAAGACATGACTGTTAGTTATAGAGATAAAAACGGAAGCATATTAACGGTTTCTGTTCCGTATAATCCGGGAATTGAGGTTTATACTGCGCAGACTCCGGGCAATCCTGCTGACACGATGAGAAATACTATATTATGCAGGGCAAAGGGAAAATACGTGAAATTTGTCATTGTTTATTCGGCAAAAAACGTTGGATGTGCCAGGTAATCTTTTTATTATCAAGATACTGCTGTTGTTAAAGCTCGGTTAAATCAACCTTAAAATGCTCACTCAAAACAGCTATTATTTGTTCACTGAGATAAACCAACAACTCAGTTTCTAAGTAATTATTTTATCCTAACGGCATAAGAGGTTCTTCCGGTGCCTTAATGTTAGTGGTCCGTACTGCAAAGTTTTCTAACTCTTTGCCACGGTAACTGTTCCCTTTGAGGGTAAAGACATTCGCATTATCAAATATTCTGTCTAACGCACATAACAGCGAAGGTCTTTCGTCAAAGTTAGCAGCCCAATCATTTGGCCCTTTGTTGCTGGTAAACACCATATTGTAACAACCTTCTTTATGGTAACGACGGTCTACCAGATCAAAGAACATCTGTGTACACTGCCTGTCCAGCACACAGTGTCCGACCTCATCAATAATCAGACAGGATGGTCTTACCAGTCCGTTAATCACAGAAGAAGTTTTTCCAACCTGAATGGCGTTCATAAAACGGTCTTTTAGTTCCGACATTTTTATGAAATAGGTTTTAAGACCCTGTTGGCAGCATTCATAGCCGAATGCCTGCGCCAGATGCGTCTTACCTGTACCGGGTGGACCAATAAACGCCAGATTCTTATGGGTGTGAATGGCAGATAATGTCTGCAAACTTTTCAACTTTGCAGTATCCCGTCCCCGAAGCATGGAAAAATCAAAGTTCCCGAATGTTCTGGGGTTCTTCAGCGGAAGCCTGCTTAGCCGTAATAGCGTTTGGACAGTTGCATTCTTTTTCTTGCGTTGCAAATATTCAAAGACTAACGCTATCGAGTTAGCATCTTCCTCCGTCAACATGTTTTCCTGGATCAGGTTGGCAAACTCGACAGAACTGAAATCTAACCGTAAGACAGAAGATGCCTGTTCAATTACTTCGTAAACCGATTCATTCATCGTCTTCTACCTCCTTGTCAAAATTGAATTTTTCAAAAGACAAGTCGGTATCCGGTTCTGAGAGCATCGTTATAGTAGTGTGTACAGGAGCGGTCGGAAATTCTTCCGGTTGTAAGGCAACATACTGGTCCTTGCAAAAGTGGTCCTGCCGGGTCCACGTCACATTATGTGTAGTCAGCAAAATCTTCATATCAGGAGAGTAAATACATATTGTGTCGTGAGTTCGACAGACCCGAACAATCTTTCCGGCATAACGGAATGGTACGCCAAAACGGTATCCTTCATAACTTATGAACCCGTCAAAAGAGATTCTTCGTTCCGGGCACAGATAGTATTGCAGTTCCGGCGTATCCGGTAAGGATCGGAGATTGGCAACGCATGCCGAAAAGTGAATGTCTTCCGGTACTCCATTTATTTCTTTGTGGTAGGTTTGGTTTTGCAGATTGCACCATGCTAAAGCAGATTGGTTCAAATCGCTTATATTCCAAAACGACCGGTCTAACAGAAAGGTTTCTTTTACGAAGCGCACCAGGCGTTCAACTTTGCCTTTCGTAAAGGGATGTCTCGGCTTGCAAAGTTTTGTCTGGAAGCCGACGTTATCCATAAACGATTCATAATCCTTTTGCCAGACGGGAAGTCCTTCCGCATTACGTTTAATAACGACACTTTTCATGTTGTCTGTTAATACGTAACGGGGAACGCCCATATATTGGAACGCATGGATCATACCGATTAATAAATGCTCCTGCTTTGCATCAGGAAAGAATTCGATGTACCGTTGTCCACAATGGTGACATATCATGGCAAAACAGGCAATGTGAAGCAACTTACCGTAATGGGTCATTACATTGGTAAATCCCCAGTCCATCTGGTATGTCTCGCCCGGACCTGTAGTATATCTTCGACCCCGGTTTCCTTGCGGTTTTACCAAAATTCGTTTGGCCGGAATCAAATCTTTGTGTGCTGCAATATATCGCCGCACGGTAGGTTTACTGCCTTTATATCCAATTTGTTTAAGGCGTTCGTAACAGATTACAGAATTAGAAACACCTTTGGATAACAAATTGTTTATCACAGAGGTAAAACCGTTTAAAACACTTCGGCCGGTAGATTTGCCGGTAAGACCATGTTGTACTACCTTAAAGTTGTTTTTCTTTAGTCGCCGAAGCCTGCTGCGGGAAATACCTGTTCTTCGTTGCAGTTCTGCCAGATTAACAGCGGCGAGTGAAAAGTTTTCGCCCTGTTCGGCTTTCATTTCTTCCAGTGCTTGTGATACAATAGTACACAAGCCGTTACATTCTAATTCTTTCATGTTCCTCCTTCCACTGAGTTGTTGGTCACATACAGTGTAAAGGATTTGAAAGAAAAATGTAATGGCTTTTTCAATTGTACTGAAATTTGGTTAATTCAAGTGAGCATTTTAAGGTTGATTTAACCGAGCTTTAACAACGGTTCTGCCATTCTTCTATCTGCGGCATAATTTTGTCAGTTACATCCGAGATAAATCCTTCGGATGCTTCAAATCCATAAATGTCTTCTAACGTTTCTGAGATCTGCCGGGTCGTCATGCCTTTGGCATACATGCTGATGATTTTCTGGTCAATGGCCGAGATGTCCTTTTGCCGTTTCGTAACGATTTTAGGGGAGAATGTCGAATTACGATCCTGGGGGACCTCGATATTCATACTGCCGTAGCTGGTACGAAGCTGTTTGGATTTATAGCCGTTACGGTAGTCGTCGCTGTCCGAGCGCTCCGATTTCTGATAACCCAGATGGTCGTCCATTTCGGCTTCCATCATCTCCTTGATGGTCCCGCCCAGCAGATCTTTTAATGCATCCTGAATGTCTTCTGCGGTTTCAATGTCGTACTCCTGCAGGAGCTGGCGGATAATGTTCCGCTTTCCTTCGGTCATTTCTACTCTGTGAACAGGTTTCTTTTCTCTTCTTGCCATAATAAAAGGCCTCCTATGATTTTATTTTATCATAGAAGACCTTCTTTTGAGATTTTTACAGACTTTTTTTCATACTCTCATCTTTTCATTGAACTTAACATACTGATAAGATATATACGCTGTTTTATTAAACCCCATCTTAGCAAAACTCTTTTGTGACGAAATATTCGTATCTTCTATCCATGACCTCGCCACTTTTGCTCCACATAACTTTGCTTGTTCCAACCACGCGGACAAAAGAATACCTGCATACCCTTTTCCTCTAAAACAAGAGTCTACAACGATGTGATGAATTGTTGTTATTCCCAGAAAAATATCATAGTAACAAGCACCTGCAATTTTACCGGTAACTGAATCTTTCAAAAAAAGCACCTGCTTTTTATCTGCAAGCGCCTGTATATCTTCCGCTAACATATATATTACTCCATAAAGCGGCAAATGCCCCCGCCATAAAGATAATATATTCTGACATTCGAAACTATCCTTTATCTCATTGCATGTCATACAAACCTCACCGGAGACTACAGGCAGTTCTGCCAGACTTTCCCGTATATGTTCATGGATCTTGCAACGAAGGCAAAAGCCGCTATCCTGAAGCGTTTTTATAACAACTGGGTTCACACTGCTTTTATTGTTTACCACAATATGGCAAACTATTGGCTTTGTCAACTCAAAATCAATAAAGGAACCCGGATCGTTCCCTTCCATAATTCCGCAAACCAACTGATAATAATCTACTTCGTCATAAAGCAAAAACAACTGATTCCCTGTTGCGAAGTAAAAAAGTCTTTTTTGTGATATATATTTTTTTACCTCATTCGGCAAAAATATATTATT
>JAEEGH010024706.1_pt1 | contig 12107 bp, 8 predicted proteins | sample 9134181 | NCBI WGS metagenome assembly JAEEGH01 (sample SAMN16246544, study PRJNA631951) | gut metagenome | biome: gut microbiome; feature: rumen; material: DP-attached | host: Bos | place: Iran: Karaj | collected 2018-10
CAGATACTTAACTGCCAGCATAGTGAGGTCATCACTCTGCTGCGCTCCACCTACAAAGAGCTTCACAGCAGCATCCATGCTCTTGATAAGTTGTTCTGCACTGTTATTTCCCTTATCCAATGCTTTTTGAGCTTCTTCAATCATACGTTCTTCACCAAACAGGCGTTTAGACACATCCTCTGCCTCAATTAGTCCGTCGGTATAAAGGAAGACTGTTGTCTTAGGTTTAAGTTGAAACTCTTGTTCCTCAAAATCCCAACCATTCATTAACGCCAAAGGGATGTTAGGATTCACCTCCATCTTCTCTACGCCTTTACTTACCAGCAATGGAACACAGTGCCCCGCATTACAATATTGAAGCAAACCAGTAGCAAGGTCAAGCTTACCAATGAAAAAGGTAACGAACATGTTGTCTTCGTACATCTCTGACATAGCATCGTTCATGTCTCTCACTATCAATCCAACACTATCCAGATGTGCAGAGATGGAACGGAATAGTGAACGAGTTACGGCCATTACGAGAGAAGCTGGCACTCCTTTACCACTCACGTCACCGATACAAAAGAACAATTTTTCATCACGGATATAGAAATCAAAGAAGTCCCCACCCACCTCCTTGGCAGGATCGAGGAACGCATACACATCAATGTCTTTTCGTTCTGGGTATGGTGGGAATTCTCTAGGGAGCATGCCACGTTGAATGACGCTAGCAATACGTAGTTCACTATCGATACGTTCTTTCTCAGAATTCATTTGCAGAAGTTGTCTAAAACCTTTTGCAGATCGGCTTAGGATAACCCCAATAAGTAGCAAACCCACTAACATCAAGACAAACAGAACGAAGGCTATTTGACGAAGGTTGGAATAGATTTCCTTATCCAACGCTACAACAGCCATTGACCAACCTGTATTTCCTTCAATCGGACCATAGAATACATAGTTTTTCTCTCCGTCATTGTCGATGACAGACGATTGCCCGCTCTCTCCTGCCATCATCGCATTGTTGATTACTTCGTAGGTAGTATCTTCAAGAACAGAGGCTAGTTCCTGAACCGTGTATCGCATTGACAGACTTTCGACAGGAGCCACCATCAGTTGACCTTTTCGAGACACTACAATATTGTATGAGGAGGGATAAATACGCTGCGAATTGAGGTACTCATTCATCCAATCCAAAGAAACATCAAGTCCCATGATTCCCACAATCTCCCCGTTACTACCGTGTATAGGAAGAGAATAAGTAGTAAGCATCGCACGAGCACCATCACTATCAAGATAAGGCTCAGACCATTGTGGCTGACCAGTCTGCATCGGCACCAAATAGAACTCGCTCTTAGTGTAGTCGTGATTTTCCCCTCCTAATTGGGTAGTTTCAATAACTCCATTTTCACGTCTAGCTCCATAAGGCTCATACCAATAACCTTTCGACTGATAATAATTGGGTTTGAAAGTTATGCCACATCCTAAAATATTAGGATTATTGATCAGCAAGCGACGAATGACAGAATACATGGAATCAGGATATTGAAGATTCTCTTCCACAACCCATATCATATTTCTTGCAGCTGTTTCTACCTCCAGCGTGGCATTCTTAATGGTTAGGCTTTTCACCTTCAGCTCAGTTTGCGCGCGATGCACAACTTCCTCACGGATGCCTTCACGTGAATACCAATATTGTATCAACGAAGTGGCTTCCAACAAGATAGCCGCAACAGCGATGATGGCTATACTCGTCTTATTCTTTAAATCCAACTTCATACTCTTTCATAAATAAACTCACATCAATACTTGATATATCCCATTATCATGAATAATGCCATATAGTGGATATTTGGGTACAAATATAATGAAAAAACGCAACATTGGTATAGTTGCTACAATGAAAATTATGCATCTTCCATCACACTGGCGATCTTATCCACATTCATGCTACGAGCACTGGCATCAAGAATCTCCTTATAAGCACCACCCTGACGGTAAACCTCGTCAGGCTTACCACTCTGCACAACCCTACCTTGTTGCAGCACATAGATGGTATCAGCATCGATTATCTGGCCGATGTTATGCGAGATGATAATTACCGTGCGCCCTGCCTTAATGGCATCTATACTCGCCTTGATTTGCTCAGTAGCGATGGCATCAAGACTTGCTGTAGGTTCATCAAGGAAAATAATGGGCGGATTCTTGAGGAACATACGCGCTATGGCCACACGTTGCTGCTGACCACCACTAAGCTGCAAAGCACTGGTTTCAAAACCCTCGGGCAGTTGCATAATCTGGTCGTAAATATATGCCTGTTTAGCAGCCTCCATAACTTCTTCATGCGTTGCTTGTGGATTACCATATTTGATATTCTCCTCGATGCTACCGCTGAAAATGTGGTTCTTCTGTAATACCAAGCCGATATGTTCACGGAGCCACTGTGTATCCCAGTCACTCAGATCCACCCCATCCAACTTTATACTCCCTGTATCGGGATGATAAAACTTGTCAAGCAGATTGACCACCGTACTTTTTCCAGCACCACTTAATCCAACCAATGCTGTGATTTTACCAGGTTCAATATGCATATCCACTCCAAAGAGCGCCTGTGTGCCATTACTGTAAGTAAAATCCACACCTTGGAGCACAAAGTCCCCCTTTACCAACTGCGGATGATGCTTACCACTATCTTCCACCTCATGGTCAGCATGCAGAATACCAAAGAATCCCTCGGCATAGATCAGTGCATCATTCATATCGTCGTAGATACGATGAAGTTGACGGATAGGAGCACTGACATTACTGAATAGCATCACATGGTACATAATCTTACCGATGGTCATTCCTGGATAATCTATCAACACCAAGTAGGCCGTCAAAATAATGATAAGCACTGTACCAATCTGTTCCAAGAAACTCTTTAGTCCATTAAACATATAACTCTGCTTACGGATATTGAGTTGCTGGTCGGTCATCTGTTGTTGGATAGCTTCCTGTCGCTGAGATTCTATGACTTCACGGTTGAATGATTTTATTACAGTTATACTTTCAATAATATTCAGAATACCCTGGCTTACAGCTTGATGACTTCCAAAAATATTACGACGGCCACCTTTCATCCGTTTGGCTTGAATATACGTTACATAGAAATAAATGGGTACAATACAGAGTGCTACTAATCCAACATAGACATTGGCCATGAACATCAATGCCAGGGCCAATATAGCACTGGTGAAAAGAGGCAAAATTTCGATAAAGAAATTATTCACCGTACTACTGAGACTCATGATACCTCGATCTATTCGCGATTGCAGCTTACCCGTTTCATTCCCCTCTGAAGAGAAAAAAGCCATACGGAAAGACAGCATACGGTCGATGACCTTCACGGCAAGATCACGGCTTACCAAGATACGCATCTTCTCACCAAAATAACGCTGAAAGAAAGTGATAATCATCGAGAGCACTTCCTTACTCAACAGAATAATACTGATGGTGATAAGTATCTGTGTTGCCTTGTCCCAAGCGAAATTGGGTGTCTGTATCAAGGCATTGATGGCATCTACCGTCTTATCCAAAACCACCGCATTTACCTGAGCCATGAGGGAGCCAATAAAAGTGAGCGTCACTGTGGCAGCGATAAGCCATTTGTAAGGCATGACAAACGGAAGAATGTTCTTAAGCAAGTCCAAAATGTTCATCTTGCTTGTAGGAGTGGTTTCTGTAGTTTTCTTTGTTTCCATATTTTGCTTCTGTCTATTATCATCCTATTAGAAGCGCAAAAGCAACTTGTTGACATATATTATGCGTAAGTAGCTCCGCACTTTTATGGCGCAAAGTTAGTATTTTATTTGGGAAAAATTCAATTCTTCAGTATCTTCGCATAGAATATGGCAAAGAAAAAACACAACTCTACCATAATAGAGTTTAGCACGAGACATTACATACTGGCAGTATGGTTGTTGACGGTATGGCTTTTCCAACTTATCGACGGAGCTGGAGAATGGTATGCACGTAAACTATACCCAACCATAGGAGGCTTTCTGTCGTCCATTACAGGGAACATCAATTACAGTGTTAGCGATGTGTGGTATCTAATTCTCGTTGGTCTGTTGCTTTCCTATCCTATCGTTGGCATCTTCTTCCTTAAACAAAAGAAATTGAAAGTATGCTTCAACATTGTAGAATCTATTCTTTGGTTGTATGCTTGGTTTTACACAGCATGGGGGCTTAACTATTGGCAAGACAATTTCTATTTACGTACAAAAACAACGTATATAGAGTATTCCTCAAACACCCTCGGAGCATACGTTAGCAACTATATTCATCAGTTAAACGAAGCCTATGTAGAAGTGGAAGATATATCTAAAGAACAGGTTAAACAAGAAATCATAAAAAGCTATGAAACAATATATAATGAGATTGGCATAAACCGTCCTTTTGAAAATGACCCACAGATAAAAACCATGCTTATCAGTCCGTTGGCTTCTATGGTTGGCGTTACGGGAAGTATGGGCCCTTTCTTCGGAGAATTTACCATAAATAAAGAGGTGCTGCCTGTGGACTATCCCGCCATTTATGCACATGAACTTTCACATCTCTACGGCATCACCAGTGAGGGAGAAGCCAACTTTTACGCTTATCTGGCATGCGTTAATTCCAAGGTTCCTGAAATTCATTTCAGCGGCATGCTCTCCGTTTTCAGCCACTTGATGTTCAATGTGCGAAAGCTTATGGGCGAAAGCAGCTATGCCCACCTGTTGTCACAAGTACGACCAGAAATACGCCAATTGGTGCGCTATCGCCAGTCGTACTGGCTTGATCGGTACAGTCCAATCTTAGGTAACATTCAAGACCGCTTCTACGACCTCTACCTACGCAGCCATCGGGTGGAAGGTGGTCGCAAGAACTATTCTCAAGTAGTAGCCTTGCTTATAGCGTGGGATCATCGGAATGAAAACTAAGCGTTTCAACTTTCTCTAAACGAGAACGCAGACGTGCCATTTGCGAGCGTCGGATTCGGAGGGTCATGAAGCAGTTATTATCGAATCCCTGACTGATTAACTCTGGCTCCTCCTCTTTCACGATGCGCATCACCTCATTCATGAAAGGATACTCGAAGTGGAAGGAAATGTCATCGTCCACTGTTTTTTCTATGATGGTGGCAGCACGCAGCGCCTCTGCAGCCGCTTCCTTATAGGCAGCATAGAGTCCGCTTGTACCCAATTTGATGCCTCCAAAATAACGAACGACAACCACTAAGATATCAGTAAGTTCCAAGGAATTGATTTGTCCTAAAATTGGACGTCCAGCAGTGCCCGAAGGCTCCCCATTATCATTGGCACGGAAGTCCTTACGCTCAGGTCCCAACATATAGGCATAGCACGCATGACGAGCATCGTAGTACTTCTTATTGATGGCAGCAAGCTCCTCCTTGATGTCCTCCAGCGTGCGCACAGGGATAGCCATCGCAATAAACTTACTGCGCTTCTCCGTGTAAAGCCCTTCACAACGGGCTGCTATGGTCTTGTAACTATCGTCTGCCATCATCCTTTAATTTATTCGTAAAGATAATGCTTATTTTTATAAACGCAAAAAAAGAGGAACTGCTTGTGAAAGTAGTAGCCCATTTTATTTCGTAATATTTATTTTTGGTTCCTAACTACGTAAAATGACTTTCCTAACTAGCAAAAAATATTTTCCTAGTTAGAAAATAAAATGGGCACTTTCGCCAACCCCGACTACTATGCATGAGCATGGTGAAAGAAGAAAAGAAAAGGGCACCCTTCGGGATGCCCTCTTTTTATTTTATACCAGCTTGTGGATGACCAGTCCTGAACGAAGCTTTGGTTCAAACCAAGTAGCCTTCGGAGGCATGATCTTTCCGCTGTCGGCAATGTCCATAATCTGCTGCATGGAGACGGGATAGAGAGCCAGCGCCATCTTCATCTCTCCGCTGTCCACACGGCGTTTCAGTTCCTTCAGACCACGCAATCCACCCACGAAATCAATGCGTTGACTGCTACGGAGGTCCTTGATGCCAAGCAACTCATCGAGTATCAAACGACTGGAGATGTCCACATCAAGCACGCCGATAGGGTCAGTATCATCATAGGTGCCAGGCTTGGCTGTGAGACTGTACCACTGCCCTTCCATATAAAGGGAGAAGTTGTGTAGATGCTTAGGCTTATAGCATTGAACATTGAACATTGAACACTGAACATTATCCTCTGGGACCGTGATATTCTTTACTTCAAAGTTCTTCTTTAAAGCACCCAAGAACTGTTCTGGAGTCATGCCATTGAGGTCCTTTACCACGCGATTGTAATCAAGCACAGTGAGCTGTGAGGCTTGGAAACAAACGGCCATGAAGTAATTGTACTCCTCAGTTCCTGTGTGATGCGGATTCAGTTTAGCTTTCTCTGCACCTACCAAAGCAGCTGCAGCAGAACGGTGATGCCCGTCGGCTATATACATGGTTGGCATCTTGGCAAACTCTTCTGTAATGAGCTGGATGTCGGCCTCATCACTGACTACCCAGAACTGATGGCGGAAACCATCGATGGGAGCTATAAAGTCATACTCAGGTGTAGTAGAGGCATAGCGCTTCAGAAGGGCATCGAGCACCGCATTGTCGGGATAGGCGAAGAAGACTGGTTCGATGTTGGCATTGTTCACGCGCACATGCTTCATGCGGTCTTCTTCCTTGTCGCGACGGGTAAGTTCATGCTTCTTGATTCGACCAGCCATATAGTCTTCTACCCATGCACCAACCACCAAACCATACTGGGTCTTTTCATTCATGGTCTGTGCATAGATGTAGTACTGTTCCTTCTCGTCCTGTACCAGCCAACCTTTATCTTGGAATTTCTGGAAGTTCTTGGCTGCCTGCTCATAGACGCGAGGATCGTACTCAGAAGTACCAACAGGAAAGTCTATCTCTGGTTTAATGATATGATACAGTGATTTCTCATTATCCCCAGCCTCAGCACGTGCTTCCTCACTCTCAAGCACATCATAAGGACGGCTTTCCACCTGTTCCACCAATTCCTTAGGAGGACGTATGCCTTTAAATGGTTTTACTCTCATAATCTACTTATTAACCTGGAATTTGGTGCAACCATCTGCAAAGAAGGCATTGATCTGCTTGGCAGCGGCAATTCCTGCATTGGTATTGGCCTCGGTGGTCTGAGCACCCATTTTCTTAGGCGTAGCAAAATAACGGCCTTCAAACTGTGCAAACTCCGCATCGGCATCAGGTTTGATGTCTGCCACGTATTTCAAATCGGTACGCTCTGCCATCAGTTTCAGTAACTCAGGTTCGTTGATGACTTCTTTGCGAGCAGTATTTACCAGAATACCACCCTTAGGCAACTTGTTCACCAAGGCATAATTGATACTCTCCTTTGTCTCTGCAGTAGCAGGGATATGCAGAGAAACGATATCTGCAATCTCAAAGAGGGCGTCCTGTGAATCTACAGCATGCACACCGGCAGCCTCAATAGCTTCTTTCGGGCAATAGGCATCGAAGGCATAGACATCCATGCCAAAACCCTTGGCAATGCGTGCCACATTACGGCCCACATTTCCAAAAGCCAGAATACCCAGTTTCTTACCTAACAGTTCCGAACCTGACTTACCGTTATAGAAATTACGCACGGCAAAGACTAAAAGACCGAACACCAGCTCTGCCACGGCATTGGCGTTCTGACCAGGGGTATTCTCCACCACTACTTTATGAGCGGTAGCAGCTGCCAAATCAACATTGTCATAACCAGCACCTGCACGTACCACTATCTGGAGTTGCTTGGCTGCATCAAGTACTTCTGCATCGATTTTATCACTACGGATAATCAATGCATCAGCATCATTCACGGCATCAAGTAACTGCGCTTTCTCTGTATATTTTTCTAGCAGAACCAACTGGTGGCCTGCTGCCTCTATTTCACTGCGAATGCCATCAATGGCAACTTTCGCAAAAGGCTTTTCTGTTGCAACTAAAACTTTCATATTTTTAATGTTTTGCTTCAAACTCCTTCATGCAAGCTACCAATGCCTTCACACCCTCAAGAGGCTGTGCGTTGTAGCAAGAAGCACGGAAACCACCTACAGAACGGTGACCCTTCACACCTACCATACCTTGAGAAGTAGCAAAGTCCATAAAGTCCTTCTCTAACTCTTTATACTCATCTGCCATCACGAAACAGAGGTTCATCAAAGAACGGTCTTCTGGAACCACCGTACCACGGAACATCTTGTTGCGATCGATTTCTGCATAAAGCATTTCTGCACGTTCCTTAGCACGACGGTCCATCTCCTCTACGCCACCACTCTTCTTAATCCAACGCAGTGTCTCCAAAGCAGAATAGATAGGTACTACAGGAGGTGTATTGAACATAGAGCCTTTCTCTACATGGGTGCGATAGTCAAGCATCGTAGGAATGGTACGGCTAACTTTGCCCAACTCATCGTCCTTCACGATAACAATGGTCACACCAGCCATAGCCAGATTCTTCTGTGCACCAGCATAGATGCACTTATACTTCTTCACATTCACTGGACGGCTGAAGATATCGGATGACATATCAGCAATCATTGGCACAGGAACATCGAGATCCTTACGGATTTCAGTACCATAAATGGTATTGTTGGTAGTGATATGCAGGTAATCCGCATCAGCAGGACAAGTCCAACCCTTTGGGATATAAGTGTAATTAGCATCAGCAGAAGAGGCCACTTCTACAGTCTCACCGAACAACTTAGCTTCCTTCAATGCTTTCTTTGCCCAAACACCCGTGTTCAGATAAGCTGCCTTCTTTTCAAGGAAGTTATAAGGTATCATACAAAATTCAAGGCTGGCACCACCTCCAAGGAAAATAACCGAATAACCTTCAGGAATATCAAGAATCTCTTTGGTAAGAGCTACTGCTTCATCTACTACTGGCTGGAAATCCTTGGCACGATGACTAATTTCCATCAAAGAAAGACCAGAACCATTGAAGTCCAAGATTTGCTTTGCTGTAGCCTCAATCACTTCACGTGGAAGGATAGAAGGGCCTGCGTTGAAATTATACTTTTTCATTGCGATAGTTTATTTGATTAAACAATCAATTTTATATTATTTTATTTATTTCTCTTACTTTTTGCAAGGCTTCCTTAACAAGCGACTGCAAAATTACAGAATAAATTCCGTATAACAAATCTTTTGTCGTTAAAAACCTCACAGCGATTACAATAGTAGCCATTTTTTATGAAATATGCAAATTATATGCATTTTATTTGGCCTCTTCTATCAATACCCGCATACCTTTAATTTTCTCACCACTTACCAAACTTAGGAGTTGGTTAACTTTAGAACGCTTGATGGCAGCAAAGGCATAACGGTCTTTCACATCAACTGCTCCCACTTCATCGCGTTGCAGTCCTCCTACTTTATATAGGAAACCGACGATATCCACTTTATTCAATTTGTCTTTCTTACCTTTACTAATATAGAGTGTGGCCCATTCGGGTTTAGGAAGTTTTCCCATTTCTGAAGGGAGTATCATTTCCTCAACCTCTTCCTGGATATAATCAGGAATAGATTCTTCTGGCCCCAAAATCATATATGCGGCGCCAGTGGCATCCCATCTTGCCGTACGTCCATTTCTATGAATAAAAGCCTCTTCATTGATTGGAAGATGGTAGTGAACGATATTGTCAATACCTGGGATATCCAATCCACGCGAAGCAAGGTCAGTAGATATCAGCACTGGGCAACTTCCATTTCGCAAACGGTAGATAGAGCGCTCACGGTCAGGCTGTTCCATACCACCATGAAACATATCACAGGGGAAATGATTAGCTTCCAAGAAACCTGTAATCCGTTCCACACTCTCCCGATAATTGACAAATACCAGTGTGCGCTGACTGCCTAAGGAACAAAGCAAACGTAGTAGGGTTTGCAGTTTGTCTTTCTCCGGGGATTTAACTATCTGTAGATTCAGTCGCTCCGTTCTTCCCTCCTCTCGATAATCCAAACGTATAGGCTTCTTTGTTTCTCCTAAGCCAGTAAACAGAGGAATCTGTTCTGTATCAGTAGCAGAAAGCAGCACGCGTTTCCTAATGCGTGGGAGATGTTCTATGACAGCCTGCATTTCTTCCTGAAATCCGAACTCCAGACACTTGTCAAACTCATCAATAACCAAGGTCTGAACGGTATGAGCATCAAAATTCTGTTTCTGAAGATGATCGAGCAAACGGCCAGGAGTACCAATAATGACTGCGGGTCTTACTCCATTCATTGTCCGATGTTCTTCCATAGCAGGACGACCACCATAGCAACTCATGGCCTTGAAAGATGTTCCCATCTGCTTGAAGACATTCTCCGTTTGCAGTGCAAGTTCTCTACTGGGTACCAGGACTACCACCTGCACGCCACTCTCCTTTTTCTTTAAAGTCTGCACCAAAGGGAGCATGTAAGCCAATGTCTTTCCAGAACCTGTAGGTGAGAGCAACACCAAGTCACGCAGTTCGGCATAGGCCTCAAGTGTAGTCTGCTGCATGGCATTCAGTTGCTCTATCTTCAGATTCCTTAATATCTCTTCCTGTTCCATCTTCGCATTTTTAGAGTGAGGGTGTAAAGATACTAATATTTAAGGGAATAACCAACGAAAAAAGCCACAACTTCTTTACGAAGCCGTGGCTTTTCTTTATCTATAATCAAGTGTATTACATCATACCTGGATTCATTCCGCCACCCATTGGTGCTGGAGGCAGAGGCTCCTTCACATTAACGATAACACACTCGGTAGTCAGGAACATACCAGCGATTGAAGCTGCATTCTCCAGAGCAACACGAGTAACCTTAGCAGGATCTACCACACCAGCTGCATGCAGGTTCTCGAAGCGATCAGCACGGGCATTGTAACCATAGTCACCTTCTCCCTCACGTACCTTCTGAACTACAACGGCACCTTCCTTACCAGCATTAGCTACGATCTGGCGCAGAGGCTCCTCAATAGCACGACGGATAATCTCAATACCTGTAGTCTCATCAGGATTCTCACCCTTCATACCTTCCAATGCCTTCTGAGCACGGATGTAAGCAACACCACCACCAGGAACGATACCTTCTTCCAGAGCAGCACGGGTAGCACGCAATGCATCGTCCACACGGTCTTTCTTCTCCTTCATCTCAACCTCAGAAACAGCACCTACATACAGCACAGCTACACCACCAGCCAACTTGGCCAGACGCTCCTGCAACTTCTCTGTATCATACTGTGAAGTGGTGTTCTCCATCTGGTTCTTCAACTGCTCGATACGCATACGGATGTTCTCCTTGTCGCCATTACCATTTACGATAGTGGTATTGTCCTTCGTTACAGTTACCTTCTCGGCAGAACCCAACATCTCAACAGTTGCCTGCTCCAGCTTCAGACCCTTGTCCTCGCTGATCACCACACCACCTGTCAGAATTGCGATATCTTCAAGCATATCCTTACGACGCTCACCGAAACCAGGAGCCTTGATAGCACAAATCTTCAGCTGTGCACGCAGACGGTTTACTACCAAAGTTGCCAAAGCCTCGCTATCAACATCCTCAGCAATCACAAGCAATGGACGACCAGTCTGAATAGCTGGTTCCAGAATTGGTAAGAAATCCTTCAGGTTAGAGATCTTCTTCTCGTAGATCAGAATCAGAGGCTTCTCCATCACGCACTCCATCTTCTCTGCATCAGTTACGAAGTAAGGAGACAGATAACCACGATCCAACTGCATACCTTCTACCAAACCAATGGTAGTATCAGTACCCTTAGCTTCCTCGATAGTGATAACACCATCCTTAGAAACCTTACGCATTGCATCTGCAATCAGCTTACCAATCTCAGGATCATTGTTGCCTGAAACGGTAGCCACCTGCTCAACCTTATCATAGTTGTCACCTACAGTCTCAGCCTGAGCCTCAATAGACTCTACTACCTTTGCCACAGCCTTGTCGATACCGCGCTTGATATCAATAGGACTAGCACCAGCAGTTACATTCTTCAGACCTTCAGCTACGATAGCCTGTGCCAATACAGTAGCAGTAGTAGTACCATCACCTGCATCATCACCAGTCTTGGAAGCTACTTCGCGCACCAGAC
>JAEEGH010024707.1_pt1 | contig 12107 bp, 8 predicted proteins | sample 9134181 | NCBI WGS metagenome assembly JAEEGH01 (sample SAMN16246544, study PRJNA631951) | gut metagenome | biome: gut microbiome; feature: rumen; material: DP-attached | host: Bos | place: Iran: Karaj | collected 2018-10
GTATATTGATAGTAAAGCTTTTTGTTTTATTTTGTAAAAAACTATCTATATCGATGTTAACCATTTTTTCATCCTCTAATCTTAAAAGATACTTAATAGATTCTCTATTTTCGTTTATGAAATCAGTAATTAGTTTCTTTTTATCATCACTTAATTCTTTTGGCAAATATATCCATAATTTTGGATGATCCATGTCATCACCTGTATTTAGGATAACTATATTATTATATTTGGTATGTATAAAAGCTTTTTCCTGACTTAGACTTTCTTTATAAGAAATAGGTGGCCATTCATATTTTGCCATCGCATTTTCTATATTATTAATAGCTTTAGCATGCCAAGTGCCGAACACTTCGGTGTCACCATACATTATTCTTCCTACAATGTCTTCATAATTTGGTTCATATATAATTGTTACAGTATGTTTATTAGCTTCGATCATATTATCATCTCTTTTTCATATATACTATAATTTTTAGGGTAAGATGTCAACAAATATTTACTTTTTTAAATTGTTGTGGTATGATTATGCAGTTGTGGAGTGATTTTTATGAAAAAAATTAAGAATATCGCGATAATAGCCCATGTCGATCATGGTAAAACTAAATTAGTTGATAGATTATTAAAATCTTCAGGTATGTTTAGAGCTAACGAAAATATTGATGATTTATCAATGGATTCAAACGCTATTGAAAGAGAAAGAGGAATTACAATATTAGCTAAAACTACAGCTATTGATTACAAAGACTATAGAATTAATATAGTTGATACTCCGGGCCACGCTGATTTTGGTGGAGAAGTTGAACGTATTATGAATATGGTTGATGGTGTTATATTAGTTGTAGATGCTTATGAAGGACCAATGCCTCAAACTAAGTTCGTACTTAAAAAAGCATTAGAGGCAAAGATAACTCCAATTGTTGTAGTAAATAAGATTGATAAAGATTCTGCTAGACCAAAAGAAGTAGTAGATGAAGTTATGGAATTATTTATTGACTTAGGCGCAGATGTAGAACAATTAGATTTCCCTGTTATTTATGCTTCAGCATTAGCAGGTACATCTAGTTATAATCCTGATAAAGCTACTCAAGAAGAGACTATGGCTCCTATATTAGATACAATATTAGATAGTATTCCTGATCCAAAAATTAATGAAGTTGAAGGATTACAATTCCAACCAGCATTACTTGATTATAATGAATATGTTGGAAGAATAGGTGTTGGTACAGTTTTAAATGGTACTATTAAAGTTAATCAAATGGTATCATGTGTAAGATTAGATGGTTCTATTAAGAAATTTAGAGTACAAAAATTATTTGGATATTTTGGTATAAAGAGATTAGAAGTAGAAGAAGCACATGCAGGTGATGTAATCGCTGTATCAGGACTTCCTGATATAGAAGTTGGAGAAACTATTTGTGAAGAAGGTAAAGAAGAAGCTCTTCCTAAACTTAGAATAGATGAACCAACACTACAAATGACATTTGCTGCTAACTCTTCACCATTTGTAGGTAAAGAAGGTAAATTAGTTACTGCTTCTAAAATAGAAGAGAGATTAAGAAAACAAGCAGAATCAGATGTTGCTTTAAAAGTTGAAGAAAATGGTAGAGATAGTTTCTTAGTTTCTGGTAGAGGAGAACTTCACTTATCTATATTAATTGAAAATATGAGAAGAGAAGGATTCGAATTAGAAGTATCTAAACCAAAAGTTATCTTAAAAGAAATAGATGGTGTTATTTGTGAACCATATGAAGATGTTGAAATAGAAGCACCAGAAGACACTGTAGGACCAGTTATTGAAGCCTTAGGTGTTAGAGGTGGAACTATGGAAAATATGAGTAATCTACCTGGTGTAGTTAAACTTCATTATGTTGTTCCATCAAGAGGATTAATTGGTTTTACAACTGATTTCATGACAATGACTAAAGGTTATGGTATATTAAATCATACATTTAGAGAATATCTTCCAAAGAATGCTGCAGATGTAGGAGAAAGAAAATTAGGTGTACTAGTTTCTATGGAAAATGGTAAATCTACTGCATATGCACTTGGTGGTTTAGAAGATAGAGGAATAATGTTCATTGAACCAGGTGTAGATGTTTATGAAGGTATGATAGTAGGAGAATCTAATAAAGAAGGAGATCTTGCAGTAAACGTAGTTAAAGGAAAACAATTAACTAATACAAGAAGTGCTGGTAAAGATCATACTGTAGTTCTTAAGAAAACTAAATTACTTACTCTAGAAACTGCACTTGAATATATAAACAATGATGAGTTAGTTGAAGTAACTCCATTAAACTTTAGATTAAGAAAGAAAATTCTTAATACTGAAGAAAGAAAAAAATATGATGCAAAAGTAAGAAGTGAAAAGGAATAATATTCCTTTTCTTTTTTTGACTAAATATTACATTTATGATAGTATATTTAGCCAATGTGAGGAGTTAATATGAGCCTATTTGAAGAAATAAAAAATTTAAGAGAAGAAGAAATAGATAGTTATATTAAACAACGAGTATCTGTTTTAAGAAATAAAGACTCAAAAGAAATAGGATTTAATACAAGTAATACAATTTATAGTGGATTTTTAGATGACAAAGTTCTTATTAATACTATTGGATGGTGTAATCCAATTCCTGGTTATCAAACAATTAGTTTGGGAGGACTAGTAGTAGATGATAATGAAATGTTCAAATATTTAATAGAAGCTGCAAAGAAAGAAAACACACCATTAGAAACTGTTATGAAAGCTACTGATGAATATTTGTCACTAAATGATCCTAAGAGAAGAAATGAATGTAGACTTGAAGAAGTTAGAAATAGATTTTATGATATTTTTTCATGTGGAAAAGAAAAAAATATATCTATCAAATCATTTCATAAACATGGTATTGCAGAGTGCTCAGAGATAGCAGCAGTTGCTCATAATATGTTTCAATTTCTAGGAATAGAATCAGATTATGCTATTGGGCAAGTGGATAGTGTAGGGCATGCGTTTAATATAGTATATCCTTTTGGAAGAGAAGATAAAGCGATATTGTTTGATAACAATCATGGAGTTGATTCTAATGCAGGAATTTTTATTCTAGGTAGTGTTCAAAAGGAAAGAATATTATCATTTAGACACATAAATGCCAGCGCAGGAGATATGATGTATTCATATGAAGAATTGTTTGGAAGAGAAATAGAACCTAGAATAGGCCGTCATAGTTATTTAATATTTAAAGAGGCATTTTATAAAGTAGATGGTGCCATGCAAGTTCCATCAGATAATAAAAGAGTATTAAAATATAAAATACTATAATAGAAAAGGAATATTATTCCTTTTCTTTTTTTATGTTTTATGTTATTATATGCATCAATTAAGGAGCGAATATGAAAGAAGTAGAACGCATAGTTAGAAGAATACAAGAGCTTAAAGAGAATGAAATAGATAGTTTTATAGAAAAAAGAATATCTGAATTAGCAAATTCTGAAGAAAGAGAAATTGGATTTAATACAGATACATATATGTATAATGGATTCTTAGATGAAAAGATAAGAGTAAACTTTGGCGGTATCATTGGTGAAAGCGAAGGCTGCGAAATGGTCATGTTTAGCTCAATGAGATTTAATGATCCAGATATGTTTAAGCCGTTAATACATGAACTAAGAAGTAGAGAGTATACTTTGGGGACTCCTTATGTTTCGGTTATTGAAGCTACAGATAGTTATTTATCTTTAAAAGATGAAAATCGAAGAGATAATAGTGAATATTATGCTGATGTTAAGACATCGATTGCGGTTTTATCTGCTGTGAGTGAAAAGACATATCCAATACAAGTTTATAAATCACTTGGAATAGGTACATGCACTCAAATAGCAGGTGTAAATCAAAATATGTTTAAGTTTTTAGGAATAGATTCAGATTATGCTATAGGAATGTGTGGAGAATGTCATCATGCATTCAATATAGTATATCCTTGGGGAAGAGAGGAAGATGCAATACTTTTTGATTCCATGAGACCTGTTGGCTCTGATCCATATTTATATCTCTTAGATGAAGATAAAAAGAGAAAATTATTTTCTAATGAAGTTTTAACTTTAAAAAGAGCGGATGTAAAAAAAGCATATAAAAAACTATTTGATATAGATCCGGACTGTGATTGCGAAGAAATAGATAAATATGTTTTGATAAATGGTGACTATTTTGATAAACCAGTACCAGATTTAATGCCTACTTCTACAAAACACACATTAGTATTTAGAAGAGTAGATGATTTAGAAGATGAAGAAGAAAAAAAATAATTCTTCTTTTTTTGTGTTATAATTATATTAGGTGATAATAATGAAAAAAATGATAATGGATGGTAATACTGCTGCTGCTCATATAGCATATATGTTTTCTGATGCAGTAAGTGTTTATCCAATTACTCCAGCATCACCTGGAGCTGAACACATTGAAGAGTGGAGTTCTAAAAACAAAAAGAATTTATTCGGTGAAGAAGTTAAAGTGGTCGAGATGCAAAGTGAAGCAGGTGCTATAGGAACAGTACATGGTTTACTTCAAACAGGATCATTAGCATCAACTTTTACAGCATCACAAGGATTATTATTAATGATTCCAAATATGTATAAAATAGCAGGAGAATTACTTCCTAGTGTTATAAATGTTGCTAGTAGAACAGTATCTACTCATGCTCTTAGTATATTTGGAGATCATTCAGATATGTATTCAGTAAAGAGTACTGGATATTCAATTATGTCATCTGTTAATACACAAGATGTTATGTATTTAACTCTTGTTTCATATTTAAGTACATTAAAAGGAAGAATACCTTTTGTTAATTTCTATGATGGTTTTAGAACTAGTCATGAACTTAGTAAGATAGATGTTCTAGATTTAGAAGAAGTTAAAGAATTAGTAGATTTTGATTTAATAAATGATTTTAGAAAGAATAGTAGTCTTGCTAAAAAACAAATTAAAGGCACTGCAGAAAATGATGATATATATTTTCAAAATATAGAAGCTAGAAATAAATATTATGATAAAATGCCAGATATAGTTAATGGGTATATGAAACTTGTTAACGAAAAGTTTAATACTAATTATCATTTATTTGATTATTATGGTAAATCTAATCCAAGTAAATTAATAATAGCTATGGGATCAGTATGTGATACTATTAAAGAAACTATTGATAATATGGATGATGATACAGGTTTAATAATAGTTAGATTATTTAGACCATTTAGTGTTAAACATTTTATTAATACTATACCTAGTACTGTTAAAAAGATTGCAGTTTTAGATAGAGCGAAAGAAGCTGGATCTAGAGAAAGTTTATATTTAGATGTAGTAGATGCAATATCTAAATCTAAATTAAAAATAAAAGTATATGGTGGTAGATATGGATTATCTTCTAAAGATACAACTCCAGGAGATATATTATCTGTATTTGATAATTTAAATAGTAAAGAACCTATTGATTCATTTACTATAGGTATAGTTGATGATGTAACTAATAAGAGTTTAGAAAGAAAAGAAATTAAAGTTAATAATAAATCTATTGAACTCTTGGTATATGGTTTTGGATCAGATGGTATGGTATCTGGTACAAAAGATTTAGCTACATTAATCGGAGATAATACTAATGGATATATACAGTTATATAATAAATATGATTCTAAGAAGAGTGGTGGAGTTACTATGTCTATGCTTAGAATCGGAAAAGAAGAAATTAAATCTAGTTATTATATAGATAAAGCTCATATAGTAGTATGTACTAAAGAAAGTTATTTAGAAAAATATGATATAGTTAACTCTATTAGAAAAGGTGGAATATTTATATTAAATACATCAAAAGATATAGAGGAACTTGATGATAAGACTAAATACTATTTAGCTAAAAATGAAGTTAAAACATTCTTTATAGATGCATCCAAAATAGCAGTAGATAATGGTATACCTAATAAAATAAGTACTATTATGGAATATGCAATTATATTAATTACTAAAGTATTACCTAAAGATAAAGCACTTGATATGCTTAGAGAAAGTATTACTAATAAATTTAGTAAGAAAGGTACTGAAGTAGTTAATCAAAATATTAAAGCAATAGAAGATGTAGAAAATAATATTAAAGAAATAGAAATTAATCCAGAATGGATTAATTTAGAAGTAAAAGAAAAAGAATTAAATGGAGTACTTGATTATATCTCTCATTTAAAAGGAGATGAATTAAAAGTATCTGATTTTATTAAACATGATGATGGTACTTATGAAGTAAATACTTCTAAATTAGAAAAGAGAAATATAGCAGAAATGCTTCCTTGCTGGAATACTGAAAAATGTATTACATGTAATCAATGTGTAATGGCATGTCCTCATGCAGTTATTAGACCTAAATTAATGACTATGGAAGAAGTAGAAAAAAATCCTGGAATTATATATAAAGATGTACCAGGATCTGATATGAAATTTGCTTTAGAAATTAGTTATGATGATTGTACAGGTTGTGGTGTATGTTCAAGTGTATGTCCTACTAAATCTATTACTATGGGTGATAAAAACATAGATAGAGTTAATAATAAAATATCTGGAGTAACTAATAAACATTTATATCCAGAAACTATAGTAAAAGGACTTGCATTTAATAAACCATTATTTAAATATTCAGGAGCTTGTGCTGGATGCGGTGAAACTCCATATATTAAGATGCTTACTCAAATAACTGGAGAGGCTCTTATAATTGCTAATGCAACTGGATGTTCTTCTATTTATGGTGGATCTATGCCAAGTTCACCATATAATGTATCTTGGTCTAATTCATTATTCGAAGATAATGCTGAATTTGGATATGGAATGAGATTGAGTGAAGAATTATATAAAAATAGAATTATTAATATAATGAATAACTATAAAGATAAAGTATCTGAAGAAAATAAAAAATTAATCGAAGCATACTTAGAAAAACCAAATGATTATAAAACATCTAAAGTAGTCATGGATAATTTAAATTATGATGAAATACCTGAACTAGAACCAATTAAAGATTATATTCTAAATAAGAATGTATGGATAATCGGTGGAGATGGATGGAGTTATGATATAGGTTTTGGTGGACTAGATCATATAATGAGTTCTAATGAAAATGTTAATGTATTAATATTAGATACTGAAATATATTCAAATACTGGGGGTCAATCTTCTAAATCAACTAGAGAAGGTGCTATTGCTAAATTTAGTAGTATAGGTAAAAATACTACTAAGAAAGATTTGGCTAGAATGATGATGACTTATCCAAATGTATATGTAGCAGAAATAAGTATGGGTGCAAATATGAATCAAGCTATTAAAGCAATTAATGAAGCTATGAATCATGATGGACCATCTATGATAATTGCGTATGCTCCTTGTATATCTCATGGTATAAAAGGTGGTATGGGTAACAGTATGAAAGAAGAAGAATTAGCAGTTAAATGTGGATACTTCCCATTGTTTAGATATAATTCTAGAACTAAAGAATTTAATCTTGATTATAAAGAACCAGACTTTACTCTATATGATGAATTCTTAAGTAATGAAACTAGATATAAAATGTTAGCTGCAGTAAATGAAGAACATGCTAAAGAATTACTTGAAGCTAATAAAAATGCTTCAATAGAGAGATTTGAATATTATAAATCACTTGATAAGTAGGAGGAATATGAAAAAAGCATTAGTTATAGGTGGAGGATCTGGTATAGGATTAGAAATTGCTAGAACTCTTAATAAAAACAATTATGAAGTAACATGTGTAGGAAGAAGAAATAAAGAAAATTTTGAATTTAATTATATAAGCTGTGATGCATCAAATGTAGATGAAGTAACAAGTTTATTTGAAAAAGAAGTATATGATGTTTTAATATATTCTGCAGGAATAATATCTTGCTGTGAAGAATCAGATAATTATGATGATAATGAATTAAATAAATTAATTGATATTAATTTAAAAGGATGTATTAGAACTAATCAATTATTTATTGATAGTTGTAATAAAAATAATATAAGAGGTAAAATAATAAATATTTCTTCAATATCAAATAAAGGATCTAAAGATTTCCCTATATATGCAGCATCAAAAGCAGGTATGTTAGCATATACAAAAAGTATTGCAAGTAGATATGAAAATATACAATCAAATGTTATTTCACCAGGAGTAATTAAGACTGATATGTCATATCAAGAATCTCCTAATTTTGATGATTATGTTCAAGATATAGTGGATAATACTCCAGTAAAAAGATTAGGTAATCCACAAGATATTGCTAATACTGTTGAATTCTTATTATCTGATAAAGCAGAATTCATAACAGGACAAGAAATAGTAGTAGATGGTGGTTATACATTACCAAAAGAATAATAGTAAAAGATAGATTTTCTATCTTTTTTTTATGATATAATGAATTAGAGGTGTTTATGAATAAAGAATTTGTAAATGATTGGTTAAATAAATTAAAAGATTATTGGTTTAATAAAGATATTGATAAAGCAGTATCTTTGTTTAATAAAACTACATATTATCAAGAAACACCATTTATGGAACCATATACTAATATTGAAGAAATAAGAAATGAATGGGAACATGTTAAAGACGAGAATATCCAAAATATTGAGTTTAATGTTCTTGCAATAGATGATAATACAGTTGTTGTAAATTGGATATTAAGACAAAATAACGAAGACTATGATGGAATATATGAAATTAGATTTGATGATAATTTAGATTGCATATATTTTAAAAGTTGGGAAATGACTAGAGGTGTTTATGAATAATATTGTTTTAACTTCATGTGGAATTAGAAATGAAGATTTTAAAAATAAATTTTATGAGATAATACCAAAAGAAGAATTATCTAATAAAAAAGTTTTATATATTACTACTGCAGTAGATGGAGAAAAAGATGATAATAAAGATTGGGTTATTGAAGAATATAAAACTATATTAAATTTAGGTATTAAAGAAGAAAATATAACTGAGTATAAGATAGGTAATCCATTAGATATAGATAAATATGATATTATTTATATGATGGGTGGTAATACTATTTATCTTCTTGATATGGTAAGAAAAAATAATTTTGGTGAAGTAATAAAAGATTTTATTAATAAAGGTAAAATATATATTGGATCAAGCGCAGGATCTCAAATACTTGGATCTACAATTAATTTAAATGCAATATATGAAGATAATTTTGTTAATATGACTGATTTTACTGCACTTAATATAATAGATAAAGAAATAGTACCACATTCTAATAAAAAGAAAGATTTATTAGAAAAAGTAAATAGAGATGATTTAATTCTTCTTTATGATGGTGATGGATTAATAATATAGAGGTGTTTTATGAAAGAGAAAAAAGAATTTAAATATGATGCTTTTATAAGTTATAGACATTGTGACTTAGATAAGTTTGTTGCAGAGAATTTACATAAGATATTAGAAAGTTATGAACTTCCTAAAAATATTAAAGAACAATTGGGTATTGAAGGTAGAAGTATTAAAAGAGTATTTAGAGATCAAGATGAATTACCACTTTCATCTAATCTAGAAGATCCTATAGTAGATGCTTTAAATAATACTAAATACTTAATAGTTATTTGCTCGCCAAGATTAAAAGATTCTATGTGGTGTAAAAAAGAAATAGAAACTTTTAAGAAAATAAGAGGAAGAAAGAATATCTTCTGTGTATTAATTGAAGGTGAACCAAGTGATTCTTTCCCTGAAGAAGTATTAGTTGATGATGATGGAAAGACTTTGGTAGAACCACTAGCTGCAGATGTTAGAGGAGAAACTAAAAAAGAAGTATTAAACAAAATTAAAAGTGAAAAATTAAGATTAATAGCTCCAATGTATAACTTAGATTATGATGATTTAAAACAAAGACATAAAATGCAAGAACAAAAAAGAAAATTAACTATTGCTACAATAGCAGCAGGAGCATTCTTATTATTCGCAATTTATTCATCAATTATGTTAATCAAAATAAATAGTCAACAAAAGATACTTAAAAATCATCAAGCATTAACTTTATCAGAAAAATCTATGTCATCTTTAAATAAAGATAGTAGATATGATGGTATAAAATATGCATATCAAGCATTAACTAAATATGAAGGTGTAAAAATGCCATATACAACAGATGCAGAATATGCTTTAAGTGAAGCACTTGGAGTATATGATGTAGGGTCTAGTTTTAAAGCTAATGATGAAATAAAAACAAAGGGCGTAGTAGATTTTATAAAAGTTAGTTATAACAGTGAATATGTAGCAACTTATGATGAATCAGAAGAATTAACTTTATGGAATGCTAAAACATTCAAAAAAATAAAGACTTATTCTGATATATCAGGATTTGCTTTTGATGAAAATGATTTCTCATTTATTGGAGATGATTATTTCTCTTACATAAATAAAGATGGAAATATAATTATTACTGTTACTAAGAATGGAGATATATTTAAAGAAATAAAGAAAGAAGATAAATCTTATCAATCTGTAAGAGGCCATTTTGAAACAAAATATTTATCATATGCTGATAGTAAGAAATTAACTATATATAGTTTATTAGAAGATAAAACTATAGGTACTATTACATATAAAGATGATTTATTAAGACAATCATTCTATTCTGAAGATGGTAAATATTATTTTGCTACTACAATTGAAAATCAATTCTCAGTAGATAAAGAACAATATGTAACAGTACATGTTATAGAAACAAATAGTGCTAATGAAATTAATAGTGTTAGATTTAATGCAGGTTATATTAGTAATATGTTTACTAAAGGTAATAATGTATATATGTTATTTAATAGAATTATGGGAGCAGATTTTAGTATGCTTGCAGTATCTTATAATTTTATTGATAATAATGTAAATTGGACTAGAACAGAAGATGGTATTTGGGGAAAAATAATAACTAGATCTTATAAAGAAGATGTTAATGATATAGGTGTTGTTCATGGAAATAAATTAGATATTCTAGATGAATCAAATGGTGATGTTAAATATAGTTTTGATATGTCTAGTGATATTATTGAGGTATTATCTTATACTAATAAAAATTTATATTTAGTATTTAATACTGATGGTACTGTTAATTATGCAAGTATGGATAGTAAACAAAATGTTATATATAATGGACAATATCAATTAAATCTAAAGAATTATACTAAAATGGTAAAGAGTGAATCTGGATATCTATTAATACCAGAGAATGAAAATAGAGTAATTTACTATACTACTAATACTAGTAAGGATGCTAAAGAAGTAAAGAAAGAATATGACTATGTAAGTACTGATACTGTTACTGAATCAGAAAAAAACAAATTAAAAGAAGAAATAAATATTAAAAATAAAAACTTAGTATCTGGTATGTTCTATAGTGATAATAAAGAATTATTATTTGTAAGTTATGTAGATAATTCTTTAGCAGTATATAATGTTAAAGAAAAGAAATTAATAAATGAATCAAATGGTATTTTAAGACCCGATCATTATTATGGAACAGATAAATATGGAAGAACTTATATTGGAAATGTAACAGATGCTTATATATTAGATAAGAATTATAATAAAGTAGGTCATATTAAAGGACTTTACGAAGTAGAAAAAGATAAAGTAATTATATCTAATAATGGTACATATTATTCATTACCAATATATACATTAAGTGATTTGTTAAAACAAGCAGAAGAATATTTAAAATAAAAAGACTCATTTGAGTCTTTTTTTATTATAACTAGGGGAATTTTTCTTTTTATTGCGAATATAATATATGGAACATTTAATTAGAGTGTCATCCTCTTTTTCTAGAAAGGAGGTGGTAATAGTGAGAAAAAGAGAATACATGTGTATCCTGTTTTTAAACCTTACTATTATATTAATTCTCCTATTATTTATAATAGTAGAAATAAAAAAATGATACTCTAGTTGAGTATCATACCATATAATAAGGATGGCACTCAATATAATTGAATGTTCCTCTAAACAAATAATAACATAAAAAAAGACTTTGAACAAGTCTTTTTATTTTATATTGGTGCTCCTGATCGGAATCGAACCGATACTTCTTTTGGAAACCAG
>JAEEGH010024708.1_pt1 | contig 12107 bp, 7 predicted proteins | sample 9134181 | NCBI WGS metagenome assembly JAEEGH01 (sample SAMN16246544, study PRJNA631951) | gut metagenome | biome: gut microbiome; feature: rumen; material: DP-attached | host: Bos | place: Iran: Karaj | collected 2018-10
GCGTCGGTGAGCGTATGGATTTCCTGCAGGCCGGCGGGCAGCCAGATGAAGGATGCAGCCGTCCCCACCTCATAGTCCGCTTTGGTGGTTCCGGGTACGTTCTTCACGCGGGTGGAAACCCGGGCCACATGGTGGGTGAAATCTCCTTGCGATACATCCGTGGCCTGAATGTGGTTATACTGGAAATCGGTCTTCCAGGTGCCGGTGCGCCAGTCCAGAAGGAAATCGGCTCCCGCGGCCGAGCGCATCTCCACGCCCTGGCGGTAAGTGCCGTCCGGAAGGAAAAATCCGCCATCCAGCGCGATGTTATGATACTGGCCGATATGGGAATAATGGTCCCCGTACAGGTTCAGGCGGAATTTCTGCGACCGGATGGGTGTCCACACCACGGCAAATTCCGGGTGAAGGGGGTAGCCGGCGCCCACGCGCAGGTACAGCTTGCGTTCGGTGGCGGCACGCCCGGAAGGCCGGGGTTCCACCAGGTAGGGCGTGAATTCATAGGCCCCCTGGTAAGGGGTTTCGTTCACGGCATAGTCGAAGTCCAGGTTGAAGTGCGTCAGGGAATCCGGAATCTCCAGCAGCTGGGACGGCTTCTCAATGCCGGAAGCCTCCCGGGCGTAGACGTTGGTCACCTCCACGGTGGGGTTCAGGTTCTGGGCAAAGGCGGCGGCGCTCCACAGCAGGAGGGCGCATATGATGGTTTTTCTCATACTCGTCTACAGTTTACTCAGTCTCATGTTCACCTGGTCCAGGACGTCGTCCTGCGGGCCGATGGGAGTATAGCCATCCTTGATGCTCTCGAAGGTGGCGCGGGCCTGGCTCAGATTCCCCTGCTCCGCGAAGCTGTCGCCCAGCACGATGAACGCCTTGGCCAGCCAGTAATTCTGGCCGCCGGCCTTGTCGGAGAAGGCGTACACCTGCTCCTGCACGGCGGCGAAATCGCCCCGGTCGAAGCTGTCCTGGATAAGGAGATAGCACGCTTCGGCACCTTCGTCAGTGGAAGGTTCCTGCGCCAGTTCCTTGAGCAGTTCCAGGGACGATGCACGGCGGCTGGAGCTCATCAGGGACTTGGCGCTCACGTAGCGGGCCTCCCGCCGCAGAGCGACGTCGGTCTTCATGGAGGCGAGGACTACGTCGGCGGCATCCAGCGCATCTTCCCATCGGCGGGCGCGGAAAGCGGAACGCATGAGGCCGATATAGGCCGCCTTCCGGTTATCCGGCAGCTGGGCGCTGTCCTTCAGGCGGTCGTAGGCTTCGTAGGCCCCGGCGTAATTGCCCAGTTCCAGGCGCAGGTTGGCCAGCTGGAGGGTGGCACTTTCGGCCAGCGCTCCTTCCAGGCCCTCTGCCAGGGCCTGCTGATAGGCGTCGCACGCCGGCTCCTTGTTGCCGGTAAAGCGGTAGCATTCGGCCAGGTAGAAGCGCGCCTTAGTCCCGTACAGCGGCTCCGGATATTTCTCCATGTAGGCCTGCAGGGTGCTCAGTGCTTTGGCGTAATCCCCGGAGAGATACATCTGCTCTGCACTGGAGAAGTACACCTCTTCCTTCTGGGCTTCCGTGCGGCCGGCGGCCTCTCCCAGGCTGTTCACATAGGCCAGGTAAGCGTCCGGATCCTTCTGCGTACGGTAGATAGCCTCGATGGCCAGGAGCGCATCTTCGGCGTATTCTCCGCCACGGGCCACCACGGCCTTGTAATAGTCCAGGGCGTCCTGGCTGCGGCCGGCGTTGCGGGCAATCATGCCCAGTTCCAGCAGGGAACGGGCCTGCAGCGAGGGATCCTTGGTGGTAATGCGCAGCGTGTTGAAAGTCTTGACGGCGGCGTCCTCCTTCTTCAGGGCCACGTAGGCGCGGCCCAGTTCATAGAGGGACTCCCCGTAGTAGGGAGCGTCGGGACTGGCTTTCAAGGCCTCTTCCAACAGGGCAGCCTTCCCGGCTTCGTTTCCGCGGAGGCCGCTGGCCACGCCCGCCATCAGGCGCGGGTAGAGGTTGTTGGCATCCGGGTAATCGGCCATCTGCCGCTCATAGGCCGTGACGGCCGATGCATAGTCTCCGCCGAAGAAATAGCAGTCCCCCACGCGGGTGCGGGCATCGGCCCCCTGTGCCCGGGCGTTACCGCCCAGGTAAGTATTGAACCACTTGAGGGCGCGTTCGTAATCGGCCTCCTTGAAATAGGCGTATCCCAGCTGATATGGGATGAGATAGCCCTCCGGCTTGCGGGACAGGGCCTGCTGGTTGTACAGTTCCGTCCACATTCCCCGGGCTTCCTCATAGCGGGCGTCGCGGTAATAGGCCTCGGCCAGGTAGTAGCGGCTTAGCTGGTTGAATCCGTCCTTGCGGTCGCTGTAATACGCCGCGGCTTTCAGGGGCGACACGGCGGCGCGCCAGGAACCGGCCTGCATCAGCTCCCGGGCCCGCAGGAAATAGGCCTTGCGGTAGTTGGACAGCATGCGCGGCTGCAGTTCGTCAATGTGGTCATAGGCGTCTACAGCGGCCTCATAATCGTGGTTCTGCAGGGCCGCCATGGCCATGTAGTTATAGATCTGGTCTCCCTTTTCACGGGTGCCGTAGCGGTTCAGGTATTCCTGGAAAGGCTTGGTGTCCCGGCCCAGGTCGAAGGCCAGTTTGGCGTAGTTGTAGTAGGCGTCTTCGGCCATATCGGCCTGATAATTCTCTGCGGCGGCTTCTTTAAAGGCCGACATTGCGGCGACCTTGTTATGCAGCTGGATGTAGCTGAAGCCCATCTGGTAGGAGGCTATCTGGCCCAGGGAGTCTGCGCGGTCTCCCATCTGCTGGAACTTGTCCACGGCGCCCTGCCAGTCTCCGGAGAGGTAGGCAATTTCGCCGGCGCGGAAGATGTCGGAGCGGGTCTGGACTTCTCCGGTGAGGCTCTCCTGGTAGTACTCCTTGGCCTTTTCTACGTTGCCTTTGACCAGGAAGCTTTCGCTGAGGATTCGGCCCAGTCTGGCTTTTCTGTCTTCGCTCACCTGATCTATGATGGCTTCTCCGTTGTCTATCACGTAGTTATAGTCCTTGGCGTTGAAGCGGCACTCCAGGATGTAGAACTGCGCGGGCTCTTTGAAGCGGTAGTCGTTTTTGCACTTTTCGAACCATTCTTCGGCCTCCGGGAAGTTGCTCTGCGCATAGTTGATATAGCCCAGGGTAAAGGCCGAAGGTGCCGTATAGTCCGAATACTCTTTAGTGTTCTCCGGGAGGAGCTGCTTGGCGGTTTCCCAGTCTCCGTAGCTGTAGGCGCTGTAGCCCAGCTTGTAACGGTACTCCGGCAGCTGGGCGGGGTTCAGGTGCTTGGGGTTGATGGCCCTTAGCTCTGCGGCGGCGTCTTCGTATCGGCCCTCATCAAAGAAGTTCTGGGCCAGGAGGAAGTGCACCTGGGGCACCTGCACGTTGTCGTGGTGCTGGCCCATGAAGGCGCGGGCCTTGGCTTCTGCGTTCTCCGCCTTCAGCTGGAGTCCCGCCAGCGTGCGGATGGCCTCCGCATTCCCGCTCCGGTCTCCCAGCGTCTGCTGGATGGCCTCCGAATAGTATCCGTGTTTGTAAAACTCCGTGGCTTTCTGCAGGTTCTGCGCCTGTGCCTGCTGCACTTGCGCGCACACCAGAATCACTGCCAGTGCTATCTGTACCTTCTTCATTTGATTCTCTTTTTCCCCGTCCCTTCCAGAACGGTGTTATTTTTTCTCCGGTGGAGGTTTGTTCCCTGGAGGTTTACTCCTGAGGTTTCTCCCTCCTCTTGTTGGAGATAGTGTTATTCTTTCCTGTTCCCTGGAGGTTTACTCCTGAGGTTTCTCCCTGTCATTCGGAGGGTTACGTTACCCCCTCCTAATGGGTCTCGGTTTGGTTTTTAACTATCCCGAGAGTGCGTAGCAACGAGGGATTATTAATAATTACAAATATACAAAAAATTCTGATTATATTTGTGGGAATTTGACACTTTTATGGCACAACCTCTCATCCACTTCCAAAACGCCGATATCCTCAACGGCGAAACCGTGGTAATTTACGGCCTCAACATGGACGTCCTCCCCGGCGACCTGGTGTATATTGTGGGTAAAGTCGGTTCCGGAAAGACTTCTATCATCCGTACCGTCATTGCCGAAAACCCTGTGGGAAACTGCTCCGAGGCCACCGTGTGCGGATTCGATCTGGTTAGCATTCACAAGCGGGACATCCCGTTCCTGCGCCGCCGCATTGGCGTGGTGTTCCAGGACTTCCAACTCCTCACCGACCGCTCCGTAGAATCCAATCTGGAGTTTGTGCTAAAGGCAACCGGCTGGAAAGACAAACGTGAAATCGATGAGCGCATTTCCCAGGTGCTGGCCGCTGTGGGTATGAGCACCAAGGCCCACAAGATGCCCCACCAGCTCTCCGGCGGCGAGCAGCAGCGCATTGCCATTGCCCGTGCGTTGTTGAACAAACCCGCCGTGATCCTGGCCGATGAACCCACCGGCAATTTGGACGGCGAGACCGCAGATGAGATTTTGTTGTTGCTCCAGAAGTTGAACTCCGAAGGTACCGCCATCGTTATGGTCACCCACAACCGTTACATCTACGAAAAATTCCCCGGCCGCGTCTTCACCTGCGACGCCGAGCGCTGCACCGAACTCATCGACGAAGGCATAGACATCGATTTCTAGCCCCCTCCTCCCGGCCCCAATCCCCTTTCCGTCCGGTCCCGAACCCCTCATCCCGGGCCCCGACCCGGGATCTCTAGTCCACATTCGTTTTACGGCTGGCACTTAAGTAGGTGATAGTGTGCCTATTTGCCACTTGGATCCCATATCGAATGAGGGGAGCCAACATACCTATATCGCTGATATACTGCACGTTAAGTGCCAGCCGTTTTGTCGTCATGCCCGACCCGATCGGGCATCTCTTTTGTCAGAAGAAGCGCGGGAGACAGTGCAACGCCCCCCACCACGTATGGTGCCATGCGAGGGCCTGTGCCAGCGTGTTGCACAACGTTTGCCGACAAGCGGCAAGCCGTTGCGCCCTTTCTTTAACCTACACCCCAACAGCAGTGCCAAGGGAAGGGTTCATCACATGCTCGGTGGTCCAAAGTTCGGCACAAATATATTCGGGGGTCGGGTGCCGGGCCTACGGCCCAGAAAGGATGATCTGAGAGAAGGGATGGGGCCCCGGGATGCCCCCATCCCTTCTTTTTTCATCCGCGCCTAAGTGGGCAACGGGCAACCCCTGCATGAGCCATTCCATTGAGCTCGTGCAGGGGTTGTCCCGTAGCAGCCGCATTTCGTATATTGCGGCTGCGGTGCCTCCCGTTCCCCTACCTTCCCACTGCAGCGGGCAACAGACGCAGTCTGTAGCCGCCGAGCCTCGTTCCCGAGGCGGCGGTGCCCGACTTGCGACGCTTTTCGGAATTTTTCCTTACCTTTACGGAGTTATGACCCGGAAAGAACGATACAATTCCATCATCGGGTGGTTTGCGCAGAACCAGCCGGTGGCGCAGAGTGAGCTGCACTATGGCAATCCGTATGAGTTACTGGTGGCGGTGATTTTATCGGCCCAGTGTACCGATAAGCGAGTGAATATGGTCACGCCGGCGCTGTTTGAGGCCTTTCCCACTCCTGAGGCGCTGGCGGCGGCGTCCTTCGACGACGTGTACCCGTACGTGAAGAGCGTTTCGTACCCCAATGCCAAGGCGCGGCACCTGATTGCTATGGCCCAGATGCTCCTAGCAGACCACGGTGGCGAGGTCCCCTCGGACATTGACGAACTTATGAAGCTTCCGGGCGTGGGTCGCAAAACGGCCAATGTGATTGCTTCCATAGTTTACGACAAACCGGTCATAGCCGTTGATACACACGTGTTTAGGGTAGCGCATCGGCTGGGGCTTTCGGACGGATCCACCCCCTACGCCGTGGAGCAGGACCTGGAGCGGCACATCCCTATGGAGCAGCGGCCCATCGCGCACCATTGGCTCATCCTTCACGGTCGCTACACCTGCACCGCCCGCAATCCCAAATGCACCGACTGCCCCCTCACCCAATGGTGCCGTGAGTACCCCCTGATTAATAAATAGCCAAACACACAAAGGGGCCCCCAGTGGTGGGTAGCCCTTTGCTCGGATGGGTAAACAGAACCGGTACTAGACCGGGGCAGGTTTACGTTTTCTTGCGAATACGCAAACGGATGGTTTCCTTAGCGACCCGCAAGACTTTTGAGATGGTCTTGGTGGTTTCCTCCGACGGCTTTCGCTTTCGCTCCAGTGTGATGTCGAAGCATACCTTGGTACTGAGTTTTACCATATGTAATTCGGTTTTAGAAAGAATAAAACCACTGGATGAGATAATAGAAGTACGCATCCGATATGTAAAAAAGTAGAGCACTCTCCCGCTAAGGAAAATGCTCTATTTAATTTTTGCCCTTTCTCAAGGGGCGCTACCGAATTACAGAAGCAAAGGTAGAACTAATTTTTGAATTGTCAAATAATTCTTTCAGTGACAATCAGATAATTAGCCTTCTGGGCATCTATATGCAGGCCGAAGATGTGGACGGAGCCGCCAGAGCGGAGGCCGAGTTTGGCGCGGAGTTGGTCGGAGGTCAGGGGAATGTTGCGGGCGGTGACTTCGGCCTGGGGATATTTCTGGCCAAAGGCTTTGATGGACCGCTTGTCCAGCGGCAGGGCCTCTAGAATCCGGAAGCACTTGCCAAAGGGCTTCAACGCCTCAGGGATCTCCTCCCCTATGTATAAATGCGTATGCTGACCCAGTTTCTGCAGGCCGAACTGGCACGGCCAGTCAAAAGCCCCCGCCTTGAGGAGCGCCTTGCCAGGTTCGAAGAGGAGAGAACCGGGCTCGGTGCGGTAGACGGGCCAAAATATGGGACGTCTACCGCAATTTGGGTAGGTTTTCGCGGTAGACGGGCCGAAATTTGTGACGTCTACTGCACTCGGGTCGGTGGAGGCCGGGAGGAGGAGGACGGCGCCGTCTTCGACTATCGTTAGAGTATGGGGCCCGGTCCAGTCTTTTTCCAGGACCAGGAGCAGTTCTTTGCACTCGCCATCGGCGGCCACTACGTGCACGGCTTTCACACACCCTAACTGTTTACAGACCAGGGTAATATCGGCCATGGGCGACAGTTTCAACAGGATGCAAGGACAGGCCGATAGCAGTTCTGGAAGCAATTGAAGCACATCGGGCTGGCAGTCTTCGAGACGGAAGACCTTCCGTCCATCCGCCGCCCGCCGGGCCGGGTCCAGGAACAGAACGTCCGGATGGAAGGAGCCCAGGATCTGGGACACGCAGGCCGAAGATCCCGGGTCGGAGCCCGGGATGAGGGACGAAGAGGCCATGGAGCCCGGAACCAGGGCGTAGTTACGGACGGTGATGTTGGTCAGGCCCAGTTCGCGGAAGTTGTTGGCCGCGGCCTGGGCCAGTTCCGGTCGCATCTCGTTGTACAGGACCTCATCAAAGACCTGCGCAAAGGCCCAGCTATCCACGCCAAGCCCGCCGGTAAGGTCCGCAATGCGCCTCCCGCCTCGCGCCATACCTGACGGCAAGCATTTTGGGCCGAAAGTGCTTGCTACGGCGTCAGAGGGAACGTGGCAGCAAGCGTTTTCGGTCAAAAGTGCTTGCTGCGGCGTCAAAGCAACGGCCGCCTTGTAGCGGGCCGTGGCGGTGGAGGAGCACTGCTCGCCGGACACGCGGAACGGAAAGACCAGCGACGGCACGGCATACCACTCCGGCACTTTGTCGCGAAGTTTCCGCCGCACCTCCAGCGTGGTCAGGGCCAGGTCAAAGTTAGGAACCTCGCCAACATACCGGGCGCGGGACAGCGCCAAAGCAGCCGGATCCTCCCCCGAATGGGCCAATATGAATTCAGAAAAATTCATTATTGCAAAAGTACGGAATAATAATTAAATTTGTAGACACACGATATTAAAACAAATTAATAACCTACATATGAAAGATTACAAAGACGTTGCAAAGAGCTGGCTGGAAGGAAGCTTTGACGAGCAAACCAAGGCCGAGGTAAAGCACCTGATGGAAACAGACCCGGTGGGCCTGGAAGACGCATTCTACCGCAACCTGGAGTTCGGCACGGGCGGCCTCCGAGGCACCATGGGCGTGGGTACCAACCGCATGAACAAATACACGGTGGGTATGGCCACCCAGGGCCTGGCCAACTACATCAAGCAGCACGTGAAAGGTGACAAGAGCGTCTGCATCAGCTACGACTCCCGCAACAACTCCGAGCTGTTTGCCCAGATTAGCGCAGAGGTTCTGAGCAACAACGGCATCAAGGTATACCTGTTTGAGGGCCTGCGTCCCACGCCGGAACTCAGCTACAGCATCCGCGCCAAGAAGGCCACGGCCGGCATTATGGTCACGGCCAGCCACAACCCCAAGGAATACAACGGCTACAAGGTCTTCTGGGACGACGGCGGCCAAATCACCGCTCCCGTAGATAAGGATATAGTGGCCGAAGTCGCCAAAATCGAAGACCCGGCCGACGTCCGCTTCAATCCGGTAGCCGGCGAAAACAAGGCCCCCATCGAAATGATGGGCAAAGAGATGGACGAGTGCTACCTCCGAGACATCACTTCCCTCACCCTCACCCCCGAGGCCGTGAAGAAGCACGCCGATATGAAGATTGTCTACACCCCGCTCCACGGCTGCGGCGTCAAACTGATGCCCGAAGCCCTCAAACGTGTAGGCTTCAAGAACATCATCCACGTGCCTGAGCAGGACATCAACGACGGCAATTTCCCCACCGTGGTCTCCCCCAACCCGGAAGAACCCGCCGCTATGGCAATGGCATTAGCCAAGGCCGATGAAACCGGAGCAGACCTGGTCCTGGCCACCGACCCGGACGCCGACCGCCTGGGCATAGCCGTAAGAGACAACGACGGCAAGATGGTCCAGCTCACCGGCAACCAGACCTGGAGCTTCCTCACCTACTACGTCCTCACCCGCTGGAAAGAGCTGGGCAAGCTCAAGGACGGCAAGGGCTACGTGGTTAAGACCATAGTAACCAGCGAGTTAATTGCCGCCATCTGCGAGAGCTTCGGCGTCAAGTGCTACAACGTGCTCACCGGCTTCAAGTACATCGCCGAGGTAGTGAAACGCAACGAAGGCAAGGGCGTCTTCATCTGCGGCGGCGAGGAAAGCTACGGCTTCAACCTGGGAGAATTCGTGCGCGACAAGTGCGCCCAGGTAGCCGGCATTATGGTGGCCGAATGCGCCGCCTGGGCCGCCGAGCAGGGTATGACCCTCTGGCAGCTGCTCCAGAAAGTGTACAAGGAGTACGGCCTGTACGTAGAAAAGATGGTCTACATTGTGCGCAAGGGAAAGAGCGGGGCCGAAGAAATCCAAAAGATCATGGCCGATTACCGCGCCACGCCGCCCGCAATGATTGCCGGCAGCCCGCTGGCCAAGGTCATAGACTACAACAAGCCCGAGGAAACCGGCCTTCCCAAGAGCAACGTGCTGCAGTTCTTCAACGAGGCAGGAGACGTGGTCTCCGTGAGACCTTCCGGCACCGAGCCCAAGATCAAGTTCTACTTTGGCGCCAAGGGAGACGACGCCCCCGCCAAGATTGAAGCCCTCAAGGCCCAATTCATCAGCTAATGAAGCACTTAGTCCTTTTTATGGCAGCCACCGCCCTTCTGTGTGGCTGCCATTTTTCGGAGGAAACTCCGGACGTGAAGGCCGCCAAGGCCCTGGCGCAGCGCGTGTTGGGTTCTTCTTCGGCCCGTCATATTGAGTTCTACCAGACGGCGGATACGTCGGATGTCTTTACCCTTTCGTCCCAAGGCGGCCGCGTGCGCATTGGCGGCAACAATGCCAATTCGATGGCGGTGGGCCTGAACCACTACCTTAAATATTACTGCCACGTGAACGTGGGGTGGTTCTCCTGGGACAAGGTAACTATGCCTTCCAAACTGCCCAAAGTGCCGGAGCCGGTGACCATCCAGGCCCGCGTGCCGGACCGTTTCTTCCTCAACTACTGCACGTACGGCTACACTATGCCTTGGTGGAAATGGGCCGAATGGGAGCATTTCATTGACTGGATGGCCCTGCAGGGCATCAACCTGCCGCTGGCCATCACCGGTCAGGAGGCCATCTGGTACCAGATTTGGACCGAGATGGGGCTCTCCGACGAGGAGGTGCGGGCATACTTCACGGGCCCGGCTCACCTGCCTTGGCACCGTATGCTCAATATCGACCGCTGGGGCGGCCCGCTCCCCCACTCCTGGCTGGAGGGACAGGCCGAATTACAGAAGCAAATCGTGGCCCGCGAGCGTGAGCTCAATATGAAGCCCGTGCTGCCGGCTTTTGCCGGACACGTGCCGCCGGAGCTTAAACGGATTCGGCCCGAAGCCCAGATTGAACGGATGAGCGACTGGGCCGGCTTCCCGCTGGAGGACTTCCCGTGGTTCCTGGACCCTATGGACCCGCTGTTCCCGGAGATTCAGAAGAAGTTTGTGGAGAAGGAAACCGAGATGTACGGGACCGACCATATTTATGGCATCGACCTCTTTAACGAGATGATTCCCAAGAGCTGGGAGCCCGATTACCTCTCCCGCGTGAGCCGGCAGTGCTATGAGTCGCTGGCTGCCGTGGATCCGGAGGCGGTGTGGCTGCAGATGACCTGGCTCTTCTGGAACGAGCGCAAATACTGGACGCAGGACCGCATTGAGCCGTATATCACCTCTTATCCTTCGGAGAAGTCCCTGCTGCTGGACTACTACTGCGAGCGGCAGGAGGTCTGGCGCCAGACGCAGAGCTACTACGGCGTGCCGTTCATCTGGTGTTACCTGGGCAACTTTGGCGGTAACACGTATTTGGCCGGCAATTTTGAAGATATTGCAGGCCGAATAGAGGGCACTTTCGCAGAGGCCGGGGCCAATTTCAAGGGCCTGGGCTCCACGCTGGAGGGCTTCGACTGCAACCCGTTTATGTACCAGTTCATCTTTGAGAAGGCCTGGGATTCGCCGAGGCATAAGGATTTGTCTGAGTATGCTGTTTCTTTGGCCGATAGCCGGATTGGGTTTGAGTCTGCTACGGGCCGTGAAGCCTGGAAGCTGCTGCTGGACAGCGTATATGTGGACCGTTCGGTTCCGGGACATAGTCCTATTATGAATCTTCGGCCCTCTTTCAAGAGGTCCAGTTCCTATCATTCTTCCGTGCGGTTTACGTATGAGAATGAGCAGCTTCGGAAGGCGGTAGAGCTGTTGCTGCAGGAGCCGTCGCACGCCAGCGCGTATGAGTTTGACGTGGTCAACCTCACGCGGCAGTACCTGTCCAATGGCTTCGAGGCCACGTTTGCGGCTTACAAGACGGCGTATGAGGCCGGGGACCGTGCTGCGATGGCTTCATTGCAATCTGAGCTACTGGGCGTGTTCGATACTATGGAGAAGTTGCTGTCTACGCAGACCTACTTCCTGGTGGGCAAATGGATAGCCGATGCCCGTGCCTGGGGCGCCACCCCCGATGAGTCCGATTACTTCGAGTCCAACGCCCGTAATCTCCTCACGTCCTGGGGTCCTCGCGGCAACCTGCTCACCGACTACGCCGACCGCACCTGGGCCGGCCTCGTAAGCACCTACTATAAAGGCCGTTGGCAACTCTTCTTCGATGCCGTCAACGCCTCCCTGGATGCCGGTGTCGCCCTCGATGAAGACGCCCTCCTGGAACAGCTCAAAGACTTCGAATACGACTGGTGGGCCAACCGTCCCGGCACCTTTGCCTCCACCCCCACAGGGGATCCGGTAGCCGCCGTTCGCGAGGCTTTGGCCCTCTGATATTGACTCACAAAAAGATACGGGATTCCTTGCAACTTTGCAGGAAATCCCGTATTTTTGCAGTCCTTTTGGGGTATTAGCTCAGTTGGCTAGAGCGATAGGTTCGCAATCTATAGGTCAGGGGTTCGACTCCCCTATACTCCACTAAAAATAGCAGGCTTGATGGCCTGCTATTTTTGTGGAGTAAACTCTTCTTATCCCCCGCCGCTACGCGGCAGCCCCCAGGGGCACGGGTGAGAGGACTCCCCCGCTGCGCTTCGCGCACCCCCTCCCATCATCCTGGGCTTTGACCCGGGATCTTCGTTTAATCCTGTAAAGTGGAAATCATTTC
>JAEEGH010024709.1_pt1 | contig 12106 bp, 10 predicted proteins | sample 9134181 | NCBI WGS metagenome assembly JAEEGH01 (sample SAMN16246544, study PRJNA631951) | gut metagenome | biome: gut microbiome; feature: rumen; material: DP-attached | host: Bos | place: Iran: Karaj | collected 2018-10
AGTTTTCGCTGATGCCAATTTCAGCGGCATAGGATGCGATGGTTCCGGGCATCTGATCGGGGTTGAACACCGACTCCAGAAACTGGCTGACGGCCGCCGGAAATGCGGCTTCCTGCGCAGGTCTGATGCGGGAGAGCAGCAGGTCCAGTCCTTTCTCCACAAACACCCGGTCGCCTTTTTCGAAGGAGTTTGCCAGCATATTGAAGAGTTCTCCTATAAAGACGCCCTCGTCGAACCAGAAACCTTGGTGCAACGGAGCCGAAAGGTAACGAAGCGGCTTGGTGTCGGACAGAATGGACGGAGCGAACCCGCCGGTGTATCCGACCGCGTTCAGGTAGAATCGGATGGCGAAAGGCGTTTGCTGGGGTATGAGCAGAAGCTGTCCTGCCTGGCAGAGGAACGGCACCCCGTCCACCTCTACAAGAACTTCTCCCTCTGCTACATAGATGAAGCCTATGAGCGGAAGATGCGCCTCGGGAACTTCAGCGGGCTTGACGTGCCCGGAAGTATCCATCCTCCGGATGAAGAATGGGATGGATGAGAAATCCGCTTCCGGACTCCAGTGTGCCTGGCCATGTTTCGCTTGCGGCGCCATTGCCGGCTTACCTACTTGGTGCTGAAATGCAAGAAAATGTCATTCCCGCCGGCGCCCTTGTTGAGGTCGTAAGAAACGTTGCCTCCATCCTTCCCGACAGCACCGGAAGAAGAATCATTGAACCAGATATTAGTAACAATGTGGCCGTCGCGGAATGAATCCTTGGTGAAATACAGATGGATGTCATCGCCGCCGGCGTTACTGTTGAGATCACCCTTGATACCGGTGAAATGACTGCCACCTTCGGTGGGGCAAAGGTAATAGGTGCGGCCATTTGCGGTAAATGATTCGCTGACTGGATTGCTGCGGGAACTGAGGTACAGGTCGGTTATACTGTTGATTCCGGAAGATTGTTTGTAACAAAGGTAGATAACATCGCCACGGGTACCGGCATTGAGGTTACTCTCGATTACGGTCCATCCTTTCCGCTCCGCAGCAGCTTTCAAAGAAGAAACCTCCCCGGCGCTACCTCCGATAAGTTTTACTTCTGTGATGCCTTTGACGTTCTTGGTGGCTGAAGGCCTGGGGGCAGATGAGGAATGCGAGGAGCCGGTCGTTGTGGAAAAATGCATAAAAATATCATCTCCGCCGGCGCCCTTGTTGAGATCGTAGGGGCTGTCGCTGCCATTCTTGCCGACAGCGCCGGAAGAAGAATCATCGAACCAGATATCGGTGACAACCCGATTGCCGCCGAACGAATCCTTGGTATAATATAGATGGATGTCGTCGCCGCCGGCGTTACTGTTAAGGTCGCCATTGATGACGGTAAAATGGGTCCCGCCTTCGGTAGGGCAGAGCGTATAGGTGCGACCATTCGCGGTTAGTGTTCCACCTACAGGATTGTGGCTGGAACTGAGGTAAAAGCCTGTAATGCAGTCTTTTCCGGAAGAAGTCTTGTAGCAGAGGTAGATGACATCGCCATGGGTGCCGGCATTGAGGTTACTCTCGATTACAGTCCATCCTTTCCGCTCTGCAGCGGCCTTCAAAGAAGAAACTTCTCCAGCGCTGCCACCAATCAGTTTGACCTGACCGATGCCCGATTGGGCTTCGGCATTTACGCTGAAAAACGTGACGGCAGCCAGGAGTAAAAGCAGTGTGATCAATCTGGTCGTTTTCATGTTTGTGTTATTTATTATTGCAAAGATTATATATCTGAATAATCGGACCACATGCCCAAATTCAAAGGTATGCATAATCTCTGTATTTCGCAACGGATAATACTCTCATTCTGGTCAAAAGAAAAGAATGAACAACGAGATGGATGAATGATGGATTGAGCGTCCAAAGGATCAAATTAAGGCAAGCCCTGTCGGGATGACGGCGAACTCCTCCTTATCCGGGCCGCAAGGGCCCGGAACGTTCGTCGAACAAAACGCCGTCATGACCTGGAAAGGGCCGCAGGTTTTCCTGCGGCCCTTCTTCTACGGCCACCGCTCCCTGCACGGGCCCACACACGTCCCTTTTTCGCCAATTCGCTCCAGAATTGTTCCTTCCCTCCGTAGGGCTTCCAAGATCACCTGCGGATGTTCCCTCCGGTCCAACCGATGGACAGGAGAGAGCGGTTTACCGGGGTATTTGCGTCTTCAGGTCCAGTAATTGGACCGGAAGGAACACTCCACTTGCGGAAGCGGGGGCTAATTTGTATCTTCGTGCCGACAATAACATGACCATCACAGTCAATCTCCGTTATACTTCAGCAACAACGATGAACATAAAATGGTAACAGATATTGTAAGGAACATCCTGGTTGCAGGAGCCGGCAGTTTCATGGGCGGTGCCGCCAGATATTTGACTTCTCTCGCCATGAAGGACGTCAGTAAAGGTTTCCCGTGGGCTACGCTGGCCGTCAACCTGACAGGCTGTTTTCTTCTCGGCCTTCTATGGGGTTTATTCAGCAAGAATGCCACCGGGGACAGCAACTGGGCTATATTCTTGACCGTAGGGCTTTGTGGCGGCTTCACGACCTTCTCCACATTCTCCAAGGAGGCATTGATGATGCTGCAGGCCGGCAATGTCTGGAGCTTCGCGTGCTACGTGGCAATCAGTATTGCGGCGGGTATCGCCTTGGTGGCTTTGGGCTACTTCTTAATCCGATGAGCCGGGGAAGGGTTCCGGGCAAAGCATATTATTCATTCTCGAAGCGATGCCATCTGCGAGAGAAGAATGATGTTTAAGCCTTATTGAATTTGCTTTTGGGCTGCTTGCAACGAGGGCACTTCCAGTCATCAGGAAGATCATCGAAAGCGACTCCGTCATGTTCAGCCGGGTCATAGACATATCCGCAGATGCTGCATACGTACTTTCCGGAGGCTTCCTGCTTCTTGAAGTCCACCTCCGCCAAGACTGTCGGAACAGGATGATCCAAATCCATCACGCGTTTGGCTTCCAGGTTTTCATAGCCTTGCGGGGTGTGGGTGCCGCAATAGACGGTGGGGTGATTGCGGATGAACTCCCGGATACGGTCTTGGGTTTCACGGGCGGCAGGAAGGTCATCATAGACGACGGACAGTTTGTCTTCATACAGGGCTTCATCCACATAGGTGATGTCTCCGTGAAACATATAGAACAAACCCTCCATTTCAACAATCACAATGCTGTTGCCCTTGGTGTGACCCGTGGCTTTGATGAGGTAGATGCCGTCTGAAATCTTCTGGCTTTCCGGGAAATTGTAGTATGCCCCGTCGCTGAAGTTCACCGGGACAAGGTTTGAAAGCCCCTGGAGTTCAACGGCGTCCATCTCGTTCTGGTTTACATAGACCTTTGCAGAGGGGAAACTCTTCAGCTCGCCACTGTGGTCGGCGTGGCGGTGGGTGAGGAGGATCTTCGTCACCTGCCCAGGTTTGTAGCCGAGGGCCGCCAGCGCTTCCATATAGCTGCAGATATCCTTGCCGGTGTAGGCCGGACTGTTCTCGTCGGGGACTTCCTCGGGCGTTCCCGCAGGAAGTCCGGTATCGACAAGGATTACCTCGCTGCCAGTGTCGATCAGATAATTCTGCAGACTGCCGCGATAACGGACGTTCTTGTCAAACTTGTTCATCCCTTCCTCACCGCCGAAGGCGAAAGGCTGGGAGTAGAAACCTTCTTTCCTGAATTTTACGGCTTTGATTTCCATCGTCGACTTATTTAGCGGGTTCCCACTTGCAGCGAACGGGAGAGACGATGGCGCCTTCTTTTTTCAGTTCGGCAAAGGCTTTGTCGACATCCTTGCGGTCAAGGCCCGTGATTTCTGCAATCTTGCCGGCGTTCACAGGCGCGCCGAATTCGCGCATGGCTTTCAATACTTGCTCTTTCATATCATTATTAGTTTAAAGTGTGATTAATCATTGTCGTTTTTCCTTCCTAAATGGATAAGCACAAAGTTAAATCTTTTTACCAAAGGACATACATGCAAGATGAGACAAATACCGGAAGTCACTAAACAATCGGTCACTACTTCCCGATGCAGGAAATAGTTCAAACTCGTATATTGTTATAAATCAACGATATAATAAAATAGGTGTTTCAAGTTTTTCCCCGAATTGTCCCCGAAATTCTGAGGGTGATATTATTTTGTTGTGATAATAGAAGGCCGGGGGACAAAATTTGAAAGGTGCGGCCTTGCATTGCTGCAGGACCGCACCGGGTGTTAACAATAGAAGTCTGGCATCAGACCTCCGGATGCAATGGTACGAATAAACTTCGAGATGCGCTGCTGGTACCAGCCGGGATAGATATGAAAGCATGTCACCGAAAATGCGTAACTTTGTTTCGATAAAACCAGATTATCCCGCATGCGCAGATTGCTCATACTGATTGTTCTTCTGGCCAATACACTGTTGTCCTTCGCCCAGAACGGGTTAAGGGGACGCGTGGTGGAGGCCGATGGGACGCCGGTCATCTACGCGGCCGTGATGCTGGAATCGGGCAATAAGATGGTTGCAGGAGGTATGACGGGAGAAGATGGCTCATTTCTTCTTAGCGGGCAGTTTTCTGGTAAGTATCTGCTGAAAATCAGTTCTATTGGCTATAAGGACCTGAAGCGAGAGTTGGAATGCTCCGCCAAGGGTGTGACAGATTTGGGCATAATCGTTCTGATACAGGATGCAACTGTCCTAAACGAGGCATTGGTTGTGGCCGGAGAGACGCCGAAAAGCGTGAGCGTGGAAAAGACGCGCATTAACACGGCGTCAAGCGCAGCTGCGGCAACGGGCTCCGTGCTTGAAGTAATCCGCGGAGCATCGGCCGTAAGTGTCGATGGAAACGGAGGCATTGCCATCCGGGGCAACAGCAACGTGCTCATCCTGGTAGACGGAATTCCCACTACGCTGGGCGGTCTGGAGAGCATTCCTGCGGCCAATGTGCAAAGCATCGAGATTGTGACCAGCCCGGATGTGAAATATGATTCGGAAGGCACCGGAGGCATTGTCAACATCATTTCCAAGAAGCAGTCGGCCAATATGTTCAGCGCAATGGCAGCGTTCAACTACGGCTTCAACGGCTTCTTGAACGGGAATGTGGCACTGAACTTTAACAAGGGCCGATGGGGCGTGCGCTTCAACTACAATGGGAAGTACGAAAAAGACCTGATTGAGAGCGAGCTGCATCGGCAGATTGTGGCTACAGGTACCCGGGTGGACCAGCTGATCAACGCTACCAAACGCACCAGCGGCCAGAATGCCGGCATCAACGTCCAGTTCAAGGCTACGCCCAAGGACATCCTGACAGCTGATTTCAAAGTGGCGCTGCCCAGGATGAACAATTTCCAGGACTTCAACGGTACGCGCCAGACAGATATTACCTTTAATCGGGAGAACTTCGAAGGAGGTTTGGGATATAAGCATCTGTTCGACCCCGGCAAGAAGGAATTGAGCGTGAACGCCTCCGTCTCCAGCATCACCGGCCACAGGCCCTCATTCTATTATGAAGGCGGTAAGATGGTGCAGAAGTCACAGTCCGGCGGGCATCCCTTCATTGCAGCCTTGCAGGCAGATTACCTGACGACCTGGGGCAAGGGCAAGTTCGAGATAGGTGCCAAGATGACCTATCGGCAAAACAACATCGACCACAAGATGTATGAATGGGATGATGCTACTCAAGATTGGGTACTGTCCATTCCGCTCAGCAATGACTTGACACACCGGGAGTATATTCCGGCCGCTTATGCAATGTATTCCGGCAAGTTTACGGATGCGCTGTCCTATAAGGCAGGCGTCCGCGTTGAATACAGTTACGTTACGCTTCACAGTGAAGGATCGAGTCTGGACACAAGCAGTAACTGCTGGTTCCTGTCGCCCAGCCTGTCGATGAATTGGCGGGTCGCTCCTCGCTGGACGCTGAGCGCAGCCCTCACCAGACGCATTTCCCGGCCGACCTATCCGCAGCTGAACCCCTACATCAACCTGATCGACAAGCAGACCTACGAAACTGGCAACATGCAGCTTCAGCCGGAGAAGGCAAATAAACTGGATGCGGGGTATTCATATACCGGCAAGTATCTGACGGTGAACGGTAATGCCTACGTGACCTATACCACGAACTACATCAATCAGGTAGCGTATCTTGACAAGGATATCCTGGTCACGACTTACATCAATGCCGATTCCGACGTGAAGACCGGCATCGACCATAACATCCGTTATTCGCCCGTCCGATGGCTGACGGTGGATCTGGCCAGCAATACCTTCTTTACGGCTTCCCGCGGCTCTTTCAAGGGTGCCGACATCCGGAACAAGGGTTGGACCAATAATAGTAATCTCGGCCTTACCATCCGTCCTTTCAGCAGCACGGAGATTCAGGCACAGTACTTCGTGACGACGCCGCAGTTTTTCCCTCAGTTCACCACCAGGACCATCCACTACGGGAATATCGGCGTAAAGCAGTACTTCCTGAAGAACAGCCTTTCCGTCTCAGCCCTACTCACAGACGTGTTCAACACCCGACGTTGGGACGTACATTCCGATAACCCGGTGTTCACGCTGGTGAACAACAGTAAAAACCGCAGCCGGATGTTCTGGCTGGGCATCACCTGGAACTTCCATTCCTTCAAGCCGGCCAAAGGCGGAGGAAAACAGCAGGAAGAAGACAGAAGCGTAATCAGAATAGGAGATTAGACGATGGATCTTATCAAAACCATATTGGCGGTTGGTGCCGGCAGCTTCTTGGGAGGAGCGGGCCGATATCTGGTATCGCTGGCTATGAAGGGCGTCAGTAAGGGATTCCCGTGGGCAACGCTTGCAGTAAACCTTGTGGGATGCTTCCTTATCGGCCTCCTGTGGGGCATATTCAGCAAGAGCGGCACCGAAGGCAGTCATTGGGCCTTGTTCCTTACTGTAGGCTTCTGTGGCGGTTTTACAACCTTCTCCACCTTTTCTAAGGAAGTATTGGTGATGCTGCAATCCGGAAACATTTGGGGCTTTGCGGGATACATTGCTTTGAGTGTAATAGCCGGTGTAGCTTTGGTTGCAGTTGGTTATTATCTCTTCCGCTAAAAATCGGGATTCTACCATCTTCACGAATCACAACAAATGGGGATTGCCCCGACAGTTGAAAGATCTTACCTTTGCAGCGTAAAAAGGAACGGTGTTCCCTATGCAGACGCTCAAGACAGACACACGCAAACGGATTCTAAATGTCTCGAAGAAACTCTTCCTGAAAAAGGGTTTTCGGGAGACCACCACGCGTGACATCGCCCGGGAGGCGGGAATCAACCTGAGCAACCTGTACCACTACTTTGCTTCTAAGAACGAACTGTTCCGTCAACTGCTGAAACCGGCGACCGATACCCTGGAGGCTATGTTGAACGAACACCACGGGATCAAAGGCGAGGACATCCTGAGCATGCAGGAAGAAGGATATGTGGAAGTAACGCTGGAAGAGTACATGGACGCAATCCGTAAATACCGTAATCTCTTGAAGCTCCTGCTCTTCAAATCCCAGGGATCTTCCCTGGAAGGATATAAGGAATACTACGTCGAGAAGGCTACGCGGCTGGTCCTTGACTGGTTGAAAGCCATGAAAGCGAAGCATCCTGAAATCAATACGGATGTGTCAGATTTCTTCGTTCACCTGAACAATGTCTGGATGTTTACCCTGCTTGAAGAGGTCCTGATGCACGACCTGACGGAAGGGGAGGTCCGGTCGGTCCTGTCGGACTACATCCAGTTCGAGGTCATAGGATGGAGAAAGATGATACAGATTTGACGGTCGCCACTTAAGGCGGCCGTTTTTTATTATGAAACAAAGTGAAACATTGTTCACTATTGAAACGGATATATGGATAAAAAGAAACCGATTCTGCAACCTCTCCTCGCATACGCGGGGAATAGAAAGGTGCTGACCTACCTGTCATTGTTCATCTCGGGCATCAGCCAGCTGCTCGCCCTGGTCCCTTTCCTCTATATCTGGGCCATCCTGCGGGATGTGATTACCGGAGATTACAGCCGCATCGCCCATTACGGCTGGATGGCCGTGGCATTTGCCGTCGCTACTATCGTCGTGTATTTCGGTGCGTTGATGTGTTCGCATCTGGCGGCATTCAGGATTGCCGCCAATATGCGCAAGGCGCTGATGCAGCATGTCATGACATTGCCGATAGGCTTCCTGGACGCGTTGGGAAGCGGCAAGGTGCGCAAATGGGTGCAGGAATCGACACAGTCCACGGAGACCTATCTGGCTCACCAGCTTCCGGACAAGGCAGGCATGTATGCCACGATGATCGGGCTTGCGGTGCTGATGTTCCTCTTTGACTGGCGGATGGGGTTGCTATGCCTCGGAACGGTTCTGCTGGCCATCATCGTGATGATCACCCTGATGACGGGCCCTACGCTCCGAAGGAAACTTGGGGAATACAACAAGGCGCTGGATGCGATGTCCAACGAGGCCGTCGAGTACGTCCGTGGCATACCGGTGGTGAAGACTTTCGGCCAGTCGGTCTTCTCCTTTAAACGCTTCAAGGAATCCATAGACCAATACAAACAGTGGGTGATTGCCTATACGATCGATCTGCGGCGACCAATGACCCTGTACACGACTTTCGTCAACGCCTCCTTTGCGGTGCTCATCACGATGACGCTGATCGTCGTGAAGAACGGGACTTATTCGCCCGAGTTCCTGCTGAACCTGTTGTATTACATCATTGTCACTCCGGCCATCGCCGTCACCCTGAACCGCATCATGTTTGCCAGCGAGAACGAGATGATTGTGGCCGAGGCGCTGGACAAGACGGGACGGATTCTCTCGATCGATCCGCTCTCGGATCCTTCGGACGCCAAGTTGCCGGATGACAATGAAATTCAGCTCAAGGATGTCCGTTTCCGTTATCCGGAAGCCGAACGCTTTGCGGTAGACGGCGTCTCGCTGGACATCAAGCCCGGACAGAAAATCGCTTTCGTGGGCCCTTCCGGGGGCGGAAAGACCACTACAGCCAGCCTCATTGCCCGTTTCTTTGACGTGACGGAAGGGGCCATCACTTTGGGCGGAGTGGACATTCGCAATATCCGTAAGAAGGACCTGATGGACCGTATCTCCTTTGTGTTCCAGGATAGCCGCCTTCTGAAGACTAGCATCTTCGAAAACGTCCGCCTGGGCAAACCAGACGCCACCCGTGAAGAAGTCCTCGAGGCTTTGCATAAAGCCCAGTGCAATGATATCCTGGCCAAGTTGCCCGATGGCATTGACACCGTCATCGGCACGCAAGGAACCTATCTTTCCGGCGGCGAGCAGCAACGCGTGGCCATCGCACGCGTGATGTTGAAAGGCACGCCCATCGTCATTTTGGATGAGGCCACTGCTTTTGCGGATCCGGACAATGAGATCCGCGTGCAACAGGCCTTCACCGAGATGGCAGCCGGCGGCAAGACCATCATCATGATTGCCCACCGACTCTCTTCCGTAACCGGCGCCGACCGCATCTTTGTGCTGGAGGAAGGACGTGTGACGGAGTGCGGTTCGCACAAAGTTCTTCTGGAGAAAGGGGGCAAGTATGCCTCTATGTGGAAACAGTATGTTGAATCTGTCAAATGGAACATCAAATGAGCATCATAGAAACACTTCGACATAAATATGCCCTTACCCGTCAGGGCGCTTTAGATCTGATGAAATCCAGCCTTGCCAGCGCTGCGATGGATATTGTCCTCATGCTGCCTGTTGGGCTCATGTTCTTCCTGGTAAAAGACCTGATGGAAGGCAACGCATTGAACATCTGGGGGTATGTTTGGAAGATCGCCGTCTGCCTGCTGTCCGTGGCGGCCATGGAATACGTCAAGTACAACTATCAGTTCGTCACCGTCTACCTCGAGAGCGGCCGCCGGAGGATCTCCCTGGCGGAAAAACTGCGCCGCCTGCCACTGTCTTTCTTCGGCAAGAAAGACCTGGCTGACCTCACCAGCACTATCATGGCCGATGCGGCCACCATCGAGACGGGTACGTCCCACTGGGTGCCGGAACTCATCGGGTCGATGATTTCCACGACGCTCATCGGCATCAGTCTTTTCTTCTTTGACTGGAGAATGGCGATTGCCGCTGTCTGGGTGATCCCCATCGCCATCGGCATCGTCCTGTTCTCATCCAAGTTCCAAAACCGGTTCAACCGCCGCAATGTGCAGGCAAAGGTGGCGCTGGCCGACAGAATCCAGGAGGGACTGGAAGCGTTCCAGGACATCCGGGCAAACGATGCGGAGAGCAAATACCTGCAGGGGCTTTGGCCCCGTATCGACCTGGTGGAGAAACGGGCCATCCAGGCCGAGCTGGGCGTCGCCATTTTTGTCGTTAGCGGGCAGATGGTCCTGAAACTGGGCATAGCGACAATAGCGTTGGTGGGGGCCTTACTTCTCTCCGCCGGAAGTCTGGACGTGCTTACGTTTTTCATGTTCCTGCTTGTGGCGTCCCGCCTGTATGATCCGATGTCCGGGTCGCTCATCAACCTGGGCGCCGTGGTGTCGCTGGGTGTCCAGTCCGAGCGCATGGACGAAATCCTCAATCACACGGAACAGCGGGGAGAGGAATCCCTTTCCAACAAAGGCTATGACATTGAATTCAAGGATGTCCGGTTTGCTTATGATACTTCTGAGACGGTTCTGGACGGGGTTTCTTTTACCGCAAAGCAGGGAGAGGTAACCGCGCTCATAGGCCCTTCCGGTTCTGGAAAAACCACCATATCGCGCCTGGCATCCAGATTCTGGGACATTCCCTCCGGCACCATTACGGTGGGCGGGATGGATATCTCCAAGATAGACCCTGAGACGCTGATGCGCCTGTATTCCATCGTGTTCCAGGACGTTACGCTGTTCAACAACACCGTATTGGAGAATATACGCATCGGCCGCAAGGATGCTTCGGAAGATGAGGTAATCGCAGCCGCACGGCTTGCCCACGTGGACGTCTTTGCCGAGAAACTACCGCAGGGATGGAACACCATGATTGGCGAAAACGGCAGTGAACTCTCGGGAGGAGAACGACAGCGGATCTCCATCGCCCGTGCCTTCTTGAAGGATGCCCCTATCATCCTGATGGACGAGGCTACTGCTTCGTTGGATGTGGAGAACGAGACGTTTATCCAGGAGTCGCTTTCCCGCTTGGTCAAGGACAAGACCGTAATCATCATAGCCCACCGCATGCGCACCGTAGCCGGGGCCGACAAGATTGTAGTCTTGAAGGAAGGCAAGGTGCAAGAGTGCGGAACCCCGGCTGAACTTTCAGCTTCCGGCGGCTTTTACAAGCGGATGAAGGATATCCAGCAAGGAGCACTTGAATGGAACATTTAAAGTATAAAAGCATATGAAACCAGCATTCAAAATCATTCTGATGGCCATTGCCTATCTGGCAACATTCATCCTCGGTGCCGCAAGCGGCGCCGTTCACCCGGCATGCTATGCGTACATTGGGGCGCTTCTGCCCTTGGTGTTCGCTTTCATCTATCTTTACACCTGCTCCATTATTCGAGGTTTCGGAGCAGCGACGGCGCTGAACGGATTCATTCTCGTCCTGTTCCTGATTGCAGGAGAGGCCGATCTTGGCTATATCATCGCCACGGTTGTCATAACGGCACTGGCCGAACTGCTCAGGAATGCCATCGGCTATAATACAAAAAAAGGAGTCCGCTGGAGTTTCATTCCCTTTGCTTACTCCTTCTTCGCCTACATCTCCCACTGGTGGACAGATACGGAGGGCTCCCTAGCCGCAGCCGTAGAAGAAATGCCCGCAGGATATGACCAGCTGATGATTCCTGTCATCAACAATATTCCGATGATAATTGTCGTACTGGTTCTGACCATTCCCGTTGCCATCCTAGCCATGCGTCTTGCAGAACACACGCTGAAGAAATCGGCCTCCAACCTATGAAAAGAGTCTACGAACCTCTGAATATGGTTGTGAACGGCCGCTACGCCGTTCTCTATGGAAAACTCTCTCCGGTCATCCAACAGGAAATCCTTGTCAGGATGGCCGAACTCATCGAGGAAGAAAGGGACTATGAGGACAAGGGAAACTATGGTCACTTCTGCAATATCCTCCCGACCATCGCAATCGATGATGTGT
>JAEEGH010024710.1_pt1 | contig 12105 bp, 10 predicted proteins | sample 9134181 | NCBI WGS metagenome assembly JAEEGH01 (sample SAMN16246544, study PRJNA631951) | gut metagenome | biome: gut microbiome; feature: rumen; material: DP-attached | host: Bos | place: Iran: Karaj | collected 2018-10
TCCATCAGCGTATGATTTATCGTACTTTTGGTGCAAAGATACGAAGAAATACTGATTCGGCAAACCAAAAGTATGATTTTTCGTACTTCCTTAATTCAATTTAACTATATTTCTTTAATCTCTTTCAACTAATTGTCCTTTTTCAATGGATTGTTGTTACGCCAGGACCTATCTTTCGGCCTCTTGCTCGTTCACCTCGCGCTTTTATATTGCCGATTCCCTACTTCGCTTCTTCTATAAATACGAAGTCTTTCCATCCATCGGTGGCTTTGTATTTACCCATTGTTCCCGCAGGCACAATCAAAGAGGCATTATTAAAGGTGTCCGTTGAAAAAACTTTCGAGTCAGAATTCTTACCATATATCTTGGTAGGATTGGCTATTTTGCAGTAGATATTGGTAATGTTTGTATTCCAAAATGCATATTCATATATGTTAGTTATGCTCTTCAGCCAGAGAAAGCACCTCCACCAATACCCTGCACACCTTCCGAGAGGGTTAAAGATGACAGGTTCTGACAATTCTTGAAGGCTTCATCACCAATGTTTTTCACGCTACCGGGAATTGTAATAGCGGTCAAACTCTGGCAGTTATAGAATGCCTGTCTCCCGATAGATGTCACACCCTCGGGGATGGTTATCGATTTCAGATTCTCACAGGTAGCAAAAGCCTCAACACCTATTGTCTTCATACTACTGGGAAGAGTTACGGAAGTAACCCCTAAGCAACTAGTAAAGGCTTCATAACTGATGGCAGTTACCTTCCGGACCCGGTTCATATAAGTAACCTCTTCAGGGATAACCACATCACCAGAATAACTCCTCCCACTACTTTTCTTGTTTCTGCATACCGACAGTTCCCTCCCATCGTTGCAATACTCATAATAAATCTTCATCCCTTGACTGTTTTCCATTTCAATGTCTTGGGCAAAAGCATTTGCGCCCATCATACTCATGAGTACTGAGAGCATAATTCTAGTACTGATCCGTTTCATAATCACTATAGGTTTTTAGTTGTTGCAAACTTACATAAAAATAATGAATTATCCACCTCTTGTATATAGAAATTAAATTTTCTTTAGAGTAAGTAAGAGAATACGCGAGAAAAGAACAAAACAAATAGATAAGGCATCTCGCCATTAAGAGCTGACATAGATCGAGAACCGCGACATCAACGGCGAATACACGGTGTAATTCTAAAGTCACAAAACCAGCAGCAGCTGTGCAATGCCAAAACCCATATAGGTGCCGATGGCATAGCCGAAGAGACCCACTGCGATGCCAGGACCGATGACAGCCTTGTTACCCAGGGCACTACCCATGACAGGAGCGAAGGGAGGCGAGCAGATGAGGGATATGCTGGTCGTGACCTGTGCGTTTCATCACCTCCACCACATAGTCAAAGGAGATGCGGTGATTGCCGTCGGAAGTGATGGCATAATCGTGTGACTACTTGACAGTCCATTTTTGCCACAAAATTACTCTTTTCCCTTCAATTATCCTATTATTTTTGTGGGATTATCATCGTTTTTGATGATTATTGGCTTTCTTTGTTGCCTATTTGAAAGATAATAGGTAATTTTGTAGCCAAATCATAAGACACAATGAACCATTTAAGAACGATCGTATCATCCATGCTGATGTCGATGCTGGCAATGACGGCATGGGCACAAGAGAAACCCTGCGGACTACCTTACGAACCAGGAACGCTGCGTGCTGAGGCAAGTGGAAGAGGGACAACTCTTTGCACTGCTGACGAGCCAGCCGCTCTACGACTCACCCCCGACCGTCACGTCATTACTGCCGATGGTCAGGACTTGGCATTTATTATTGTCGAAGTTGTTGACAAGAAAGGATGGGTCTGTCCTGATGCCGCAATACCCTGCGAAGCCATCGTAAAGGGACAAGGCAAATTGATGGCCTTTGCCACTGCCGATTTGCAAGACCGCGAGCCGAAGACCTCATCCCGTGTAACAACATGGAAGGGCCGCGCCCTGCTCGTGGTACGCAGCAGCAAAAACAAGGGCAAGGCAACTGTAAGCATCAAAAGCAGTCTGCCCACTGCCAATATTACCATTAAAACAAAATAATTATGAAAAGATGTCTCATCATACTGATGTCGTTGCTGGCCTTGCAGACACAGGCGCAGCCTACCCGCGATTGGGAGAATCCCGCAGTACTTGGCATAAATAAGCTACCCTATCATGCCACGCTGCAGCTGCCGTCGAAATGGAAGGAGTGTCAAGAGATTCTGTCTCTTGACGGTCAATGGCTGTTCCATTGGAGTCCTAAGCCAGAGAACAGGCCTGCGGACTTTTATAAGGAGGACTACGACGTCAGCAGTTGGGACAAGATAACCGTGCCAGGCAACTGGCAAACGCAGGGCTACGGGACACCTATTTATATTAATATCAACTACCCCTTCGTGCGCAACCGTCCTAGTGTAACCAGTGAGCCTCCTAAGGACTGGACTGCCTACGAGAACCGCAACCCCGTGGGATCGTATGTGACGTTCGTCGATGTCACGAAGGAGATGCTCTCGAAGAATCTCATCCTGCACTTCGGAGGTGTCCACTCGGCGATGTACGTCTGGGTGAATGGACAGCAGGTGGGCTATAGCCAGAACTCCATGTCGCCAGCAGAGTTCGACGTGACAAAATACATGCACGCTGGCAAGAACAAACTCGCAGTAGAGGTTTATCGCTGGTGCGACGGCTCGTACCTCGAGGATCAGGACATGTGGCGACTCTCAGGTATCTTCCGTGAGGTGCAGTTATGGATGCGTCCCTTGGTACACATCGCCGACTATCGCGTGACGGCCGTGCCTAATGCTGACTACTCGCAGGCGGAAGTGCAGGCCGTGGTATCTATATGTAACACTAGCAAAAAGAAGGCGACAGTTTGTCCTGTCATGATGATAGACGAACTATCTGCCGACAGGACGGAACTGCAAGTCAACGCAGGCGACACCACTAGCTATACATTCCATTACACACTGGAAAATCCCCGTCTTTGGTCGGCAGAGAAGCCTAACCTTTATCCCTTCAGCGTGGAACTAGAGGACAAAAAGGGTAATACCATCGAGCACTTCGACTACCATTTTGGCGTGAAGCACGTGGAATGTGTCGGAGAAGTATTTAAGATTAACGGCAAGAACGTGAAGCTGCGTGGCGTGAATCGTCATGATCATCACCCAAAGACAGGGCGCTATGTGGACGATGCCACTTACGAACTGGATCTCCGTCTGATGAAGCAGGCGAACATCAACTTCCTGCGCACCAGCCACTATCCAGACCGTGAATACCTCTACGAACTCTGTGACCGCTGGGGCATCTACGTCATGGACGAGGCCAATCAGGAGTCGCACGGCTACGGCTATGCCAACCATGAAATGGGTGAAGACCCTGCATGGAAAGACGCTCATGTAGACCGCGCCGAGTCACTGGTGAAGCGTGACTACAATCACCCATGTGTCATTCTCTGGAGTCTCGGCAATGAGGGCGGAGTCGGTCCGAATATCCAAGCAATGTACGATACGGTAGTCGCCCTCGACAGCACACGCTTGCCATTCTATGACTGCCATCCGCGCTACTCCGCTCTCCACGACTTCGGCTACCCTACCCCAGACAAACTCAAGACCGAGGCAGAGAAGGAGACAGAAAAGCCGCTCATCGCCCGTGAATATGCCCACGCCATGGGAAATTCTATGGGCAACTTTCAGGAGTATTGGGATGTCATCTACGCCGATAGCAGTATTGTCGGTGCCGCCATCTGGGACTGGGTAGACCAAGGATTAAACGAAGAATTAAGAATGAAAAATGAGGAATCTCATTCTGGAGTCTCATCCGAAGGTGTGGCTGCAGCAAATTCTTCATTCCTCTATGGCGGTGACTTTGGCGACCAGCCCAATGACGGCAATTTCAACATCAACGGCCTCGTCGGCCCTGACCGCAAGCCCCATCCCCATTACTATGAGGTGCAGTACGTCTACCAGCCGCTCACCTTCAAGCGCGACGAACACGACGGCACCATCCGCATCATCAATCGCGACAGCTTCACTGCTATCGACGAGTACGAAATTACCTGCGACACGATTAAATACGACGATGAGACGGTGCTGAATGTCTATGCCCGTCTGCGTCACGACACCCCCTGGGCCAAGAAAGGTTTTGTAGTAGCCCGCGAGCAGTTCGTGCTGAAGCCCGAGGAGTTCTTCCTGGCTTTTGCCGGCAGGGATACCGTAACAGAGGAAACCGACGAAGGGTTTGTTGCTCCTACGGAGAACGGATCCATCACCATCTCAAAGACCGGTGCCCTTGTCTCATGGATTGTCAACGGCAGAGAGATGCTCCACGCCCCGCTGGAGCCTTATTTTTGGAAACCAGAGAACGACAACCAGCGTGCGGCCCATTTCGCCGAGCGCACCGCCGTCTGGAAGGATGCCGCCGACCGACGTACCGTCAAGTCTATTCGTGTAACGGGACGTCAGGTCATTGCAGAGATGTCGTTACCCGTAGGTGCCGACCTGACATTGACTTACGATTTGAAGGCCGACGGTCGTATCATGGTCGCTATGGACTATCAGCCCACGGCAACCAATATCGTGACGATGCCGAAGTTCGGTATGCGCATGCGATTGCCCGCTGACTACACACAGATTCGCTACTACGGTCGCGGCCCGTGGGAGAACTATCCCGACCGCAAGCGTTCTGCTTTCCTTGGTGAATACGAGATGTCGCTCAGCGCGTACGAAACGGAATACATCCGCCCGCAAGACAACGGCAACCGTTGCGACATCCGTTGGTTTGAGATAGGCTCCAGCTCTGGGAAAGTGCGCATCGACGGTTTCCAGCCCCTTTGTATTCGTGCCTGGGATTACGGTGAGGAGGATCTAGATTCCGCTCCTCGCCATCCTCAAGACCTCCAGCGTGGACGTTTTGTCAATCTCAATATCGACCTCAATATCCACGGTGTCGGCGGTGTCGACAGCTGGGGCCAGCGCACCCTGCCTCAATACACCATCGATGGCAACCAGCCCTACCATTATGCCTTCATTCTAAGTTTATAATCATCTTGCAGATTTCCTCCCAGTCTTCGAGCAATGCGATTACTCCCGTGTAGCAAATCAGCGAATGACCCGTCTTACCTGACGAAGACCTTGCGTGTTGTGCCTTCGGCAGACCTAATGATATAGATGCCTTGTGGCAGTCCGGAAAGGAGATTGCCTCTATCTTCGTTATGAAACTGTTTACGCACTGCCACGCCACCTACAGTATAGACAACATACGAATCTCCGACGGACTTGGTTACAGGATATTCTATTGCCGAGGGGACGTCCTGTAGGGGCAGCCATTCTCCTGTAGGAGTATCATAAAAGACGATTATTTTGTGTTTTTAAGAAAGTTTTTGTACCAAAGTGGCACACTTTAAGTTTCTTTTTCGTACATTTGCATCCGAAAACGAAAATATTAAGTATATGATAGTAGTAACAGGCAGGGATTTCAGGGCAAACCAGTCGAAGTACGTTGGCTATGCCCGCAAAGGTGAGGATGTGGTGGTCAAGGCCAGATATGGGTCTTGGCGCGTTGTTCCTATCACTGAAGATGATATCGTAATCAACAAACGTGACCTTACAGAAGAACTTCGCGGTGCCTTGATGGAAGCAAAGGAGGCGATAGAGGGGAAACGGAAGTTAAACACTCTAAGTAATCTTATCAATGAACTTCGAGATTCTGACGAGTAGCTATTTCGATGCAGAGGCCAAACGGCTTGCAAAGAGACACCGTAGTTTTGCTAACGACCTCGAAACCTTTCAGAACGAACTCCTGAAAAACCCATATCAAGGTGCAGAACTGACGCCAGGCATCCGTAAGATACGAATGACCATTGCATCGAAAGGCCGTGGAAGTTCTGGTGGGGCAAGGGTGATAACCCTCACCTTCTGTAGATAATAACTGAAAAGGATACCACTATAATAATCGAAAAGGTTACCACGTAGACCAGAGTTTTACGTTATATATAAGGTGACTCATAAGAGCACTGTAGGGTATAATTAGTTAAAACATGGTAGACATGGACAAGAAAGAACAAATTCTCCATTACCATCGCATTGATGGTTTGAGTCAGCGGGAGATAGCCCGCAGAGTAGGTGTATGCAGGAAAACAGTCAAGCGCTACATCACAGAGTATGAGGCACAGGTACAGTCTGATCCGGAAGACGGAGCAAACATATGCCTGGCAAGTAAGCCGAAGTATCCTTCACGCAAGGTAGAATGCACCCGTCTGACGGATGCCGTGCGTGCAGAGATAGACTACTGGCTGGAAGAGAATGCCAAGCGCCGTCTGACAGGAATGCGCAAGCAGTGCCTTAAACGTCAGGACATCCATCTTGCACTGATAGAAAAGGGGTTCTCCATCAGCTATTCAAGTGTTTGCAAGTACATCCAGAAACGCAAGGAGGAGAAGACGAAAAAGCCCAAGGATGTGTTCATCAAGCAATACTACGAGCCTGGCCAGGAGTGCGAGTTTGACTGGGGCGAGGTCAAACTGCGTATAGGCGGCAAGCCCGTGACGTTTACGATGGCCGTCTTTGCCCTGTGCCACAGTGAGGGGCGATGGGCTTATCTCTTCCGTCATCAGGACAATCTGGCCTTCATGGAATCGCACCGTAACTTCTTCCACGACGTGCATGGCGTGCCTCATACGATGGTATATGACAACATGAAGGTGGCCGTTATCTTGAAGCCTGACGGAAAGAAGCCTACGGAGACGCTTCTGCGCATGTGCGCTTTCTATGGCTTCGGATACCGCTTCTGTAATGCCCGTGCAGGCTGGGAGAAGGGGCATGTGGAGCGTAGTGTAGACTTTGTGCGTGGACGTGCCTTCACACGCCGTGTGGACTTTAACTCCATTGAGGATGCGCAGCAGTGGCTGAGCCATATATGCGACATGCTCAACAGGGAGAGCGGAAGCATCGCCACGGGAGGCAAGCGGGAAGCCCTGCGCAGGGATCTCGACTCCATGCTGCGCTTTCCTGGCGACTTTGGCTGCTTCGACCTGCTGCAGTGCGCTGTGGACAAGCAGTCCACCATATCCGTCAAGAACAGCCACTACTCAGTACCTGACCATCTCGTCGGGCAGACTGTCATCGTGCAACTCTACAGCGAGAAGATACGGGTCTATGACTCCGCCCACAAGAAGATGGCCGAGCACGAGCGCAGCTACTCCACGGGCTCATGGACGTTTGACATCAACCATTACATCAACACGCTGATGAAGAAGCCCGGCGCACTCAAGGGCTCTGTGGCACTCAGGCAGATGCCCGAGAAGATGCGTGAGCTCTTCCGTGTACACTTTGCCGACAAGGATAACGGCAAGGATTTCCTGCATCTGCTCAAGTACTGCAGGGAGAACAAGTACGACTATAAGGATATCCTCGATGCCGTCAGGAAGATACGCATGCGTGGTGCCCGCCATATCACGTTTGACCAGATCAAGGTGGTGCTGGAGACACGGAAGGACAGTCCTCTGGAGTTTGAGGAAAGCCAGAAGACGGATGCATTCATTGAGATTGAGCTCGGCAGCGAAGACGTACTGGCGCAACTTGACGGCATCATGCAGGGCACGGCAGGTGGCTATAAGAATAATGAAAGGAGGAAAAGGCCATGAGTGAGAAGGATATCATTGACCTGTATGCCAAGGAACTGAAGCTGGCATCACTGAGGGAGAACGTGTCACTCTTTGCCGAGGATGCCATCAGGGAGCAGTGGGGATATCTCGCTTTTCTCAGGCGCCTGTTGGAGGAGGAAGTGACCAGACGGCGCGAGAAGAGCAAGATAACCCGTATTCACAGGGCAGACTTCCCGCAGATGAAATACTTAGAGGAGCTCCATAGGGAGGAGCTCCCCCTTGAAGGGCAGATGCTGTTGCCAGAGGTGGAGAACCTCGAGTTTATAAAGGAAGGACGCAGCATCGTTATGTACGGCAATCCTGGGACTGGCAAGACACACATCTCCATTGGGCTGGGCATCAAGGCATGTCTTGAAGGATTCTCGGTTTTCTTTACTTCCGTACCTCATCTGCTGACAATGATCAGGGAGGCAAAGACGGAAAAGTCCCTGCGAAACCTGGAGATTAAGTTTGAACGCTATGACCTGGTAATATGCGATGAGTTAGGATATGTCGGCTTCGACAAGGAAGGCGCTGAAATGCTTTTCAACCATCTCTCACTCAGAACAGGGAAGAAGTCAACGATTATTACAACCAATCTCCCGTTTACCAGATGGGAGGAAGTGCTTAAGGATAAGGTATTATGCTCGGCTCTCGTCGACAGACTCTGTCATAAATCGTATCTGGTCAATATGACCGGTACGTCATATCGTATTAAAGAAACAAAAAAATATATCAGCAATAAGTAATGTATAACAAACTTTTTGTACCTTTGCAGCACTCAGTCGAAATGGTATACTTTTGAATTATTTTTTGGTATACTTTTACGTTATCATTTACAGATACCTGCATATAATAAAAGTCCTTATCGGAGGTGATACGCAGATAGGCTTTATCGCCGTCCAAAGGGAGTTCCTTCTCGCTGTGGCTGGTCTGACCGAGACGAACGACGGACTTGACGAAGAGTTTTCCGTTGCGACGCTCTGCCACCACGTCATAGTGGTTAAGAGGTGCAGCGTATGCGGTGATTCCGGCCTGCATGCTACCGCATGCCTTCCCGTATTCTTTTGTCGCAGGCGCTTCCGTCAAATGTGAGAGGTCGAACAGGGCAGTGGCTGTGAAGCTCAGTTCAGTCTGACGGCGTGCTACGAAAGTGGGCGAGGCAGTCTCACTGAGGTCGGTGGTGCTGGGACGGAGGCGCAGAAAGCCTCTGCGTTCTGTTAGCGAATAATTGCTATAGTCAGGGTTACACAGGCTCATCCAACCCATCGGCAGGCCTATTGAGTGATAGCTGTCGGCAGGGGCATTACACTTAACGAAATCAAACTCTTCCTTCACAGGATCTTGCGGCATCTTAACCAAAGGCAGCGTATTACACTGCATATCTATCTGCAGCGTTCCGTCGTCATTCACAACTGGCCAGCCACCCTGCTCCCACTGTACAGGAGCCAGCATCGTCTCACGTCCCATTACATGTTGCAGGTAACCACTGGTTCGGTAGCCCAAACAAATCATCCACCAAGATTCATCCGTAGCCTGCACCAAATCTGCATGTCCAAGACCCTGTATCGGGCTGTTCTGCATCTTCATATTAAAATGCGACAGGATGGGATTGGCTGGATTCGGCTCGTAGGGGCCGAAGAGACTGCGACTGCGTAGAATGTTCACATGATGGCCGTGCTCCGTGCCGCCTTCTGCCAGCAGCAGATAGTAGTAGCCATCCTTCTTGTAAATATGCGGTCCTTCTGGATAACGCCCGCCGAGTCCCGTTCCCAAATGGTGAATCTCACCCAACTGCTTACCTGTCGCCACGTCAATCTCACAGATCTTGATGTCGCCCTCCTTCCACAGGAAATAGCATTTACCGTCATCGAAAAAGAGCGTAGGGTCGCAACTCCCAATAGCGAAGTCTATCACGATAGGCTCCGACCACTCCCCAGCCGGATTGTCCGTCCACACATAAAAATGTCGGCGCGAAGGGAACACCGTCGTCACCATGTAGAAACGGCCTTCGTGGTAACGGATGGTCGGCGCATAGATGCCGCTGTTACCGTCGGTTCCCTTCAGGTCAACCTGCGAGGGACGTGTCAGGCAGTTCCCAACCTGCTCCCAATGGACAAGATCTTTCGAATGGAATACTGGAACGCCTGGGAAATACTGGAATGTACTGTTCACGAGATAGAAGTCATCGCCCGCCCTGCACACACTCGGGTCGGCATGGAATCCTGGCAGTACAGGATTCTTGAATCCCTGAGCTACCGTCAGTTGCATTCCCAACACGACAGCCAATGTCATCAAAACAATCTTGTTCATATCTTCACTCTTTATACTCCAATGCCAGTCCACCTTCGCTGGTTTCCTTGTAAAGCGAGGGCAGGTCGTGACCTGTGCGCTTCATCACCTCCACCACATGGTCAAAGGAGATGCGGTGATTGCCATCGGAAGTAATGGCATAGAATGTGGCATCGGCAGCACGTGCGGCAGCAAAGGCATTACGCTCAATGCAGGGAATCTGAACCAATCCGCAAATGGGGTCGCAGGTCATGCCGAGGTGATGCTCCAGTCCCATCTCTGCAGCATATTCTATCTGGTTGGGACTACCTCCCCATAGTTGGCAACCAGCTGCAGCAGCCATGGCGCAGGCTACGCCCACCTCACCTTGGCATCCCACTTCTGCACCGCTAATGCTGGCATTGTGCTTGACCACGTTGCCAAAGAGTCCTGCTGTGGCAAGGGCTCTCAGAATGCGCTGTTCAGAGAATTTCAAGTCGTGGTAGTGCTCATAGAGGACGGCAGGAAGTATGCCGCAACTGCCACAAGTGGGTGCCGTCACAATCGTACCTCCACAGGCATTCTCTTCGATGACAGCCAATGCGTAGGAATAGAGCATGCCGCTGTAACGGGCAGCTTCATTGTATCCTTGTGCTTTCACATAGTATGAAACAGCCTTGCGTGACAGCCCTAACGGGCCAGGCAGGGCACCTTCTGCATCGAGACCTCGTTTCACGGCTTCCTGCATCGTATCAAAGACTTCCTTCAAAAAGTCCCATATTTCCGGTCCTTCACATTGTTCTACATATTCCCAGTAACCATGGCCAGTTTTTTTGCACCACGCCATGATGTCCTTGATCTTGTGCATCTCATAGACATCACCGCCTGAAGCGAACATGTCACCCTCGGCCTTGCCCTCGGACAGTGCGCCACCGCCAACGCTATATACCGTCCACTCGTCGCCACCGTCAGCCATGAACTTCATGCCGTTGGGATGGAAGGGCAGGAATACCTTGGGTTGCCAGACGATGTTCACAGGGGCTATCTTACTGAGCACATCGATAATGGCTACATCGGTCATGTGACCTTTTCCTGTGGCAGCAAGACTGCCGTAGAGGGTTACTTCGAAGCTCTTGGCCTCGGGATGGCGCTTGGCGTAGATACGTGCCGCATTGTCTGGTCCCATCGTGTGACTGCTTGACGGACCTTTTCCGATCCTGAATAGCTCTCTGAGTGATTTCATAGTTCAATACATTTCTGCCACAAAATTACTCTTTTCCCTTCAATTTTCCAATTTTTTTGTGGGATTATCATCGTTTTTTATGATTATTGGCTTTCTTTGTTGCCTATTTGAAAGATAATAGGTATTTTTGTAGCCAAATCATAAGACACAATGAACCATTTAAGAACGATCGTATCATCCATGCTGATGTCGATGCTGGCAATGACGGCATGGGCACAAGAGAAACCCTGCGGACCTGTACCAACGGAGAATCAGTTGCGATGGCAGGATATGGAGATGTATGCGTTTATTCATTATTCGTTGAACACCTACACAGACCAGGAATGGGGCTTCGGCAATGAAGACCCAAAGCTCTTTAATCCCACAGACCTCGACTGTCGGCAATGGGCTAGGGTTTGCAAGCAGGCAGGGATGAAGGGCATCATCTTCACCGCCAAGCACCATTGCGGCTTCTGCATGGTAGGCATAGCTCGGATTGTTCGACTGTGTATAGGTCGTAATCCATGAGCCGCCTACCAGAACCTTAAACTCATAGGTGTTCAGCTGTTTTGGCGTTAGATAGATTCTGATTTGCCATCTATTCGGTTTTTAGTACACTCGCTGACTTATCAGGCTTTGTAAACGGACAAAACCAACGAGACCTCAGAACATAGAAAAGGCGTGAACTGCCTTATCTACATCTTGAGGCCCTAGGATTGCCCGCGTAACCAGATATGATTGAACGGTCACGGTCACAGCTGTGACCATGTGACCAACAAGGCAAGCCCTAGAGCTCCATGCAATAATTAATTAAATGAATATCAGTTGGTTATGATTTTCCATTCTTGACGTGGTTAACCCTTGCGGTCACATGGTCACAGCTGTGACCGTGACCGTTTCTCGTTGGAGGTTACGAAAGAACTCACGTCTCTAAACAAAAAAAATC
>JAEEGH010024712.1_pt1 | contig 12104 bp, 15 predicted proteins | sample 9134181 | NCBI WGS metagenome assembly JAEEGH01 (sample SAMN16246544, study PRJNA631951) | gut metagenome | biome: gut microbiome; feature: rumen; material: DP-attached | host: Bos | place: Iran: Karaj | collected 2018-10
AGTGGACGCCATCGTCAATTCCCTGCCCAACAATTAGACTGAAAAGGAATCAGGCACTTACTGATGACTCCAGAAGCCCTACGGAGGGAAGGAACAATTCGCTCCGGAATTGTTCCTTCCCGACAGGGCTTTCCCCAAAGCTACGGCAAACCGAAAATCACAGAGCGCCAAAATCGACGAAATAGTGCACGAGACGGCTATCGCCACACTCCGTGCGTCCATTTGGCCTCGCAGCGCATAAGAATGGGCCAACGAGAGGCCCAGAAATGGGGAGACCGCGCTCCGTGAATATCGGGTTGCAGACATGCTCACAGGGTCCGCTTGTTTCTGCGGATGGCGGCAAGACGGTCGTGGTCTCCATGCGCAATCGCCTCATCGAGGGCGGCAAGGATGCTTTCTTTCCGGGCAAGGAAGCCGGGGCCGGTAAGGTTGGCGGCCACGGTGTGATGGGTAACGAACGTACAGTCTATCTCCAGATGCTCCACAAACAACCGCAGCTCTTCCAGCATCTCTTTCTCTGTGAGCGGCGTGAATTCTCCCCGCTGCGCTTCTTCCAGCAGCGGCGTCCCCGGGAACAGGGTCAGGCCACCGGTTCCGACAAGCATAGGCTTCAACTGATTGAAGATTTTGGCCGAATTGATGGCATGGTCGCGGCTGTGCTCCCGCCCGGCAACGCCATTCAGGAACGTCACCCAGTACGCGATCCCGGCCTCTTCCAGCTTGTGGCACTGCTCCAGGATATCGACCGATGTATAACCTTTGTTGATCCGCTGAAGCGTCCAGTCGTCGCCGCTCTCCACGCCCAGGGAAATCTCGTTCAGACCGATGTCCCGGAGGGCCTTCAACTGCTCCACGGTCTTGCTCTTGATGTCAGAAACGCGGGTGGCTGTGTACATATGCTCCAACTTGGGCAGATGCTTTTTGATAATCTGGAGCCGGGGCATCAGGTTCTCAAACGACATCGCCATCGGATTGGCGCTCAGAAGCTGGATGGTTCGGGCCTCCGGCATCATAGCCGCGATCTCGGCGGCATCGGCCTCAATGACCTCCAGCGGCTGCATCCGGAAAGGAATGCCTTTGTACATCGTGCAGAACTTGCACCTGTTGTGCGTGCAGCTCTGGGTAATCTGAATCAACGGCCAGGTAGGCCAGTAGGGATTTCTGTAAACGGGTTCTGTAAAATGCATGATAGTCTCCTTTAAACGGCCGCAAAGGTAAGGCGATTCCCTCAGGAGACCATCGTTACTAACCGTTTGGAAAGTAGACTATTTGATCATGATGCTGCGATGCTCCTGCCCCCATTCCGTCATCTGGTATACGATCGCATAGAGACGCTTCCCGTGCTCCGTGAGACGATATTCCACGCGTGGAGGATAGCCGTAGCATTCCGTTTTATCGAGCAGTTTGTCCTCCGTCATCTGGCGCAGCCTGTCGGCCAGAACCTTGTCGCTGAGTCCATGTACGGCCGCCTGGATGTCCGTAAACCGGGTATTCCCACAAATGATGGCCGTGAGGATCTCCGGAACCCATTTGCTGCGAAGTACGTCCATCGTATCTCCAATAGAAGTAACCTCCCGGCATAGCACCGAAGAATCCTTTCCTGATACTTCCTGAATAATGCTTTCAATGTTGTCCATAGGAGTCCGCCAAATTCCGAATTATCGACACGAAGATACGAATAACTCGCCTTCTGGGCTTTAAAAGATGAACGGTATCACTTTGTACTTCACCTTCTGCTTATATTCCTTGTAACCTTCAAGCCCTTCTTCCAGGACCTTTTCCTCATTTTTTATCCGCTTGGCGATCAGCGGAAGGTAAAGCAGCATAATGAGAAAAGAAAAGGGCGAAGCAAGCACCAGCGGCATGGCCAGGAACAGGACTGTCGTAGCCATATACATCGGATGCCGGACGATGCCATAAAGCCCCGTATCAATCACCTTCTGATTCTCCTGGACCTCGATGATCCTGGATAGGTAAGTGTTCTCCCGCAATACCTCGGCATAGAGGAGATAGCAGGCCAAGAACAGGCCCGCAGCAACCCATACGGCCCAGTTCGGCAGCACGCACCAGCCAAAACGCCAGTTGAGACCGGCCACGACGAAAGCGGCTATAAACAGTAGGCCGCTGAGTTTCACAACCGTCTTCTGATCCTTCTCCCCCTCCCTGGCATTCAGCCGCTTACGAAGCAGTTCGGGATTCTTCGCCATCATCACGAACCCGGCGCAAAACATCGGGATAAAAAGAATCCCCATCAGCAGCCAGCCCTGCCAATAATACAAGGACCCAGACGACAGGAAAAGCAGCAGGCCGACGATCACGACCCCCAGCAGAAACTTGCAAACAGCTTGAACAAAGAGATGATTCTTTCCCATACCGCGCAACTATATGTCATTCACAAAGGCAATCATCCTCTTCGCCACCTCTTCCGGATGGTCGATCAGGAACTGGCCGTGATTCATTCCGGGGAATACCGCAACGTGGGTATCGGGGTGGAGGGCGCACAGATGCCTGGCCTGCGGCTTGGCGACGAAGGCCTCTTTGGTCCCGTACCAGAAGTGGATATCGGCGCCGGCGATGGATTCCAATTTATGAGTATAGACATCTTTGTATCCATCGCGTACGGCTTTTCCTTTGCCGTAGGGCCACACTTTTCGACATTCATCCAGCAGCACGTCGAAGTAATGGGAATGGAACACCCATCGCCAGAAACCAGTCCAGTGGTAGCAGGTCCAGACATTCAGACTCTGATAGTAGCGCAGCGGATCCACACTCCACTTGGGAAGCGGCAACAGCGGTGCGGCGTCCATAATAGCGTGGTCGATGACAATCTCGTTCCTCTCCATGATGCGGGAGAGAATTTTCCCGCCGAGCGACAGCCCGTAGGCGACGTCCAAGTGGCCGCCCATGTTTCCCTGAACATATCTAATGATCTGCCCGGCCTGGTCGTCAACCGAAGTAAAGGATGATTCCTTCCCAAGCAGGAAACCATCAATCCCGGCCGCAACAATATGGAAGCGGTCTTTCAGAATGTCGATGAGCGGCAGGAATATCTCGTACGATACCCCCAGCCCGGGAATCAGGAGCAAACTGGGATTCCCTTCGTCTCCGTACGTGTTGAATGTCATTTCCTTAAAGTGATAAACCGCCCCGTGTGTTTTTTGTATTCCAGATACTCATCGCCGAAATCGGCCTCGAGGCGCTTCTCTTCCGAGCGGACCTGAAGCGACATCAACCCGGCCACGACGGCAAAAACCAGCAGCGCCCACCCGCTCCAAAGCGCAACGACAACGCCGGCATAATACAGATAAGTTCCCGAAAGCATCGGATTCCTCGACAGCTTATACGGCCCGTCCGTCATCAGATGTTTGGTCCTTGGCGCCACCTCGTGCCCCATCGCATCAAAAGGATTACCCTTCCCGACGCGCTTCATATAAACGATACTCCACACGCTGAGCGTGAGCCCGGCCATGGCAATCAAGGCCGATAAACACAGACGCCATGCGGGAAGATCTGCAAAGCCCGGCCTCCCGGCAACCAGCCACATCAAGGCCGGAATCCCGACAATGAAAATGGCAAAACCCAGAAAATATCCCAGAACCTGTTTCATTATCGAATGAAGTTCATCGGGGTCCAGGCTTCGGCACCACGGCCGGGCGCAGGCTTTCCACCTGTTGCCTTCAGCAGCCAGGCCATATTGTGCGCCAATGCCCTCATGGTTTGAAGGCCTTCCTCGTCAAGCGCAGCCTGACCTGGCTCACAGCCATAGACAATGTTCCAATACTGTGATCCCAAAACGGGCATATCCATCATCTGGAACGGAAGGTTGAGCGTCTCGAAGGCCGCCGTCGCACCGCCTCTTCGACAGACGGCTACCGCTGCCGCAGGCTTTCCGGCGACATTCGCACCGTTTGAATAGAAGGATCGTTGGATGATGGATAAAAGAGCGCCGTTAGGCTGCCCGTAATAGACAGGAGAGCCCACGATCAGCGCATCTGCAGAAGCATATTTCGCGCTTATTTCATTGCAGATATCGTCATTGAAAATGCATGCGCCCGGTTTCTTGCCGCACTGGTTGCACGCCATGCAGCCTCTTACCGGCTTGTTGCCGATCCAAACCATTTCACTGTCGATACCTTCCTCTCCCAGTATTTTTCCAATTTCGGCAAGCGCAATGGACGTGTTGCCTTTCTGGCGCGGACTTCCGTTGATAATCAGTACTTTCATCTATCTTTTCGTTATACGGTTCATATGAATATATCGATACGAAGTTACGAATAACCCGCCGCATATGCAAGCGGGTTTGAATTATGGCGGGAATTCACTACTTTTACATACTAATAAATGTCAATTCCTATGAACCGACCGAAATCCCTACGCATTTTATTGTGCCTTTTCATCGTGCTGACGGTAATCTTTCTCATCGGGATCATTGTGGACGACAGTAGCAACAATATGCTCGGCCGAATCGGCCTGTGGTGCGGCTTCATCTCCCAGTTACTGCTGGCTGTGACTATGTTTCTGGAGATTCGAAGGGAAAAGAAAGAGCAGGATAAGTAAAACTGATTTTCCCGCTCCGCAGCTTACCGGATTTCTTTCCGAAACACGAACATCTCGTCATCTGCGCTCCAGTTGCCCTCCTCGGCCTCCGGGACGGCCGGACCGTGGTGATACTTGTTCCAGAATTCGACGATTTGGAACCCACAGCGGTTCACGTAGAAATGGATGTTGCGCTTCTCGAAATACGGGGTGATGGTTTCCCAGACCCGGATCTCCGGATGCATCGCCTCCACCGCCCTCCAGGCCGCCTGGCCGATGCCCTTGCTGTGGACTTCCGGCAGCACGAACAACAACTCCAGTTCGCCCTTGGCCGCCCCCGCGTCGATGCGAAGGACAACGCCGCCGACTTTATTCCCATCAAGAACGATTCGATATGTCTCGGCATTCTCCCCATCGATGGACTCCTCGATGGTCTTGCGGGAAATGACTTCCTCCCCTTCCTCGCAACGCTCATCCCGCATCCCAAACTCCTGCTGGGCCCCATACTTGAACGCCCACTGATTATCAAGGATAAACTGTTCCCGGTCATCGGGTTGTAAAGGAAGGAGTTTGACTTCCGGTAATTTCATAGATGCCGACATATCTCGATTGACGGCCCAAAGTTACAAAGAACCCGCCGCATCTGCAAAACAGCCCTTCCTGTCCAATCACAGCCTTTACTTCAGATTCGCCCTGAAGAAGTCCTCCATCTTGTCGTACGGGATGACGCCGGCCTCACGCCGACCGAGTTCCTGGGATAGCCATTCGATCAATTGAGCCCCCGGGCGTCAAATCTAACTGTCAATGGCTATCATTCTTTTCGCCACCTCTTCCGGGTGGTCGATCAGGAACTGTCCGTGATTCATTCCGGGGAACACCGCAACGTGCGTATCGGGGTGGAGAGAGCATAAATGCTTGGCCTGCGGTTTGGCGACGAAGGCCTCTTTGGTTCCGTACCAGAAGTGGATATCGGCCCCGTGAATGGATTCCAATTTATGAGTATAGACATCTTTGTATCCATCGCGTACGGCTTTTCCTTTGCCGTAAGGCCACACTTTTCGACATTCATCCAGCAGCACGTCGAAGTAATGGGAATGGAACACCCATCGCCAGAAACCAGTCCAGTGGTAGCAGGTCCAGACATTCAGACTCTGATAGTAGCGCAGCGGATCCACACTCCACTTGGGAAGCGGCAACAGCGGTGCGGCGTCCATAATAGCGTGGTCGATGACAATCTCGTTCCTCTCCATGATGCGGGAGAGAATTTTCCCGCCGAGCGACAGCCCGTAGGCGACGTCCAAGTGGCCGCCCATGTTTCCCTGAACATATCTAATGATCTGCCCGGCCTGGTCGTCAACCGAAGTAAAGGATGATTCCTTCCCAAGCAGGAAACCATCAATCCCGGCCGCAACAATATGGAAGCGGTCTTTCAGAATGTCGATGAGCGGCAGGAATATCTCGTACGATACCCCCAGCCCGGGAATCAGGAGCAAACTGGGATTCCCTTCGTCTCCGTACGTGTTGAATGTCATTTCCTTAAAGTGATAAACCGCCCCGTGCGCTTCTTGTATTCCAGATACTCATCGCCGAAATCGGCCTCGAGGCGCTTCTCTTCCGAGCGGACCTGAAGCGACATCAACCCGACCACGACGGCAAAAACCAGCAGCGCCCACCCGCTCCAAAGCGCAACGACAACGCCGGCATAATACAGATAAGTTCCCGACAGCATCGGATTCCGCGACAACTTATACGGCCCGTCCGTCATCAGATGCCTGGTCCTTGGCGCCACCTCGTGTCCCATCGCATCAAAAGGATTGCCCTTCCCCACGCACTTCATATACACGATACTCCACACGCTGAGCGCCAGCCCGGCCAATGCAATGAGCGCCGACAAACACAGACGCCCTATCGGAATATCCGCAAAGCCCGGCCTCCCGGCAACCAGCCACATCAACGCCGGCATCCCGACAATGAAAATGGCAAAACCCAGAAAATATCCCAAAACCTGTTTCACGACACCCATTAACTTCGATTTATCGTCACGAAGTTACGAAGATCCCGCCGCATATGCAAGCGGGTTTGAATCATGGCGGGAATTCACTATTTTTACATACTAATAAATGTCAATTCCTATGAACCGACCGAAATTCCTACGCTTTCTGTTAGGCCTTTCCATCGTACTGACCGTGATCTTTCTCATCGGGATCATTGTGGACGGCAGAAGCAACAATTTGCTCGGCCGAATCGGCCTGTGGTGCGGCTTTATCTCACAGTTACTGCTGGCTGTGACTATGTTTCTGGAGATTCGAAGGGAAAAGAAAAAGCAGGATTAGCCGCCATGGCGCTTGCCGCGATATCCCAGCCTCATCATCTTTTGACGCGACAGGATCGGAGAGGCGGTATTTAGTCCTGTGGTGGCAGCTTTTTGGGCGAAATCGCCCAAATCTCCGCCGCGACAGGACCGTCACAGCCTCCCGGAATCCTGTCGCGTCAAAAGTCCGCCCCCGAAGAGCCAGTCTTGTCAGTTGATTTCTTTCCGAAACACGAACATCTCGTCGTCTGCGCTCCAGTTGCCTTCCTCGGCTTCCGGGACGGCCGGACCGTGGTGATACTTGTTCCAGAATTCGACGATATGGAACCCGCAGCGGTTCACGTAGAAATGGATGTTGCGCTTCTCGAAATACGGGGTGATGGTTTCCCAGACCCTGATCTCCGGATGCATCGCCTCCACCGCTCTCCAGGCCGCCTGGCCGATTCCCTTGCTGTGGACCTCCGGCAGCACGAACAATAACTCCAGTTCGCCCCGGGCCGCTTCCTTATCGATTCGAAGGACAACGCCGCCGACTGTTTCCCCGTCAAGCACGATCCGGTAAGCCTCGGCATTCTCCCCATCGATGGACTCCTCGATGGTCTTGCGGGAGATGACTTCCTCCCCTTCCTCGCAACGCGCAACGCGCATCCCGAACTCCTGCTGGGCCCCATACTTGAACGCCCGCTGATTGTCAAGAATAAACTGCTCCCGGTCGTCGGGTTGCAAGGGAAAGAGTATGACATCCGGTAGTTTCATAGCATCCAATAATTAATTATTCCGCATCCGGCAGCTGCCCGTCGTGCGCCTTCAAGGCACACAAATTACTGCTTAAATAGCCAATCCCTGACCGCGGCGATCTTATAACCATAGTCGAACGAGGCCATGTGCTCCATTCCACGGCCTGTTTCAGGCAGCACGCTGCCAGTCTCCCATTTGATGAAGTTGATGTCGCCGCCCCGGGCAATCAATTCTTCTGCCAGTCGCTCCTGCTCTTGATCGGGAAGCTTGGCACTCCAAGATGCGGTTTCGATGCGGGCATTATGCGCCTCCAGCACCTTGGTCAGGTCTTGCATGCCGCCATAGGCTTTCTGGTCGCCACCGGCTACGATATAGAAAAACTTCTTGGTGCCAAAGTCCTGCATCTTCGAAGTGTCCCACTGGCTGCTGACGAACAGTGAGGCGGCAAAAAGGTCGGGATGGGTGATGTTGAAATAGAACGACATCATGCCTCCCATCGACTGCCCGGTGGTATACAGGTGTTTGGTGTCTACATTGTATTCCTTGCAGACGGATTCAAGCAGGCGGATTGTCATTTCCACCTCATCGGTGGTGCTCCAATCATCCTGTACGGCCCAATCCGTGTATTGGGGAACCAGCACGAACGATGGATGCAACTGCTGGTCCCGGTCTGAAGCAAACTCCAGTGCACCGTAACCCTGCGTAAGCGGAGCCGTCACTTCCTTACCCACGGTGCTGGCATCAGCCATGAACAGCACCAAGGGGAGTTTCTCGCCATCCTTGATGCCGCTGGGAACGAACAGGTTGTATTCCATCGTCTTGCCCGTCTGCGTGTCGTTGAACGTCAATTGCTTGAACTTTCCCAGCGTCTCTTGCTTCAATGCCACGAAAACACTGTCAGAATCTTTGTTGATCACCATATGGCCACCCTGGCGAGGACCACGTTCACCGCCCTTTTTCTGGTTCTGGGCACAGGCTGTCAGGCACAACACTCCGACCGCCAAAAAAAACAATACTTTCTTCATTTTTTCCATGGAGTGTTTCGAGTCGGAGCTCTGGTCTCTGCCAAGACCTTTCAAATGAATGATTATTATTTAATAACGAAGATACGAAAAATCCGCCGCATCCGCAAGCGGGAAAGAACCTATCATGACCGATTACTGATACTCCAGCCCTTTGACCGAAACGCCGATGTTGACGGGGATCTTCATCATTTTCCCCATCGCGGTATAACGCTCGTAGCTGCTCTTGAAATAGAGCGCCGTAGCCATATGAAGGGCGCGGGGATTCCGCTCCGACTCGGGCGTCTCCAGAATCTTCTGCACCGCCGCATCATCGGTCGCCACAATCTGCAGCGCGACGAAATACTTGCCGGGCTCCAGCAGAATGGTTTCCTCCGGCTGAATGTCGTAATCCCTGGGAGTTTCCGACTCGAGGATATGGCAGTACATCGGCTTGTGCAACACGTTGACAAATTCCTCCGTATCTTCCTCGATCCGGTACACATTGATGGACGCCACGCATCCCGGGATGTAATTGTTCAGAATGGTAAACTGAATGTCCTGGATCAGGAACGGCTTCCGGACCCTCGCGATGCAGCCCAACTCAGAGCCCTTTCCGCCCCCACCTGGCCGATAGAAATCCGCACCGCCGATCCGCTCGCTGATTTTTACGCCCGGCCGAACGAGATACTTCTCCTTCGTGTCTCCCCCAATGAACACCGCCGGCGGCAACTCCTGCTCACGCAGAACAATAACCACATCCTCCGCCGCCCCCGTCACCGGATAAGCCGCCACCTGATACGACACGTGGAAAAACTGCAGCGTATCCAACGGCGTCGTCATCTCAAACCGCCCGTCCACCGTGGAAATCGTCCCGATCTGCAGCCTCGGCACCCCCACCTGCACATACTCCACCGCCTCTCCCCGCTCATTGACAATCCGTCCCTTAACCGTAACCCGCTCCCCAAGCGGCTCCCGGACCTGCACCTGCTCTCCCTCCTGCGCAAAAACCCCCACAGGCAAAACCAGCACCATCAGCAGCGCCAACAAAAATCTCATTTTCATACCCTAATTCAATTGACGCCGGAAGAGGTCAAAGATAGTGCCAATGGAAACACAAGGGGCCCCATAAGGATTGTTATATTTCCTAAAGAAAGTTAAAAAACAGTAAATCACACATCGGTGTTTTTTCTTGAAGGTCCGGAGAGCTATCTTTGTCCAATATGAAAGAACTCTTTACATACTACGAAGGAGGTTTAGAAGATTTCATTAATGAGGCTCTCGTGACAAAAGACAGGCTCGTCAAAAGAATCATTTCCATACCCACAGAATCTTTGATTCATGACCTGTCTGCCCAAAGGGTTGAAATCGATCGTAGTTTTCAACATACCCTTGACAATAATGCCATTCGTCATTCAATAAAAAAACATGGTTCTAATCGCGAAGTATTACGAAGCCAGATCCCCATTACCTGCCTAGATCTTTTGAAAATTCCCGATATCGTTTCAGACTACGATTCACTAAGTACCGACAAAAACAAAAGAGGGCAGGATTTAATTATCTACTCGAAATCTTTCAATCATGATAACACCTACTATGTCGAAGAAATAAGACTTGGACGGCACGAGCTAGCCGCCTGCAGTGTCTATAAAAAGAAAAAAGGATGACTCACCGACGCAAATAGACTTAACTACGCAGATTTCGGATTTGTCTCCTTTCTTGCAAAGATAATACAAATGCTTCAATTTACAAATTAATTCGCGAGAACTAAAAATCAGATGATTCATGAAGCCCAAGGCGGGAAGGAATAATTCCGGAGCGAATTGGCGAAAAAGGGACGTGGGCGGGCCTGTGCAGGGAGCGGTGGCCGTAGAAGAAGGGCCCGCAGGGTTTCCTGCGGGCCCTTTCGAGGCCATGACGGCGCTTTGTTCGACGAACGTTCCGGGCCCTTGCGGCCCGGATAAGGAGGAGTTCGCCGTCAAGCGACCGGTGCCGCTCCCTTTTTCGACAGCCTGAGCGGAGGAATCGTTCCTTCACGCCAGGGCTTACCCATATCGATGACAAACCGAAAATCGCTGAGCGCAAGAATCGATGGAATAGGCCTTGGAGATGCTATTGCCGCGCTCCGTGCGGCCATTTGGCCTCACAGCGCGTGAGAATGGGCCAGAGAGGGGCCCGGGAATGGGGAGACCGCGCTCCGTGATTTTCGGGTACGTCAGAGAGGCTGCCGGCTGACTGTGCCGCGGTTGGTTGACGGCTGGAAAGTGACAAACGGGGGCTTCCGCGGGCAAGGTCTCATTTGAGGCCCGACACCTTGCCCGACCGAATGGCATCCTACGGCTTTCTGGGGCAGATTGCCCGGGCAAGGTCTGCCATCTCAAATGAGACCTTGCCCATTTTGCCCCAGAACTTACCCCATTCCACTCCTTTACCACTTCACGCTGTCAATGATTGCCTCCGCCATCATCCGCGCCCCGGCGGCCTGGGGATGGACGCCGTCAAAACAATACCGGGCGTCCGGGAAAAGGTCGACCAGGTCGATGAGCGAAAAGCCAGCAGCTGCAGCGACAGCGCGAATCGCCGGACGAATCCCTTCTTCCAGGATCTCCGGCGAAAGCCCCATAAAGGTCTCGCCCATCACGCGATGAATGCGGGGCGGAGCGATAAGAATAATGCGCGGAGCCGACGGCAGTTCCCGATATGCCGCGACGATATGCTCATAATCGCGACGAAAAGCATCCGGATCCCAATCATACGGCGAAGCATCGTTGGAACCGAGCATCAGCAGCACGATGTCCGGCTCCCACGCCAGACTGCTGCGAAAAGCCGAGGTATCGACATAGCCCGCATACGAATCCGCCCGAACCGAAGCCCCGTTGCACCCGAAATTCCGGACCTCGTACCCCTCGCCCACTTTCTCGCGAAGCATCTCCTGCAACACCACCGGATAACTCTCCCGCCAGGGATCCGACAATCCAAATCCCCACGTAAGACTATCCCCGATGCAAGCGATCCGCGTCATCCAAGAACGACTTACTCCTTCTTCTCGACAATCATCTCCGCCGACCCGTCTTCCAGCGAATCGTAGGCGTCGTAATGGATATGACTGCCGGCGGATTCATAGGCCAGGGCGGTCAGCTGCTGGGCCAGGGAAAGTAAGCCTTCTTTGTTGGCGGAGATCACGACCGTGTTGCCGCCATCGACCCGAACTTCAATCGTGAAGCCGTCTACCCATCCGATTTTCATAACTGCAGAATGAAAGATTTGACAATTACCAGCCCAGTCCTTTCAGCCACTTGGCGACCTTGGCGCGGCCGGTGCGGACTTCGTGACCGTAGATTGCGAAGCCGTCTTTCACCGTAGCTTTCGGCCAGGCCTTCTTCACGTCCTTGACCGTCGAGGCCAGGCCGCTGCCTTCGTGCGTCGTGAACGGAATGACCGTCTTGCCCGAGAGATCGTGATCCTTGAAGAACGAGAACATCACCTGCGGATAAGTCCCCCACCAGATCGGCCCGCCG
>JAEEGH010024713.1_pt1 | contig 12104 bp, 5 predicted proteins | sample 9134181 | NCBI WGS metagenome assembly JAEEGH01 (sample SAMN16246544, study PRJNA631951) | gut metagenome | biome: gut microbiome; feature: rumen; material: DP-attached | host: Bos | place: Iran: Karaj | collected 2018-10
AAGGCTGCCAGATGGTTCCATTGGAGCGGCTGTCCCTTGAAGACGAACATCACGATGATCGAAAAGACGGTCAGGGAGATTACTTCCTGAATGACTTTCAGCTGCATCAGGTTGAACGGACCGCCGTTGCCCTGGAAACCGATGCGGTTGGCTGGCACGGTAAGGCAGTATTCGAAGAAGGCGATGCCCCAGGAAAACAGGATCACCCCGATCAACGGCCAACTGGTCGAGATTTTCATTTCTTGCAGTTTGAGGTGCCCGTACCAGGCGAAAGTCATGAAGATGTTGGAGCAGACCAACATCAGGATGGTCCAGATTGCTTGCATTGTGTTCGGCGTTTTTCCGGGGCGCAAAGATAACAAGGAGATTGAAACAGTGGCACAGAAATTGGTAAAACTTTCCGCGTTTACACAACCCAATCTTTTACATTAATGGAAAAACTCAACAAACCCGCCATTCTGGTCGTCGACATGCTCAACGACTTCGTCACCGGTGCCATTGGCTGCGACCGTGCCCGTGCCATCGTTCCCGCCACCGCTCGTCTGCTTGATGCCGCACGTGAAAAAGGCGTCCCCGTGATCTACTGCAACGATGCCCATCGTCCGGTGATAGACCGGGAACTTCAGATCTGGGGAGACCATGCCCTCGTCGGAACGCCTGGCGCCGAAGTAATTCCCGAACTGACTCCGAAGGCCTGTGACTATGTCGTTCCCAAACGCCGTTACAGCGGCTTTTTCCAGACCGACCTGGACATCCTGCTCAAGGAACTCGGCGTCCGGACTGTCGTCATCACCGGCCTGCACACGCACATGTGCTGTCGCCACACTTCCGCCGATGCGTATTGCCTCGGTTACGACGTGGTCGTCGCCAAAGAGGCTACCAACTCCTTTACTGAAGAAGACTACCTTGGCGGCTTGGCCTACCTGAAGACCTGCTACGGCGCAGATGCCTATACCAACGACGAACTGATTGCTATGTTCTGATTTTACCGTGGCAGACAAGCCACTGACTATCTGCTTTTTAACGAATATCGGTTGCGCATTTTGACGCAACCGATTTTGTTTAATTCCCTGAAAGCCAGTATTATATCTGCCACGGAATTAGAAGCAGGCGCGCAGGATCTCGACGATGTTGCGGGAGCGCCCCATGGTATAGAAGTGGACGGCGGGGGCGCCGTGGGCGAGGAGGTCGCGGCACTGGGCGATACACCAGTCGGTGCCGATGCGGTAGACGGCTTCCTTGTCGTCGCCGGCCTGGCGGACGGCTTCCGTCAGCGCGACCGGGATGTCGATGGAGAAGCTTTTCGGCAGGAGCGCGACCTGCCGGGCGGTGGACAGCGGCTTGAGACCCGGGATGATGGGCACGGTGATGCCGGCGGCACGGCAGCGTTCCACGAAGCGGTAGAACACCGCGTTGTCAAAGAACATCTGCGTAATGACGACGTCGGCACCCGCATCGACCTTGCGTTTCAGGTTTTCGATATCTGTTTCGATGTTGGCTGCCTCGAAATGTTTTTCGGGATAAGCCCCTACGCCGATGCAGAAGCTGCCGCCGTTTTCGCGCTCGAAACTGCGGATGGCCGACACCAGTTCGTTGGCATGGGCGTAACCGGACGGATCGGGCGTGAAGCGTTTCTCGCCGGTCAGGGAATCGCCGCGGAGCGCCATCACGTTTTCAATTCCCATGAACTTGAAATCCTGCAGCAGGGCTTCCGTCTCGTAGGCGGGGGTCCCGCCACAGATCAGGTGCGGCACCACCTCCACGTCATAGCGGCTCTGGATGGCCGCGCAAACGGCTACGGCGCTGACACGGTTGCGGACGATGCGGCGCTGGTAGCTGCCGTCCGGCTGGGGATCGAAGCGGACTTCGTCGCGGTGCGTGGTCACGTTGATGTAGCGCGGTGCGAACTCCATCAGCGGAGCGATGCTTTCGAGCAGTTCTTCCTTGCCGATGCCGCTCTGCGGCGGTACGATTTCAAGGGAAGGGAACGGCTTGGCGCCGCTGCGGAGCATGTCGGAGATTTTCATAGCAGATGGGAAAGGAAGAGCCGTGCTTCCTCGGGACTGAACCCGCGGGCGGCGGCGTAATGGTCGTATTGGGTCTGGCTGATGTGCCGGATGTCGGGATAGCCGGCTTCCGGATGCGCGATGATCAGGCCGCAGATGGAGGCGGCGGGACGCATGGCGCAGGTATCGGTGAGGGTGATGCCGAGCGCTTCGGCATCGGGCAGCAGGCGCAGGATGTCGCGCTTCAGGCTGTGGTCGGGGCAGCTGGCATAACCGGCGGCGGGTTTGACCACTTTGACGCCGGGACGTCGGATCCGGGCGGTGAGCTGCGTGTCCAGCCATTTGGACGTGGCTTCGGCCAGCGTCACTTTCACGGCGCGGCGCAGCATCTGCTCGTATTCGTTGTGGCAGGCTTCACAGTTGCAGCCTTCGGGATGCCGGTCGGCGTCGTGCACGCTGAGGGCGAAGAGGCCCAGCGGGCCGTGTCCTTCAGCCGGAACGAAATCGGCCAGTGAGCGGCCGGCGCCTTCTTCCTGCCGGAGCATGGGGAGGGCGTGGCCGGCGTCCAGCCGGATGGCATTGCCTTCCCGAGTGGCTTCGAAGAAGCGCAGGGAGAGGCGGATAAGGAATTCGGGGTGTTGCTGTGCGCGGTCGAGCAGCGCATGGGCTTCGGCTACCAGTTCGGGCGCTTCGTCGCCCTTGAGGCCCCAGGTCATGCGGAACACGCGGTTGTCGAAGTGCGGAAGCACGGCGGACAACGGAACTTCGCAGGGATGCAGTTCGCTGAAATCATACTCTCCGGGCTGGAGATAGCTTTCAGGCGGGAAGCCGGGCTGTGGAATGCTTGCCGGCGCATCGGTCTGCCGCTGCCGCAGGTAGAGCGTACGCAGGTGCGCCTGCGCAGCATGCTGCTGCTGCTCAAAGGCGGCGCGGTCGGCCAGGCAGCGCTTGGCCAGGACGGCATTCGCCGAAGCGTCGGGTGAATAGAAGACGTGATCGTATAGCGGTGCGAGCTTGACGGCCGTATGCAGCGCGGAGGTGGTGGCGCCGCCGATGAAAAGCGGCGTGTCGAGGCCTCGGGCGTGCATTTCGCGGCAGAGTTCCTCCATCTGGAAGAGCGACGGCGTGATCAGGCCGCTGACGCCGATCATGGCGGCGTGGTGTTCTTCTGCGGCGGCGAGGATGGTCTCTTTTTCGACCATCACGCCCAGGTCGACGACTTCGAAACCGTTGCAGCGCAGCACAATGCCCGTGATGTTCTTGCCGATGTCGTGGACGTCGCCCTTGACCGTGGCGTGGATGACCACCGGCCGGGTGGACGCAGTTTCCGCATCCGCTTCCATATAGGGTTCCAGGATAGCCACGGCATCTTTCATGACCTTCGCCGACTTGACGACCTGCGGCAGGAACATCTTGCCGGCGCCGAATTGCTGGCCGACCTGTTCCATGCCGGCCATCAGGGGGCCCTCGATCACTTGGACGGCGGAACCGAGCGTTTCCAGGCAGCGCAGCACGTCGCCCTGCAGGTCGGCAGCCTTGCCGGCCACCAGGTCTGCGCTCAGCTGCTCTTCGGGAGTCAGGATGGCGGCGTTTTCCTGCGGTGCGGCACCCTGTTCTTTCAGGGCCAGATAGCTGGCAGCCAGCGCGGTCAGGTGTTCCGTGGCTTCCGGGTCGCGGGCCAGGACCACATCTTCCGCTGCCTGCCGCAAAGCCGGCTCGATGCTGTCGTAGGGCTTGAGCTGCGCCGGATTGACGATGGCCATGTCGAGGCCTGCGCGGATGGCGTGGTAAAGAAAGACGGTATGCATGGCGGCGCGGACGGGCTCGTTGCCGCGGAAGGCGAACGAGAGGTTCGAGATGCCGCCGGAGGTGTAGGATTCGGGCAGGTTCTGGTTGATCCAGCGCACGGCTTCGATGAAATCGATGCCGTAGCGGTCGTGCTCGGCGATGCCGGTACCCACGGAGAGGACGTTGACGTCGAAGATGATTTCCTGCGGCGGGATGCCGGCAGCGGTCAGCAGCTTGTAGGCGCGTTCGCAGACGGCGATTTTGCGGTCGTAGGTCGTGGCCTGTCCTTCTTCGTCGAAGGCCATGACAACCATTGCCGCGCCGAGGGCGCGGATTTCCTTCGCCTTGGCGAGAAAGGTCTCTTCCCCTTCCTTGAGGCTGATGGAATTGACGATGCATTTGCCCTGGGCGTTCCGCAGTCCGGCCAGGATGCAGTTCCAGTCGGAAGAGTCGATCATCAGGGCGGCGCGGGCCACGGCCGGGTCGTTCTGGATCTGGCGGACGAAGCGTTCCATGGCGGCGGGACCGTCAAGCATGGCGTCGTCCATGTTGATGTCGATGATGGAGGCGCCGCCGGTGATCTGGTCGGCAGCTACCTGCAGGGCGGTATCGTAGTCACCGGCGGCGATGAGCCGGGCGAATTTGCGCGATCCTGCCACGTTGGTGCGTTCACCGATCAGCGTGAAATTATTGTGTGCGACGTCGAGCGTGACGGTTTCCAGCCCGCTGACGCGGAGCAGCTGGTCCGATTCGCGGAAAGGCCTGGGAGCAAGACCTTCGACGACGGCCTTTTCTGCCGCGATATGCTCGGGCGACGTGCCGCAGCAGCCGCCCACGATGTTGACCAGCCCCGTTTCGGCCATCTTCCGGATGGAGGCGGCCATCTTTTCGGGAGTCTCGTCGTACAGGCCCATCTCGTTGGGAAGGCCGGCGTTCGGATAGCAGATCACGGGGACATCGCAGAAAGCGGACACCTGCTCGATGAGCGGCAGCAACTGTTCTGCACCGAGCGAGCAGTTGAGGCCGAAGGCCGTCAGCGGATAGTGCCGGACGGCGGTGTAGAAAGCCTCGAGGGTCTGGCCGGTGAGGGTACGGCCGGCACGGTCGCCGGGCGAGACCGACACGATGACGGGAAAACCCCAGGCCACGCGGGAAACGGCGTAGAGGGCGGCCTTGGCGTTGAGGGCGTCGAAACAAGTTTCGATGAGCAACAGGTCGACGCCGCCTATGATGAGGGCCCGGATCTGTTCTTCGTAGACGACGGCCAGGTCTTCAAAGGAGAGCGGACGTCCGTCGCCGTCGGCCAGGTCAGTAGCCAGGGTCAGCGACTTGGACGTGGGGCCGATGCTGCCGGCGACCCATACGGGGCGTCCGGCCCGTTCGGCTTCGGTGCGGGCGATGCGGGCGCCGGCCGTTGCCAGTTCAGGAACCTGGTCTTCCAGTCCGTATTCTTTCTGGGAGAGGCGGTTGCTGCTGAAGGTGTTGGTCTCGATGATATCGGCGCCGGCCTCGATATAGGCGCGGTGCACGGCGGCGATGATGTCCGGCCGGGTGAGGTTGAGCTGGTCGAAGTTGCCGCTCAGGCCCCGGCGCTGGAGCTGGGTGCCCATGGCGCCGTCGAGCAGCAGGATCCGCTCCTCCATAGCCTCCCGGATATCATCGTTCAGATTCATGCTGCAAAAGTACTATATTTTATCCAAAGCCTGCTGCAGATCTTCGAGCAGGTCGTCGATGTGCTCGGTGCCGATGGACAGGCGGATGGTGCTGGGGAAGATGCCCTGCTCCTGCTTTTCGGTTTCGGTGAGCTGCGAATGCGTGGTCGTCGCGGGATGGATCACCAGCGACTTGACGTCCGCTACGTTGGCCAGCAGCGAGAAGATCTGCAGGCTGTTGAGGAAGCGGAACGCCTCTTCCTTGCCGCCTTTAACCTCGAAGGTGAAGATCGAGCCCGCGCCGTTCGGGAAGTATCGCTGGTAGGTGGCATGGTCCGGGTGGCTGGGCAACGACGGATGGTTGACTTTCGACACTTTGGGATGATGCGACAGGAAATCCACGATTTTCAGTGCATTGGAAACCTGGCGCTCGACGCGCAGTGAAAGCGTCTCAAGTCCTTGCAGCAGGATGAAGGCCGTGATCGGGCTGATGCTGGCGCCGGTGTCGCGCAGCAACACGCAGCGGGCGCGGGTGACGAAGGCGGCGGGGCCGGCCAGGTCGGCGAAGACCACGCCGTAGTAGCCGCTCTCCGGCTCCGTGAACTGCGGGAACTTGCCCGAAGCGCGCCAGTCGAACCGGCCGCCGTCCACGATGACGCCGCCCAGGGCGGTACCGTGGCCGCAGATGAACTTCGTGGCGGAATGGACGACGATGTCCGCTCCGTGTTCGATGGGCCGGATCAGGTAGGGGGTCCCGAAGGTGTTGTCAACCACCAGGGGGATCTGGTGCCGGTGGGCGATGGCCGCCACGGCATCGATGTCGATGAGGTTGCTGTTCGGATTGCCCAGTGTCTCGATATAGAGGGCCTTGGTGTTCGGCCGGATGGCTTTCTCGAAATTATTCAGGTCGGCAGGATCCACGAAGGTCGTCGTGATGCCATAGGGTACGAGCGTGTGCTGCAGCAGGTCGAAGGTGCCGCCGTAGATGGTTTGGGCGGCTACGATGTGGTCGCCTGCTCCGGCCAGGTTCAGGATGGAGTAGGAGACCGCTGCAGCACCGGTGGCTACCGCCAGTGCGCCGACGCCGCCTTCCAGCGCGGCGATGCGCTGTTCGAAGACCGTCTGCGTCGGGTTGGTGATGCGGCTGTAGATGTTCCCTTCCTTGCTCAGGTCGAAACGTGCTGCGGCGTCTTCCGCATTCGGAAACAGGTAGGCGGTTGTCAGATAGACGGGGACGGCGCGGGCGTCGGTCACGGGATCGGCCTGCTCCTGCCCGACGTGCAGTTGCAAGGTCTCAAAGTGGAGTTTGCTGGAGTCCATTTTCGTAATGATTTTGGTTGCAAAATTAGGGTATATGGATTTTTCGGACAAGATTCTTTGAAAAATAAGAATATTCAACCATTGAATGGATAATTCATAGAACAACTGAATAGTTTTAGGTGAAATGGGATCGAAAGACAGAAAAAACGGCTGCGTCTTTTGCAGAATGTTCAATTGTTTTTGTCCCGTGTTCAAATCCGTAAGCCTTGTTTGTATTCTTGATTTTTATCAGTAAGTTTGTAGAGTGGAAACAGACAAATCCAACATTTAATAATTGATATGAAAAAAATCTTTTTGATTATGACCGCTGTGCTTTGCACGCTTTCCCTGTCCGCCCAGCCGAAGCTGCGCGCCGACAACATCGATGAAATCCTCAAGGCGATGACGCTGGAGGAAAAGGCTGCGCTGCTTGTCGGTGGCGGCTGGGGCTCGATGACTGCCGGTTCGATGACGGCTTCGAGCGAGACGCTCGTTTCCGGCGCTGCCGGTACGACCCGTCCCGTCGAGCGCCTCGGCGTTCCCGTGACGGTCCTGGCCGACGGCCCTGCCGGCCTCCGTATCAACCCGACCCGCAAAGGTACGGACAAGACTTTCTATTGCACCGGTTTCCCGGTAGGTACCGTCCTTGCATCGACCTGGAACACGGCCCTGGTGGAAGAACTGACCACCGCCATGGGCAACGAAGTGAAGGAATACGGTGTCGACGTGCTTTTGGCTCCGGGACAGAACCTGCACCGCAATCCGCTCTGCGGCCGTAACTTCGAATATTTCTCCGAGGACCCGCTGCTCTCCGGCAAGATGTCCGCCGCCTATGTCCGTGGCGTCCAGAGCAATGGGGTGGGCGTGAGCATCAAGCACTTTGCCGCAAACAGCCAGGAAGTGAACCGCCAGCAGAACGATTCCCGCATCAACCCCCGCGCTTTGCGTGAACTTTATCTCAAAGGCTTCGAGATCGCCGTCAAGGAAGCGGATCCCTGGACCGTCATGTCTTCTTACAACCGTCTCAACGGCACCTTCACCCAGCAGAGCCGCGACCTGCTTACCACCATCCTGCGTGACGAGTGGGGCTTCAACGGCATCGTGATGACCGACTGGGGCAACAAGGAAGGTACCGTGGCCGCCGTCAATGCGGGCAACGACCTGATGGAGCCTGGCATGGACAATGAGATTGAGCGCATCGTCGCCGGCGTCAAGGACGGCAGCATATCGCAGGAGCAACTTGACATGAACGTCCGTCGTATGCTCGACTATATCGTCCGTACTCCGCGTTTTAAAGGCTACAAGTATTCCAACAAGCCCGATCTCAAAGCGCACGCGAAACTCGTCCATGAGGCAACGGCAGAGGGATTCGTCTTGCTTGAAAACAACGGCGCACTGCCGCTTCAGGGAGTGAAGAAAGTAGCCCTTTACGGTACCGGATCCTATGATTTTATCGCTGGTGGTACCGGTTCTGGCAATGTGAACAAGGCGTATGTCCGCAACGTTGCCGAGGGCTTCAAGGCAAACGGCATCGAAGTGGACGCCGACATCCAGCGCTGGTATGAGCAGTTCATTGCGCTCAAGAAGACGGAATTGCGCAATAATGCGGCTGGCGGCCTCGGTATTCTGCTGGGCGACCCGGTGGTACCCGAGATGGTGATCTCCCATTCATTTCTTGAGAAAAAGGAGGCACAGTCCGACGTGGCTGTTTTCACCATCTCCCGCAATGCCGGAGAGGGCGATGACCGCAAGGCTTCCGACGGTGATTGGACGCTGACCGGCACAGAGCGTGAACTCCTGCAGGCACTGGCCGACATCTATCACGCCAACGGCAAGAAACTGGTGGTTGTGCTCAACATCGGCGGCGTCATTGAAACTGCTTCCTGGAAGCACATTCCAGATGCCATCCTGCTGGCGTGGACGCCGGGGCAGGAAGGCGGTCTGGCCGTGGCCGACGTCCTTTGTGGTGCTGCCAACCCGTCGGGCAAACTGCCGATGACCTTCCCGGTCAGTTACCTGGATATTCCTTCCTCGTACAATTTCCCGTTCAATTACAAGGGGGACAACAGTATTGACCTGGCGGCCCTGATGGGGGGCATGACAAGCCAAAGGCCGGTCAAGAACGTGACCTATACCGACTATGCCGAAGGCATCTGGGTGGGTTATCGCTACTTCGCCACCACTGGCAAGCCAGTTTCCTATCCGTTCGGTTATGGCCTCAGCTACACGACTTTCTCTTACGGAAAGCCGGTCGTCAAGGTAGAGAAGAATGGCCAGGTGACGGCTTCCATCACCGTAACCAACACCGGCAAGGTAGCCGGTAAGGAAGTGGTCGAGCTCTATGTGACGGCTCCTGACGGCGGCCTGGTAAAACCGGTCTTCGAACTCAAGGGCTTTGCCAAGACGAAGAACCTCAAACCCGGTGCTTCCGAGACGGTCACCATGACCATCGATCCGTATACGCTGGCTTCGTTCAACGAGGCGACCTCTGCTTGGGAAACCGCCGCCGGCAACTACACGGTGCACTTCGGCGCCTCGTCCGCGGACATCCGGGCTACCGCCGCCTTCAAGCTCGCCAAGCCTCAAAGTTGGTCTGTCCACAAGGTGCTCCTTCCGGTTGAGCCTGTCAACGAGATTGTCGTGAGATAACGGGTCTTCTGAAGATGATCAACCCCGGTCGATCCTGTCCGACCGGGGTTTTTTCTGTGAAGCGCAGCAGAGCATTAACCCACAAATTCAGAAGGGGGAACCCCGAACTGCTTCTTGAAGGACGTGGAGAAGTGGGAGAGGGTGTTGAATCCTGTCATCCAAGCGATTTCAGACATGTTGTGCTTGCCTTCCTTAAGGAGGTCGGCAGCACGGTTCAGCTTGTAGCGCTTGAAGAATACCGACGGATTCTCCCCTGTGAGTCCCTTGACCTTATAATAGAATTTCGTGCGTGAGATGTGCATCATTTCCGTGATGCGCGTGATGTCCAGATCTGTATTGTCGAGCTCCTTCTCCATGAGTTCGTAGAGTTGCTTCATGAAAGCGGCATCACGCGGCGAAAGGACTTCCGGTTCAATGGCCTCGGTTGTGGTGACCTCGCCCAGTTGCCGACGTGCCTTTTCGCGGTTCTCAAGCAGCGATTTGACCAGTGCCAGCAGATACGCCGGCTGGAAAGGTTTAGTAACATAGGCGTCGGCTCCCTTGCCCAGGCCTTCCACCTGATTCTCGACGGCCACCTTGGCAGTAACCAGGATGACGGGGATATGGCTCAGCTGCAGATCGCTTTTGACGGCTTCGCAGAGTTCGTAGCCACTCTTGCCTGGCATGACCACGTCGCTGATCACAAGATCCGGAGTCTCTTCCTGCATGCCGTCCAATGCAGAAACTGCGTCAAAGTAGACATTTACGCGATAGGTCGGTTGCAGCAGTACCTTTACGTAGTTGGCTACGTCGATGTCATCGTCCACCACGGCGATGAGCCGCTGGCCGCTCGATGGCTCACTGGCGGCGTTTTCGATGGTTGCGGGCAGTTGAACGATCTCCGGCTGCCGCTCTGTCCGCTCATCTTCTGTGTAGGAAGAGGCACTGACGGGCAGGATGAAGCGGAAAACCGAACCACCTTCCGGACGGTTCCAGGCTTTGATGTATCCGTGGTGCATAGAGGTCAGGGCTCGGGCGTAATACAGTCCGATACCTGTACCTTGCGCCATAACCGATCCGTTGGCCCGGTAGAAACGCTCGAAAATCTTTTCGGTCTCCCCTTCCGCGATGCCCGTGCCTGTGTCCGAGACGGCAATGCAGGCATACAGGTTGTCGGTGTCTTTCTCTTCCAGCGGGAACCATTGACAGACTTCCTCGCGCGGCAAGACGTCGAACGACAAGGAGACCCGGCCTCCTGAGGGCGTGTATTTCAAGGCGTTGGAGAGCAGGTTCATCGTGATTTTCTGGACCTTGTCCACATCTGCCCACATCACGAGCGGCTCTTCCAGGCCATGGGCGGAAAGGTCGATCTTCTTGGAGTCGGCATTGAACTGGAACAACGCGACGGTATTCTGAAGGGGCGCGATGATATCGGTTTTGGCCACCTTCAGTTGGAGTTTGCTGTTTCCGATGCGATTGAAGTCGAGCAGTTGGTTGACCAACGAGAGCATCCAGGTGGCGTTTCGCTGGATAATGCCGACCAGTTTCCGTTCCCGTCCATTGACTGTCTCCGAACCAGCCAGTTCGGCGGCAGGTCCTGCAATCATGGTCAGGGGTGTACGGAACTCATGTGCTACGTTGGAGAAGTAATTCATCTGGATCTGGTTGAGCCGTTTTTCCTGTTCCTTCTCCTGCCGCGCCTGCTCACGTGCTTCCCGTTCTTCCCGGATGTGCCGGGCGTGTGCGATCCGTTCGCGCCGGATGCGTCTGTGGAGGAACCATAGCAGGGTCAGGATGCCGAGTCCGAGCAGGGACAGGAGTGCGATGGCCCACCATGTCTGGTACCAGGGCGGAATCACCCGGATGTTCAGGGAGTCTTCAGTTTCAACGATGCTCCGGTTGTTGTTGGTAATTCGTACTTTGAAACAGTATTTTCCGGCGGGCAGGTTGGCATAGTAGGCTTCATGGTTGTTTCCGGCGTCAATCCAGTAGCGGTCGAACCCCTCCATCATGTAGTAGTAATGGGAACGTTCGTGCTCGCTGTAGTCCAGGGCGGCGAAAGAGATGCTGAAGCCGTTCTGGCTGGGGCGGATGGTGATGTCGGGACGGTTGCAAAGCTCCCGGCAGATCGGTGCGCCGGGCCCCGGTTTCACAATCTGGTTATGTATCTTGAGATCTTCGAAGACCAGCGGTACTGTACGCCGCTGCGAAACGTCGATCGGGTTGAAGACGGTCAGGCCGTGGGTGCCGCCGAAGATGAGGGTCCCGTCGGGCAGCAGGCAGGAGGCCCGGTCGGAGAACTGGTTGCCGCCGATGCCGTCGGCCTCGAAATAGTTGACGAAAGCGCCGATGGTTCGGTCGTATTTGCCAAGTCCGTTCATCGTGGCGACCCAAATGTTACCCTGACGGTCCTCCCGGATGGCGCAGATGTCGTTGCAGGGCGTATCGGGCACCGGTGCAGTGATTCCCGCCTGGCGGTCATGCCGGAGCAGACCGTTGGCAATCGTCCCGATCCACAGATCGCCGTTGCTGTCGCGGAAGAGCGTATTGGGAACCAGGACAGATCGTCGGATACATGCAGCCTCTTCTTCTGGTTTCAAGGGGAGGGGTGTGGTCTCGCCGGAGTTGGTGTTGAGGCTGAGCAGCGGCAGGCTGAAAGCGGCAACGAGCATGCGGCCCGGTTCGGCGGGCATCAGATCACTGACAAACGGGAATACCGGCTGGTCGGTAT